>ENA-UOOR01001476-UOOR01001476.1-fermentation-metagenome-genome-assembly--contig:-NODE-1476-length-27575-cov-58.075254_pt1 | contig 27575 bp, 20 predicted proteins | sample MGYA00245780_ERZ724029 | MGnify/ENA primary metagenome ERZ724029 (study PRJEB28704, sample SAMN03018315) | fermentation metagenome | biome: anthropogenic terrestrial biome; feature: soil... | reverse complement strand
TGTCAAGTACTATTTACATATACTTTTTGTCCACTTTCATGTGCAACGGTCTTAGTTATTTATCAAAAAAGGGAAACAGTTTTCTTCTGTCTGTAGCTATCTATCCGGAGACCAAGGGCTGGACTACTGCTGCCTCGAAAGGTTTATTGTGTGAAATACAACCCCTCTGCGATTCCCGGAGGTATTTTTAAGACTTTAATACATAGCCCGTCAAGCACCGGCCGGTTTCCCTCATTAAAGCTTAGTCCGTAACTGGCAGAAAGGCATCGGGAAAATGCTCGATGCTAAACTCATCATTTTTGGCATCATAGAGCACTACAATAACATCAAAACGAGTATTATGGTTGTCAAACTGAGGATTTTGCTTACAATATACTTGTGCGACTCTGGTAATGTGCCTCTGCTTGGTGTAAGAGACATTATCAAGAGCACTTTGGATAGAGTGAAAAGAGCGTGTTTTTACTTCAACAAATATTAGGTGTTGATTTTTTTCTACTATGATATCGATCTCACCTTGTTTAACTCGAAAGTTTCTGCAAATCACATTGTAGCTATTTGTTACGAGATAATCAACAGCTCGATTTTCACCCGCCCGTGCTAATTCCTGGTTCGATGTAATCTTCATGGAATCAAGAAAAAGCTTGACGGATAAATTGTCAATGTTAATAAGGACACATGAATAGAATAATCACCGAAAGGTGGAGGGAAGTATGAAAAAAGTTATATTGAGTGTAATCGTTATCGCAGCGATGTTTAGCCTCTTGCAGGCGGCGCCTTTTCAGACGCTTGGCATGTTGCGTACTCCGGATGCCTATGTATTGCCACATAGAGCGGCAGAATTTATGTTGGCCGGCTACTATCGTGATATCGCACAGCCCGTTGAATACGACGGCTTTGCCCCTTACATGATGGCCGGAGTGGGTCTCTTTAACCGCTTGGAACTTGGAATGTTCGTAGGCGACAAGGTTGAAGACGAGCCCTTGGTATATTTTTTGAATTTAAAGTTTAAAGTATTGCAGGAGACTCCACGTCTGCCGCAGATATCCGTAGGTATGGACAATATCCTTTCTCCGATGACAAATCACAGATCTCAGGACATGGTTCCCGGTGATGATTTCTACACACATCCGGACAAAAGCGGATACGAGAACTATTCTCCTTATGCCGTGGCCTCAAAACAAGCAGTGATCTTCGGTGTTCCCTGGATGTTCAATCTCGGCATCGGCTCAAACCGCTTCGTAGGTCAAGCCGGACGCGCCCGGATGTTGAACGGTATATTTATGTCGGCAGAATTGTCCCCGATCAGAAACCTTGCCTTGCAGGGTGAATTTGACGGTCACGAAGTGAACGCCGGCATCAAATACAGTTGGAAAAACTGGGGCTTCAAGGTTGGAGCACAAGCTTTGGAAGACCTCACCAAAGACAATGGATACGAAGACAATCTGAGAGTAGCTTTTGCTATTTCCTATCTCTTTGACAAATATGCAGAAGCGCAACGACGTCCGGACCTGAAACGTTATGCTGTGGACAGCGACTTGGAAGATTCCTACGCAGTTGAAACCGGCACTTTACCACCCCAGGAAGGCATGATCATTCCTCCCACCGGCGGCAGCACAGATCCCTCAGCCGGGGAAGTCGTAATTATTCCTCCAACCGGAACTACAACTGGAGGCGAGGTTGTCGTAATACCTCCGGCTGAGACAAAACCTGAAAGCTCAACCGGTGAAGTAGCTCTTGGCACATCCGGCTCCGGAACCACCTTGGAAACTCCTGGTCTTACCGGCAGTGGCGGAAGCACTTCCTATTCTCAGCTATCCCCCGAAGTTCGGGATTTGCTGGAAGAGTTGAAGCAGCTTCGTGCTGAACGCGAGAAAGCCCAGAAGTCTCTTGATGATCTTCGTTCCTGGATTCAAGAGTTGAAGGCTGAACGAAATTAAAGCTAAAGTAATACATAGCAGTGGAATGTAGGATTCATACTTTCCTATGTTATATAGGCGGTACGCCAGGGTACAAGCTATATCCTGGCGTACTTTATAATACACTGCAACTGAAACAATGAGAGTCTAAAGTGAGCGGGGTTATGAAAAAGAATTTAATAGTGTTTTTGCTCCTTACGTTTGGGATGGCTTGCTCTTCATTTCTATTTGCCCAAACCTTTGAGTACGACGAGAATGTAACAGTTGATCAACTACGAGAAGAGATCCGCATTCAAAGGCAGGAGTTGAAAGGGATTGCCAAAGAATTCCTGGTTGACGCACTCCCGAGTGTCATTGAATTTGACCCTGCGCATGCGAATGCTGAGCTGCAAAATTTCAGCAGTGTATTAAGCACGCTGGACGACAATGAGGTCTTGTATCTTTTAGGGCATATGTATGCGAGGGCCAATGAAAACGACCGGGCCATATCCATTTTTGACTCGCTCTTGAGGACAGATTTGAATTTTGGTGCACGCAAGATGCTTAATATTGTGCTGTACCGCAAATTGACCGAACTCCTGCAAGCCGGAGAACGTCAAACCGCCAGAGATTATTTAAGCGCCATCGTATTTGATAACTACAATACTGAGCAGTATTTCCCTGCTTATCTTTACCTTTTCTCAGATCTCAGCGCCGACACCAGAAACTACGATGAAGTAATAAATCTGATAATGCGCTACAATGGTAACCGGGAAATCGTCTTAAATGCGCTGTTACCACTCAAACAAGATGTTTTGAACCGTCTGAACACCTTTGACCTGACTGCTTTCTACGAGAATCCCAGCAAAGAAGCCTTGAGTGATCTGAATGGTAAAATCGATCAGATCAAGCTGGATCTGACCGCCATATATAACGAGATCATCAGCATGGAAGGCATCATCTTTCTGGATGCGGTAGTGGAAAACCATGGCATCGAAATGAAAGGATTGGACGAGCTGAAGCTTTTGATGACAGAATATGCAAACGCTTCCATCAGCTCAGAGGATTTTCTGCAGCCGGCCATGGAATATATAGCTTCAGCAAAGCAGAGCCTATCTTTTTACGATCGGGTATTGAGGCAATTTGATCTGGTGCTATCGCAAAACTTCCTGAAGATCAGCACCGAAGCTACATCAGACTCCGAGGTCTATGCCGGGGATTTGTACCTGGATCGTATATTACAAACCCAGAAAACGATAGCGTCTTACGATGAGATTATCAAAGAAATCGACGAGCTTTTGGCCGGTGGCGAATTTCCTGAGAGCCTTGAACGCCTTATGATGGAAAGAAATGAGGCGCTGAGTAACAAAGCCGAAGCTGAGGTGCTGCACCGTCAATATGTGAATGATGTTCGCGATATGGGTGGCGAAGAAGGACAAGTATTGCTGGAGATTCTGGATGAATACAATGCTTTGTTAGCAGAGAAAAAGCTGCTGGACGAAACTGCCCAAGAGTATGAAAGCTACATTTTAAGCGAAGCTGAGGGCTTGTATGATGTTGATCTCAGAAGCAGCATCCGCCCCATGATAGCCTCCCAGATCGGTTCGGTGGCTTATGCCACACAGCGAGATCAGGCTTTTACCGAGGGCTGGGATGAGACACTTACTGCCATGGATTACATCACTTTGCAGATGTCCTACCGTAGCCTTATGGCAGTATATCACAAGTTTTTACAAGCTCAGATATATCTTACCGACGAGGATTTGGACGAGCAAAAGGCCTATTGGCGCTCAGAACAACTAGACCTGATCGGAGAGATAAATTCCTTCCTGGCAAATAATCCAACTTTCAATGCCATTGACCAACCCGGAAACAGCGCTTTGGTGGGCACTGCAGATATGTATTACAATCTGGCAGAGCTGCAATACTATGCCATCCCCGAAGATCTGAACCCAGCTTTACTCAGCTATCGCAAAGCTCTGGAACTGGATCCCGAATTGCCGAACCGTGATTTGGCGCTTTACAACATCGCTTTCATCACCAGCGAATTGAAGCGGATGGAGATAAGCAACAACAAGATTGCATTCCGCAATAGCGCCGGGTTTGGTGAGATACCTCCGGCTAATTCTTTGTATAGTGAAGCGAATTTTAGCGAAGCTCAAGCAGCCTTGCAGGAGATTGTTCGGGACTTCCCGGATTCCCAGGTTTATGAGGAATCCGTATATCGTCTGGGTCTGCTCAATTTCAGCTTTTCCACCGATTCCGACAATCCCGAATTGTATCGTAACCGGGCCATAGGATACTTCGACGAGATCGTAGCAAACCATGATAGTCCGCTGTATTACGATGCCCTGTACCAAAGAGGTTGGGTGCGTCTCAACAGCTTTGCGGAGGAAGACCTGCGTTTTGCCATGAACGACTTTATGGAACTGCTGCAAGCTACAGATTCCGGCTTGATTGCCGATGAACAGCTAGCTCAGGATTACCGTTCCGACGCTGTCGACAATATTGCCTATTGCTTGATCGCTCTGGACGGCACGGATTTCACCTCCCGCTCCCGCGGGGTTGCTGAGCTACAGCGAGTTTTCGAGGGTTATGGCAACGATCAAATCGTTCACCTTGTACTGGACCGCACAACTCAGTTGAAGCTGGATATGAATGCTTCCTTGCAAGCAGTGGACTTCTTGCAGTTCAAAATCGACTCCGCCCCAATGGCGCTGATCAATCCCGTCTTACAGGATTCCATCCTCTTCCTGTATCACAATTCCGGCCAAAACTTGCGTGAGGGCGAAAACCTGGATCAGATCACGCAAGATATCTATAAAAGAATTATCGACAACTACAGCTACAATTCCCAATGGTACGACATCAATAAAGATAATGACATCAGCCATCAAATGGACATTGTAAATAATGCCTACACACAACGCAGCTACAGATTGTACAACAACTTCGTAAATTCCATCAACCGCGAGAATCTCACTGCCTACGAAAACCATGTGCATACATATCAGGAATTTGCGCAATTGCACAATCCCGATTACGAAGAAGACAGTGCCGCATCAGACAGTCTGATGGTAACCGCATATTCTGTCCTGGCAGACCGTACGCAGGATCTGCAAGACATCAACGCTGCCATCCAAAAGCTGTATGAATATAACGATACTTATCCCTTGAACAGCCAATTCTATGAAAACGAAGAACTGGCAATGATATATGCCCGTAACTCCTTTGCCGCCACCAGAGACCTTTTGGAGAGCGGAGAATACACAGCTCCGGAAGGCGCGCCGACAAATGAAGACGAAGCCTTTGCCATCTTGAAGAATAGTGCCGACCGGTATTGGAATGTAAGCAACCAGGAACGCTTTCAAACTCCCCAGAGAACCGCTGAAGCACTTGATGTAATCCTGCTTTTGGGAGACGTTCAATTTGGCCGCGAGAAATATCCGGAGGCGATCTCCCTGTATCAACAGGCTTTGGAACACGAAGATTTGATGACCGATTCCGATAAACGGGATACATATCTGAAACTTGCCGACATGAGCATCCGCCAGGAACGCTATGCTGATGCTGAAAGCTGGTTCCGCAAAGCCCTACCTCTGGCACTGAATGAAGAAGACAGAGCAAACATCAACCAGGATATCCTGGTACAGATCCAAAACAGCTTTGAAACCGCTGCCGGCTCCGGTGACTATATTACAGAGGCAAATGAACGCCTCAGACTGGCCGCTGAGATGGATCCCAGCCGCAGACTGGAAATCTTGGGACAGAAAAACGAAGCGGTGGAGGCCTTCAAAAAAGCCGGTGCCTATCAACAGGCAATAGACCTCTTGATGGAACTGGCTGCATCAGATACAGAGCTGGACGCCATCTACACCCGCTATAGCCAGGCCATTGAGATTGCCGAATCCGACAGCATGATGAACGATCCCACTCTGGCAGCAAACCTGGAACAGGAATTCATCGATGCCCATCCCGGCAGCAGTTATGCCTTCTTCCTGCGCCTCGCCGCGATCTCGGCAAAGGCAGAGAATGAGGCTCGCAGAAGTGAAGCTGCCGCAGCATATCTGGCTCTTTACGAAGAGGCTCACGCCGGCGATATTGATACTGAAGATGTGCCTGAAAGCAGTCTTTTGGCAGATGCTATCCGCCTCTACAACCTGGAAGGAAACATCCCCACGGGCTACGCCTTGATGAATCGCTTTATCGAGACCTATCCCAACCATCCGGACACAGTGCCTTATATGGAATATATGGCCAAGGGGCATTACGATCGTAAAGAAACCGAAGATTATAAGCGTCTTGCCAAAGCAATATATGAAAAAGATCCCGGCAAAAACTCCTATTATATGGACGTGGCTACCACAGAATTGCGCGACATCGCTCAAGAATTTGACACCGCGTACTTAAACCAGGATTATGAAGCCGCTTTTGCCGCCCGCGACCGTTACCGCAGCCTCGAGACCGCCTACAAGAACGAAGGTCTTGAGTTCCCGTCAGACATCTATGATGTCTTCGCCGCGGTACAGCGCGAATACGATAAGATCCAGGAACGCAAAGCCTTCCTGGCAGATTACGATTCCAGGCTTGCAGCTTTGGGAAGATCAAGCATCTTTACCCAGAGCCCCGCTCAGCAGATAAGAGTGGTAGCTGTAACCACCTGGGATAGAAACCTTGGCGGCGGCGACAATCGTATACCGAAATACATGAACACCATCGAGGCGGAAGTGAACAAGGTGAGAACCCTGATTCGCCAAGCCGGAGAGAGTGAATTCGATATCGACAACGACCGTCAGATCAATGCCATAGCCTTGATCGCGAAGATCTACGACCGCGGAGCTGAGGTGGTGGGCACTCAGATAGAAACCTTCTTCCGCATCACCACCCAGGGCGGCTATTACCGCGAGCAATGGGGAGAGAACAGTGATGCGCAAATCCAGGGTTTCGTAATGCAAAATACTCAGGAATACATCATAAGTTCGCTTACATACAACAATCAGATATATACCCAATTCCATCTTGCCGGCTATCAGAACGACGCCACACAAGCTGCAAAAGCCGCTCTGGAAGAATACAACCAGAGCGTGGAATACCGCAGTCAGGAATATGTGCTGGACAGCCAATGGCAACAGAGCCTTGAGCCTGCCGGTACCAGACTGGATTTCAACAGCATCAAAAGCCCGAAAGGACACAATCTGGGTCGCGCGATTATCCCGGCAAACAATACTCTGAACTTGACCCGCAGATTCAATATGGATCTGGAGCCAAATTTCGCCTTCTTGCAGATATCCTTCCCCTTGGGCATCGAGGTGCAGCTAAACGGCAGCGTGGTCAATTCCTCCTGGGTGGTAATAGACAGCCTGGAAGCGGGTAAACCTGCCAGCACTCATTACAGCTTCATCATTCCAGGAGAGATGTTTGCCCGTGGCGAGAATGTGTTTGAGCTAGCCCTGGAAAACAGCAGCGCCGGGGAACAGCAAGCGGCTTTGGCTCTACAGACCATGACCAGCCTGCAACGCATTCGGGAAAACATCCCGCCCGTTGTTAAAAACATCTTCAGCAATACCGGGTGGCGCGTCATCAGCACAGATCCCGAAACCGGCGAAGAAAGCTCGGTTTTTGCAGCCGATGCCACGGAATGGAATATCACTTGGGACAACCTGGTAAATATGGAAGAAAGTGCATCCCGCCCGATTTGGGTTTCCGAACTAGACGGTCCTGTGAACGATCTGGTATTTGAAACAGATTTTGTCCTGGATTCGGAATTCAAAGACGGTATCATAGAGTTTATCGCTCCTGAAGCCGTAACAGTTTATCTGAACGGAACGGAGATTGGCAGTGCAATTTTCGATTACGATGCTGACCCCCTTGAGATCTACAAAGGGGAGGTCCTGATTAATGCAAGTAATGTAGTTAATGGCAGAAACGTATTGCGTTTCGCAGTGTCCAATAGCTCGATCTACCGGGGCTTTTTGGCAAAAATCACATATTCACAAGCAGGAAAGGAGGAAATCCGATGAAGAAACACCTGTTGTTGATAATTGTGCTCAGCCTCCTTACAGGAGTGCTAGCGGCACAGCAGGCGAATCCTCAGCAAACTTCCGGACCCATCCGCAATGCAGAAGGGATATTGGTTGATACTGAGGTGATTGAAATTCGAGTTGATGCCATGGCACCGGTATCCGGAATTTACAAATCCAAATCTGACACTTTCCAACCTACCGGTAAGTACCGTTTTGTATTGGATGATACAATCGTACGAGAAAACAGTGAAATACTATTAAATAAATGGCTTAAGGAGTCAAAATGAAAAGCAAGCTTAGCATACTCGTTGTAATTGCCCTGTTATTGAATGTTGGTTTCCTCTTTGCGCAGGAAGCTACTGAAGTAGTACCCGAGACAGCTGCTGCCACCAGCAGCGGCGTAAACCTTATCGAGATTTACAGCACCAGTGGTTTCTTCGCTCATCTGATCCTGATCAACCTTCTGATCGGTTTGGCTTTGGCGATCATTCGCTACATCCAACTGTATGTACGCGAGAAAATCGATGCCGAAAAATTCTTCTTCAAACTGAAGAATTTCGTGAAAAACGACCAAATTGACGAAGCGACAAAGATTGCCGACCAATTCAAGGGCACCACGATGGGCTTCATTTTCTGGAGTGGTTTGGCTGTTTTTAAAGACGTGCGCAAATCCGGCAAAAAAGGCGAAGAAGCTCGCATCGCGGTTCAAAATGCTTTTGATGAAGCCGTGCTGCAAAAAGTACACAAGCTGGATGGCGGATTGTTCTGGTTTGACACTCTGGCTCAAATCTCCACATACCTTGGTCTTTTGGGAACCATTTTTGGCCTCATCCAGGCTTTCAACTCTTTGCGTTTCTTAACCGGTGTTGCCGCTCAGAACGCTCTTACCGAAGGTATCTATATGGCTATCGGAACTACCGCTCTCGGTTTGATCGGTGCCATCCCGCTTACTCTGATCAAAGGTGGACTCTTCACCCGCGCTCAGAATTTGATCAGCGATATCGACGAATACAGTGTAAAATTGGTGAACCACATTAACAACCAGATCAAGGAATAAGATCATGGCAGGATATAACCCTTCAGGGGCGAGAAAGGTTTATCGCCCTTCTGAGGCAAGGCAGCAAAATGGTCAGACTGCGCCACAGGAACCGAACTTGGTTCCAATCATGAATCTTTTCGTCTCGATCATTCCATTTTTGATCATGATGATATCGATTTCACAGGTGGCCCTGATTGCGCTTAGCTTCACCTCAGACGGAGGTGGTGGTGGAACAGGAGAAGGCGGCGGTGGCGGAGCCCAGGCGGAGATAGTAGAGATACATTTGATGCTGAAGGAACTCACGCAAGCTGAGCTGTTCCCCGGAATGGAAGTACGAGAGCCGGATAAAACTACAATCCACAAAATCCCTTGGCTTAGCGAAGATGTGTATGATTTCGACAGATTGAACAGCTTGTTGATCGATCTGAAGGAAAAATACACTGATACTGCCGAGATTGCCGTGATCGTGCATCCTGATGTTCTGTATGACACCCTGATCCGCACCATAGACCTCTGTAAAGATAACGGTTTTGTAACAGTGCACTATCGTAACCCCAAAACTCAATACATTTATTAAAGCTGGGGGAGGATAATATGAGTTCAATTACTAGTCAAAAGGGAACACGGCAAGTACGTCGGAAAATAGAAGACGTTAAATCCTTGTCTATCACATCCCTTCTGGACGTTTTAACTATCATCCTGGTATTTCTTATCAAAAACGTGTCGATGGATGCGGTGAAGATTAACCAATTGCCGGATATGAAATATCCCACCACCATCACTACCGAAAAATTGATGGAAAACGCCATGGTGACTCCTGTCAAATTGTACATGGACAGAGTATTGCTGGGCATCGGAAACCAATATCTTGGGACCCCTCAGGAAATGGTGGAAAGCGCAGATGTTCGTACAGTCATGCAAAACTTTTTCAGTACGGAAATCAGCGAGATCCCGGAAGATAAGCTTAGTGATGCTTGTTTGATTGTACAGGCGGATGCAGATCTGCCTTGTGGATATGTAACTCAGATTGTGAGTGTTGGTACCTCCGTGGGTTACGGTAACATTTATTTCGCAACCTTGGAAGAAGCAGATTGGTTACAATCCTATCGAACTGCTTCTAACTTGTAAAGGGAGGTCGTATGGCTAAAATACTAAGTCTCAGATTGAACTATAAAGGGAAGTTTCTCGATTATGCCAAAGAAGGCAAGGAGATCAAAAAAAGCTTCACTATCGGTTCAAACAAATTCCTGCAATGGCAGATATTAGCCCCCTCCTTCCCGGATAAACACACCTTTGTGCACCAGAAAGGCGGCGAATATGTATTGCAGATGCTGCCCGGATCACAATTGAGCGTGGAAAAAGACGGAAACGCTGTGGACAGCAACTATCTGAAGCAAAACAATCTGCTTTCCGGAAACCAGCTGGTACTAAAAAAAGACCTGAAAGGTACTATTGTACTCGCTCCGGATTGGGATGTCCAGTTCGAATATAGAGAACCTTGGGTGGCAGTGCTTACTGCCGAAGAAAAGCAAATCGTGGCTCAATATGCCCGCAGAGCAAAACCGGATGCCACTACTCGCTTCAACCGAATGATTCTATGGTTGATTCTGATACTCGCGATTGTATTCGTAATCCTGTTTGACGCAGTTCTGAAACCTGACTATGTGTTGGAAGAAGAAACTGTGGCTCAACGCCTGGAAAACATCAAAAGCGAAGCTCAGCGGGTGGAAGCAGACCTGACCCCAATCACCAGCAGTTTCGTACAGGAAACTCCGCCTGAAGATACCGGTGAAACGGCTGAAACCGGGCAAACAGCCCAGCAAGGTAGCCCCGGTGGAACCGGTAGCGGAGCTTACAGCTCATCCGCCTTGGATGCCGCCTTTGCCGGTGGATTCGATGCCGGAGCCACGGGAATCGCACCGTCCCTGAAGATCGTTACAGTACAGGAAGGTTTCTCTGCCCGCCGCCCCGGTGGCAGTGGCGGAGGTGGTGGCACAGGTACCGGAGGTGGCGCATTTGGCGGCACAGGTACCGGAGCCGGATCTTCCTTCAGCGCCTCCAGCACGCCAAACTTCGGCGACGTTGGCTCCGTGGTAACCCGCGGACCTTCTACTGCCGGACATTCCGAGCGTCCCGCCGGAGTGGTTGGAACACATATAGTTGGTGATGCCAGCGCTCTCGCTCCCAGCGGAAAATCCTGGGGTGACATTGTGGAACAGCAAAGGATAGCTGCCGATTACAAACGCAGAGGCATTCAGACCCTCAAAGAAGGCAGCGTTACCGGATTGGATGAGGCCGGAATAGCCCGTGTTACCAATCTGCGTGACCAGGTGGAAGCTCGTAAAGCTCAGATTGACCAAGCTTATCGCGAAGCTCAATTGCGCCAAAGCGTCAGCTTCACCATCACCCTGTTCATCAATGCCAACGGCACAGTTAGAGAATCCATGGTGATTCCCGCCGGTGCCTACCCGGAATCCTTTGTGTCACGGGTAAAATCCATCGTTGACAGCTGGAGATTCAACGTAAGCCAGGAAGAAGCTTACCAGTTCCGCGTAAGAGCTGGTTAATTAACTTACATTCTCATCATAAGATAGGCCTCGTATTGAACGAGGCCTTTTTATTCAGAAACTATCTGATGTGTTGTCCCGCCGTGACACTCAAGGTTTACCTGTTCTGCTTTGCCGGAATATCTCGCGCCTCAAGCACGTTCTTGTGCCCTCGTGACTCCGGCACCTTAAAAAGATATCTGAGGGAATACGTGCCAGCGCAGCCCATATCCCGCCGGGACTCAGCTCGCCGTAGCGCCCGGTGTAGATGCTGCTTTCAGTGCATAATTGACGCCCGGGTGAGGCGCAAAACGAGAACGTAGCGGAGATCGGGGCCCCAAAATAAGAACATCCTGAGTTTTCGGGTGAAAAGTTCGGGGTCCCCACAAAATTGCGCAGCCATATAGTAGGGTAAATCCGTGTCCAATCCGGGTCCTTGCATGTTTTCGTGAGTCATTTTCGTGAGCCATAATACCAACCTGCTTGATTTCGCCCTGTATTCACGGCGTTCATCACTTCTTTATCAAGCGTTAATCAAGCGTTAATAATTAACGCTTGATTAACGCTTGATGGTCACTTAATTAACACTGTCTACAGAGCTGACAGTGAGATTGAAAAAATCTATATCTTTTTCCGCTCACTATTTCCGCTCATTATCCGCTCACCAGCCGAACAAGCAAGCGAAAAACCTATTTGCGGAGTCGTAAACGGAATGAAAAATCGAGATAATGATCTAAAAAACAATGGTCAAAGAATAAGCCGAAGCGGTCTTGAGTAAGGCCAGATGTTTCAAAAAGACCGGGCAGATGCCATATCCGGTATTGCTTATTCTACAAATGAGGCGATGCCGGATCAGCTTTGTATTGACAAAAAACGCCCATTCTACATCCTATAATCATGTTTTATTACAAAGTAGCTCTTCCTTTGGGAATCAACCGCGATTTTAGCTATAGCAGCCATGATCCCATACCTTTGGGTGCCCGGGTATTGGTGCCCCTCAAAGGTAAGCTGATGCTGGGGATATGTCTTGAAGCTCATGAGATGGGAAAGCACAGATACAAGCCCATTGCCGAGGTGCTGGACGATAGCGCGGTCCTGCCCGGCGATCTCCTCCGTCTAGCGAGCTGGATGTCCTCATACTATCATTGCAACATGGGTAAAGCCCTTTTTGCGATGCTACCCGCAAAGTTGCAGAGCGATGTGGACGCTGAGATCACCTGGATCGGCCCTGATGAAGACATCCCCTTGCAGTATCAAGCACTTTATGAGGCTTTGAAACATGGCGGGAAAGCCCGCATTGGAGACCTGCGCAAGAGCCACCCCAATCTTCCGATCTACCGTCTTAGCGAAGCTGCCGCTGAAGCCGGTTTACTAAAAATCAACAGCAAATTGCGCCACAGGGATAAACCAAAAATCCTGAACTACATCCGGATTCTCGACAGCGAGTTTGATCCGGACAGCCTTCCCCTCCGACAAAGAGAGGCTTGGGAACTCATCAAAACCCAAAGCAAGGCATTCCCCATGGCAGACATCAGCAGTTTAGTTTCCTACAGCAGCCTCAAAGCCTTGGTAAAGAAAGGGATAATCACGATCTTTCCTAAAGAAGTGCCCAGAACTGAATTACTGCGCGACACCGGGGCCAAAGCAAAAAACATCATCCTGAACGATGCCCAAAATACAGCTATCGCCGAGATATCCTCTGATTTTGGCAGTTTTCAGGTACATCTGCTCTACGGTATAACCGGCAGTGGCAAGACCGAGATCTACATCGAGATCATCCGCAAATACCTGAATGCCGGGAAATCCGTGATCTTCCTGATCCCGGAGATCGCTCTCACGCCTCAGATGCTGGATAGATTTGACGCCAGCTTTGGGGAGCAACTCGCCATTTTACACAGTCAGCTATCGGATTCTGAGCGCTATACTCAGTGGCAAAAGCTACAAAACGGACAGTGCCGCATAGCTTTGGGAGCCCGGAGCGCCATCTTTGCTCCAGTGCAAAACCTGGGCTTGATCATAGTGGATGAAGAGCATGAACAAAGCTATAAACAAGATAGCCAGCCCCGCTACAACGGCCGGGATGTGGCGATTGTGAGAGCGCAACAGCAAGGCGCACAAGTGATTCTGGGCTCTGCCACTCCTTCTTTGGAGAGCTGGAACAACTGCCGGAACGGCAAGTATAAACTGCACAAACTGTTGCAGCGCCCCCTCAATTTCACTCTTCCCACGGTGCGAATCCTGAATCTCTGCGATTGTGATAGCACAGAACTGATCTCAGATGATCTGGCCAAAGCTATAGCCCGGAGGCTGGATCGTAAAGAGCAAGTGATACTCTTCCAAAATCGCCGGGGTTATTCTTCCTTTATGCAATGCCTCAAATGCGGTAAATTGATTAGCTGCCCAAATTGCGAAATCAGTATGTATTATCATCGCGACCGGGAAGAAATGCAATGCCACTATTGCGGCTCATTCTTCCCTGTACCCCGACGCTGCCCTTCCTGCAATTCTTTCACTTTTTCCTATGGATCGCCCGGCACTCAGAAGGTGGAACAAACTCTGAAAATACTCTTCCCCATGGCTCGTATACTCAGATTGGACAGCGACAGCAGCCGCATCAACCAGAAAAGCATGTATCAGGGCATGAAAAAACAAGAAATTGACATCCTGCTGGGCACTCAGATGATCACCAAAGGTCTTGATTTCCCCAATGTAACCCTGGTGGGAATTGTGAATGCCGACATCAGCTTGAACATCCCGGATTTTCGTTCTGCAGAACGCACTTTTCAACTACTGACCCAAGTGGCCGGACGTAGCGGAAGAGCCGAAAAAGACGGCGAGGTGATCATCCAAACCTACAATCCGGATCACTATGCCGTTCAATTTGCCAGCAAGCAGGATTTTGAAGGTTTTGCCCGCACAGAAATGGCTTTTCGCAAAAGACTGTTTTACCCGCCCTACTACCGCTTGGCTCGAATCCTCTATCAAAGCGCAGATCAACAGGATATTGCAGCGGAAATGGCAGTTCTGGGACGCGATCACCTGCCCGAAAGCAACGAATCTCTGCTGATACTGGGCCCCGCCCCCGCCCCCTTTGCCAAAATCAATAATATGTATCGCTATCATGTGATTCTGAAAGGCAGCAGCCCGGCAGTGCTAAAACGAGCCATCAATCATATCTGCAGTTCCTTTAAAAGCAAGCTGTTTTATCAGATCGATATCGACCCCGCCATGTTGATGTAAACGATGGCGCAGCGCCAATTCAGACCTTAGATCATCCATATAGAACCGGATATCATCGGACAATGCTGCTGTGCTCACTTACCGGATGATAACGGGATATTTTCCTGCGCATGCTTCCTTGAACCATAGAGGAAGGCAAGCGATGCGAGAATGCTTGGTTTTACGGTGATACTCAGCCTATGGAGGTTGCTAACTTAGAGCGCAGCAAGTGCTTAGATATCCACCAAGGGAGTATGGCAATATTGATCCGCAACCAGAAGATTGATGTCGCTGCGGATGGTTTGCAGAAATTCGTTCATTACCTTAAAAGCCAGATCCGGGCGATTGTTGGTCTCCGACAGATGAGCCAACACCAGATTCTTCAATCCCGGATGCAACACTTGGGAAAGCAAGCCCACAGCCTGGTCGTTGGAAAGGTGTCCGTGTTCACTTTTCACGCGTTTCTTCAGATTCCAATCGTAAGGACCGTCCATCAACATCTGCAGGTCATGATTACTTTCCAGAACCAGTGTGTGCAGATTGCTCAGTTTCATCAGGGTGAGTTTGGAAAAATAGCCCAAATCTATGGCTACACCAAGCTTCCGGTCATCGTGTTCAAAGGTGAAATTGCAGCTGTCCACCGCATCGTGGGAAGAACGGAACGGTTGCACCAGAATGTCTCCGATCATGAATTCCACTCCGGCTTCAAAATACTGCAGACGTTCATCCACTCTGCCCAGTCTGTGAGAGCTGTAGGCGTAAGTGTCCGGAGATATATAGAGGGGTATTTTCAGGCTGCGACACAGCGCTCCGGCACTGCGGGTGTGATCAGAATGTTCGTGGGACACGATTACGGCTTTAATAATGTCGCGAGGCACCTTTAGGGCATCCACGGCTTCCCGGATCCGTTTCATGCTGATGCCGGCATCCAAGATGATTCCCGTATTTTGGCTACGTACAAGAATCGAATTGCCTTTGCTGCCGCTGGCAAGTACGGAGGTTTGAAACATTGGCCTATAGCTTTACAATGCGGTAATAGCGGTTATTCAGCTTGTCGTACTCACTCCAAATGGCATCCGGGGGAGCCGCATCCAGCAATTGACATACTCCGGCGCTTTGGGCGTCCAGATTGTCGCAGTGGTGCAATAGAATCGCCTCCAGGGTTTGCGGCAGGCGCACAGAGGCTTTTTCATATTCGCCGTGATGGGAAAGTATGAGGTGACGCAGATTGAGCAATACTTCATGGGGAAATCCGGGAATCCGTCCGGCAGCTTCCACCACCATCTCATCGCCCATGCTGAGGTGTCCCAACAGTCTGCCATCATCGGTAAAATCTATGCTGGCCTGACCGTGATATTCTCTCACTTTGGCGGCGTCATGCAGCAAAGCCCCGCTAATGAGCAAATCCATCGATACGGGATATTGCGCACTCACGAATTCGCACAGAGCGGCTACGGCAACTGTATGTTCTATGAGGCCATGAACGTAGTTGTGATGCCAGCTTTTTGCAGCCGGAGCTTCCAGAAATTTGCCAAAATACTCCTTATCATCGAAGATTTCGTGCAAAAGGCGATTGAGGTATTCGTGTTCCACCTTATCTACAAAGCTCCAAAAGCGCTCCGCCAAAAACTCCGCCTCAAAGCGGCTTTTGGCCACAAAGAAGCCCATATCAAATTCACTTTTATCCGCAAAACGCAGATTCTGAATGCTCAATTGGGTCTGACCTTTATAATTCACTACCTGCGCTTTGATGTACACCACATCGCCGGCATCAAAGAGTTCGCTGGTCTTGGCAGCGTCCTTCCACACATTAGCGGTGGCATAGCCGCTTCGATCCCGTATCTTGATGCGAATGAAGCTGCCGCCCTTTCCTTCGCGCAGTTCCTTTTCTTGGGCCAGATAAAATCCGCTAATCTCTTTGTTTTCATGCTGATGCATGTCTGCTACATAAATGTGTTCTTCCATAATTTATCACTTTATAATGCTTATTTTTTTGTTTGTTGCTCTTCCGTTTTGCTCCACCCGGATCAGGTATACACCAGAGGCGGGAAAGAGCGTGTTGTTCAGCTTCAGATTGCCTCTGACGCCTTTCTCTGCGTGAATCAATTGTCCTCTCAAGTTGTAAATCCTGATCTTCGCCTCTGCTCCATCTTTTAACTTCAGGCGCAGGCTTTCATTTCCGCGCAGAGGATTGGGATAGAAGCTCAGATCGAGATGTGGTGCCATCTCATCTTCGTTCGAAGTGTATTGCTGCGGAAAGATATCATCATAGTTCATATAATGGATCCTTGCACCGTTTTTGTCCTGCAACCAGTAGTAAATGCGATAGTCCATATCTGCCATATCATCAAACAAAGTGCTGAGGCTCACGTTGTAGTTCTTTTCCACATTTACTTCGGGCAGCATGATGGTGTTTATGGTATCGGCAAAGCTTATCCATCGCAGCAAACCGTATTTCTGTTCTTGCACTTCAGAAGCTTTGCCAAAAAGACCCACAAAAAAGCGTGAATCTAGCGAGATGTTTTCCTGATTGCTAGCATATATGGCGGTTCTTTGGTTGCGCATACCGATCGAGAGAATCAGGTTTTCAGAATTCGGGATAGTATCCAGCCTACAGGAAGATTCTGTGATAAAAGTATTGTCCGCAACTATGTTTTCTAAAAGCTCCGAAAAGTAGCCATCATAGCCTTGGGTGATCCCGATAATGCGGCTGTGGCCATTGCCGATAGTCTGAGGCAAGGCATTGAAGCCATACCAGTTAAAGCGTTGCATAGAGCCCAGATTGGATAGTGGATCAGATAGCAGGGGATAGTAATCCAGGACGTGGATATCGCGATTGAGATGGGGCATTTGAACAGTGCCGATGGCCTCCGCGCTGCTTGCTCTCAGGAAGTTTTCCACAATCATACCCGGCATTGGATCCTCAAACACATTAAAGACACGGCTCAGGCTGTTGTTTTGGGCCAAAGTATCATTCTCAGCGTATTCACTCTCCAATAGCAAATCTACGCGCATCTGGATGGGATCGGAAGGAAGCTCCACAAACTGGTTATCTGAGCTGTGGTAGTATTCGCTATATGGGGGAATACTTTGGGCTACAGACACATAGAGGCTATCAAAGCGAGGTTCCCCGGGTTTATTGAGCATAATGCTGAGCCCGGCCGCGCCAACTGTCTGATTGCTGTGATTGTACACGCGGAATTTGGGATATGCCCTAGTGCCGGGCAGCAAATCCCCTTCCAGTTCAAAATCTACTAATTCCAGATCCGCTTCTGTATGAGTGAAATCTCCCAAAAGACCAAAGAGTAACTCGCAATTGAAGCCCGCCTCGGCAAAAGAAGAGAGGTACAACTGATCGCCCACCTGATTCATGAAATAGCTGTGTTCTCCGCCACCTGCACTGGCTGCCACATAGCGGGATTGCATGTTTGTATTGTATGTAACCACCAGCCAGGCAATCTCATGTGTGCTGGCCTGAGGGAAATATATATCCATCAGATTATCCGTCAGCACAGCGTTTTGACTGCTTACAACGCTGCCGGGTTGGGAATTTGCATCTGTACAGAGTTCCACAGAAACCTGGTCTACGGGATTTGGGAACCACAGCCTGGCTCCGTTCACATTGAAGCTTACATTGCTCATGCCGGGATAGGACTGGCTAAAATCGAACTTCACAGCCCATCTGTTTGCGCCATAAAAATTGTAATCATTGCTGTTGTTATGCAGATAATAGTGATAGTCCCGGTCTTGAGAAATCTGCTGACCATCGGCAGGAATGCACACTACTGCCTGTAGCAGACTGAGAATAAACATCAGGAAAAAGAGAACGCGTTTCATGCCTGCAGCTCCGGGATCAGCGAGCTTGCGCGGGCTAAATCACGGTGCATAGCCGCGATCAGTTCATCGGTGTTTGCAAACATCTTTTCCTCCCTGAGATAGCGTAACAATTCCACCTGAATCTTATCGCCGTAGATATCACCGGAAAAATCGATGAGGAATGTTTCTATCTCCACTACTCCTGTGTGTTTCACAGTGGGAGATTTCCCGATATTAGTCAAGCCAAAAAATGAAGCGTGCTCCAGATGCGCTCTGCTGAGATAGATACCCTGAGCAGGGATCAGCTGATGGGGGTTGCTAAGGATCAGGTTTGCCGTGGGGAAGCCAAATTCTCTGCCTCGGGCAATTCCCGTGCCCACTTTGCCCGAAAGCCGGTAGTTTCTGCCCAGGAGTCGATTGGCCTCTTCAATCATGCCTGCTCCCAGAAAGTCCCGAATCATGCTGCTGCTGATCGGCTGTTCCTCTATCAATTGCGGCTCCACATATTCCACCCGATAGTTGAACCGTGTAGCATACCTTTCCAAAAAAGCCCTGTTACCCTCTCTCTGCCTGCCAAAATGGCTGTCGTGCCCCACAACGATGATTTTGGGGTGCCAGCGCGGGATGAGAATCTGCTCCAGAAAGTCCAAAGCTGAGGTCTCTGCCAGTTCCCGGGTAAAATCCAGCATATCAACTCTATCTATACCCAATCGCTTCAATTCCTGCTCTTTCACTTCAGAAGGACATAGCAATTTGGGCAAGGCCTTCCGGTTCAAAACAAAGGCGGGATGGTCTTTGTAGGTTATAATTACAGATTCCAGGCCTTCGGCTGTGGCCAGCTGGCGAACTCTGTCCAGAAGCTTGCGGTGACCCAGATGAATGCCATCGAAAGTGCCCAGACTGATCACAGTCATGGTAGATCTCCATCTATCACCAATTGTGGATAGATATCCCCGGAAGCAATCTTCGCGATCCCCAAAAAGCGGCCGGCTGCTGAATATACGGCCATATCCGCCGTATCGGATAATTCTGTGGGCAATCTCATGCCATGCGAAAACCTCGCGGTCTGCGCCTGGTCTAGCTCAATTGACGGTAAGTGCGACAGGATTCTGGCTGCGTCTATCACCTTGGTCTGTGGGTCATCAGCCAACTCTTGCACAGTGCAAGCTTCGGCCACACTGATGTCTGCGATTGCGGTTCTGCGTAGGCGGGTAGTCATGCCCACCGTTCCCAATTCGCCGGCGATATATTCGCTCAAAGCGCGGATATAAGTGCCTTTGGATACTTTGGCGCGATATACAAAGCGTTTGTTTTCGATTTCGCTCAAGACCTCAAAATCCCATATCCTCACTTCCCGGACAGGCATATCCACTTTTATTCCTTGTCGGGCGAGGCTGTAGGCACGCTTGCCCCCGATCTTTACAGCAGAATAACTGGGGATGGGAAGCTCCGTAAGCGCCAGAACCTTATCCTTCAAACAGGAGGGAATCTTCAAACCTTCTACCGGACTTGCTTCTTCGATTATCTCCCCTTCAGGATCGCCGGTGCTGCTTTTCCGCCCCAACAGCACTTCCGCCTCATACACTTTGTCTTGGGCTTCGGCATATTGCAGCAATCTGGTATACTGTCCGGTAGCGCAGATCAGTAGTCCCGTGGCAAAGGGATCGAGGGTGCCGCTATGACCTATCTTGCGGATGCCCAGGATCTTGCGGAGAGCACTGATCACCTTGAAGGATGAGCTTCCCGCTTCCTTGTCGATCAAGTAAAATGCATTCATGATATGGGATTGGCTTGTTTCAGCTCACGTAAAATGATAGCTTGCACTTCCTGCAGACTGCCCTGCAAAGTTAAGCCGGACGCTTTGCGATGGCCACCTCCGCCGTGGCGCGCTGCCACTTCCTGCACATCAAAGACCAGGGAGCGCAACGATACTTTCCACAACCCGGGCTCATCTTCTCGAAAATAAGCTATAGCGCTGAGACCGGATACGCCCTGCACCCAACGAGTTACACTCATATAGGCAGAGGGATCCACTCCCAGTTCTTCCGCCAAAGCTTTGTCTGAATGCAGGAAAAGAAACTTGCCATCATCCTGCAGGCGGATGGTGGAGAGACTTCTGCCCACATAGAGCATCTCTTTGGCGCTGTGGTTTTGCAGATATGCCATATGCAATTCGTGAGCTTTGATGCCTTCCCGTGCCAGTTCTGCCGAGATCTCAAACATAGTGGCATTGGTGTTGGCATTGCTGAAGTTATTGCTGTCATTCAGGATGCTCACATACACGCAATCCGCCACATACTTACGCCAGTCCGGGTTCAGCTTTTGGATGGACTCAGCCAGACATCGCCACAGCAGCGCTCCCACAGAAGGGAAGGCATAGTCCACCACTTGCAGGTCTGCGGGAATGGGATTGTGTTCTATCACATGGTGATCCAAAACCACCACCTTGCGGGCTTTGTCTGTGAGGGCACGGCGCTGGCCGATGCGGTCGTAACTATTGCAATCCAGCACAATCACCAGCTCGAAGCTCATGTCTTCCCGAAAAATCTCTACGGTGGGTTTGCGGTTTAGGAAAGCATATCTATCCAGATCTTCCCCATCGCTTACGATTGTGGAATCATGGCCCGAGGCGGCCAGGATTTGCTGTAGAGCATAGCAAGCCACCATACCATCGCCGTCAGAGTCTTTATGGGTGGTCAAAGCAATGCTCCTTGCCTCTTTCACCAAGGCAAAGAGCTCGCTCGAAATGTCTTTATTCATCAATGGTTTATTGTGATCTCTGCATCCGTGTGAGGCAGCTCAATCATCATCCTCGTCGTCATCGTCAAAGTCTTCGTAATCATCTTCTTCAAGATCATCATCATACTCGTAATACTCGTCATCATCCAGATAATCGTCGATATCGATGTCCGGATCATAATCGTCGTCATCTTCATAATCGTCTTTGATGCCTGCCAAAAGGGCTTCCACTTTCGCAGCGCGGTCTTCGGTATCATCGTAGAAGAATGAGAGTTCTGGAATAGTTCTCATAATATGTGCTCCTGCAATTTGTTTCTTAAAGAATCCGCTGGTCTTAATCAAGTGCTCCCGGATCTCTTGGTGAGAGGCGGGATTGTTGTAATGGGAAAAGTATATTTTTGCATAGCGCAGATCTTTGGAGATGATAACATCGGTGATGTTTACCCATGCCAGACCGGGATCTCCCAGCTTTTGGCTGATGGTGATATTGAAGATCTTCTTCAGTTCTTCCTGCAATCTGGGTATGCGATAGTTTTTCATCAGAGTTTTTTGGCTACCTCTTGTTCGATGTAAGCTTCAAAAACGTCGCCTTCTTTGATGTCGGAGAAGCTTACCAGAGAAAGACCGCAATCTGATCCCGCTCGAACCTCTTTGACATCGTTGCTATAGTGCTTCAAAGAGCTCAATTTGTCTTCGGTGATCAACACGTCGTTGCGATACAAACGCACCAAGCAGTTGCTCTGGATCACACCGCGATCCACCTGACAACCGGCGATGGTGCCCAGCTTTTTGATCTTGAAGACTTGTTTCACAGTGGCACTGCCAATGCTTTGTTCTTCGATAGTGGGCGCCAGCATTCCTTCCAAAGCGGCTCTGATGTCGTCTATGGCATCGTAGATCACCTGGTAGAGCTTGATCTGAACTCCTTCATCTTCCGCCATGCGCCGCGCTTGCTGTGTGGCTCGTACATGGAAACCCAGGATGATGGCATCGGAAGCAGAGGCCAGCGAGACGTCAGTTTCAGAAATTCCACCCACGCTTCTGTGAATAATATTAACCGAAACTTCCTCGTTGGCAAGTTTTTGTAAACTGTCTGCGATTGCTTCGGCGGAACCGTCGGTATCCGTTTTCAAGATTATGTTCAAGGTGTTCACCTGCTCTTCTTTGATGCGGGCGAAGATATTCTGCAGGCTGGATTTGTTCTGATACTTCTCACGCTCCATACGGACCTGTTGCCGTTCTGTAGAGATAGACCGCGCTGTTTTCTCGCTATCAACCTGGTTCAAAACGTCACCGGCCTTAGGTGTATCTGAGAGGCCATAGATCCTGGCCACATCACTGGGGCCCAGCTCTTTGATCTCCAGACCGCGTTCATTCTCCATGCGCCGAACTCTGCCGTTCACAGCACCGCATACTATGATGTCTCCGCGCTTCAGCTTTCCTTGTTGCATGAGGATGGTGGCAACCGAGCCCATGCGTGAATCCTTTTGCGCTTCCACCACGATGGCTTCGGCCGGGATGTCTTGCTTGGCCTTGAGGTCCAGCATCTCTGCGGACAATAGGATCAGTTCGATCAGGTTCAATATGCCCTCGCCGGTAACGGTTGAGGTTTTGCACCATGGCACTTCGCCACCATATTGTTCCAGATACACACCCACTTCCAGCAAGTCCGCGATGGTTTTGTCCACATTTGCTTCCGGCAAATCCACTTTATTGATGGCGATGATCAACGAAACCCCTGCCGCGCGGGCATGATCAATGGCTTCACGGGTCTGAGGTTTCACACCCTCTGTGGCGGCAACCACTATCACGGCGATATCCGTAACATTGGCCCCACGGGCACGCATAGCGGTGAAAGCTTCGTGCCCCGGGGTGTCCAAAAAGGTTATTTTGTGGTTATTAATCTCAATCTGATAAGCGCCTATGTGCTGAGTAATGCCTCCGGATTCTCCTGCAACGATGTTTTCATTGCGGATATAATCCAATATCGAGGTCTTACCATGATCCACATGACCCATAATCGTGACCACCGGAGCTCTGGGTTCTTCAGCAACATCGGAATATTTATCCATTTCAAGCTCGATGAGATCGGATCCATATTCATCTTCAAAGCGAAAATCTACTTTGAATTCGTCGCAGATCATTTCCAGCGAATCGCGATCCAACCGTTGATTCATGGTAACCAGCTGTCCCATCATAAAGAACTTTGTGATGATCTCACTGGGCGATACGTTCATAATCTTGGCCAGCTCGGATACCGAAGTGAATTCCCGGATGATAATCTCGCTGCCGGTATCTTCCACCACCTGCGCTTCACGATGATATTTCTTGCGCTTGGCAGTTTTTTGCATCACCTTCTTGATGTTTCTGGAGATGACCGCTTCGTCCGCTTCTGTGGGTTCCAGGACCTTGGTTTTACCCTTTTTACCGGAGATCAAGGCTTTTTTATGTTTACTCTTTTCTCCCAGTTCATCGTGGACGGGTTTGGCTTTGCCAAATTTCTTCTCGATCTCTTTTTTCTCCGGAATCACCACGGGAGGGGGAGGCGGAGGCGGAGCAGTGTGTGTGGTGCTTGCGCGGCTTTTGCGGGGTTTTTCTGCAGGCTTGCTTTTACTTTCCTTAGCTTTGGGCGGAGGGGTAGCCTGTTTGTAGGGCACACGTATATCCAGAGATTCACGGTGCTTTTTGGCCTCTTCACGGGCTTTTTGTTCCTGCAATTCCAGATAGGATGGTTTGCTTTCTTCCGCTTCGCTGACGGGGGCGGGTTCTTCCTGAAGCTCAGCACTTTCTTCGGCAACTGCGCTGTCGCTATGAGCTATTGGCTCAGCTTCTTTGGCTTTGGCCGTTTTTCTGGTCTTTTTGGGCTTTGCTACAGGGGCTTCTGCTGTTTCTACAACCGGTTCCGGCTCTGCGGGCACTTCTTCTGCCTTTTCGGCGGCTTTTGCTTCGGTTTTCTTTGCCTGTTGGCGCAGTTCGATCAGTTTTTTACGGTCTTTTTCTGCTCTTTTTTCGGCATCAACCTGTTCATTGTATTTGGCGCGGATCTTGTCCGCCACTTCTTCGTCGATAAAGCTCATGTGGCTTTTTGTAACCACACCCAGATCTGTAAGATGCTTTTTTAGAGCCATTGTACTGATCTTGAGTTCCTTGGCTAATTCATGTACTCGTATCTGCAAGGTTCCTCCACTCACGCCTGCCAATATTCAATCATTTTGGCAGCGAAATTTTTGTCGCTGATGCCAAACACTCCGGTAATGGGCAATCCCAATGCGGAGCTTATCTCCGCCTGCTTGCCGGCCAGGATGATCAGCAACTTGTTACCACCGGCTTTAATCTCGTTGCGGATCCGTTCCACGGTACGCTCCGAGGTGTCTGCGGCAATCACTATCAAATGTATATGCCTGTGATGCATGCCTCTGGTGCAGGCATCCACTCCCGCCACCAGTTTCCCGGCTTTGCGGGCAAATTGCATCAAATTCAATATCTTGGGATTCAGCTCTGTCATTTGTTGAGCCTGCTTTTTGCGCGCTTCTTCTGCCATTTGGGCAAGAGGGTCACGCATTCCCGTGACGGGCACACATACAGTTTGCGCCCATATAACCGGCGAGAAAGGTCATACACGATCCCCGAAGGCATCAGCAAGAAGCTGATCAGCTCTTTTTGCTCCCGCTTTGCTCTGCAGATCACACAGCTGCGGATGGGGATGTGGCCGGCTTTACTATTCATATTTGGCATTAGAAATACTTCGCGGCTTCCTTCAGCTTTTCCGCTGTTTTTTGGCCCATTCCTTCCAGGGTCGCCAGTTCATTTACTGAGGCCTGGAAGATATCTTGAACACTGGTGTACCCGGCGTTTCGCAATACTTCGGCGATCTTGGGGCTCACTCCGTCCAGTTCGGTGATGTGGCTAACGGTGCGGCGTTCTTTGGACATCTTTTCTTCAAATTCTTCGCTGGTGAAGATGTCGATCTTCAGCCCGGTCAGCTTGGCTGCCAGACGCACATTTTTTCCTTGTTTTCCGATGGCGACCACCTTGTCGGCTTCATCTACGATCACACTGGCAGCGCGACCGCGCTCGATCACCACTCGCTTGGTATTACTGATGCCGAGGGCGTTTTGAACCATCTGCTCCATATCATCGCTATGCACCACGATGTCGATCTGTTCGCCGTGCAATTCTTTGCGGATGCTATCGATTCTGGTGCCTTTGGGACCCACGCATTCGGTGATGGGATCCAGGCTCTCATCCAGAGCTTCCAATTCCACTTTGGTGCGGATTCCAGGCTCTCTCACGATCTTGAGGATGTGCATCTTGCCGTTGAAGATAGAGGGAATCTCCGCTTCAAAAAGCTTTTTCACAAATTCCGGATTTGTGCGCGAGAGGATCACCGTGACACCCTTGTTGCCACTGCGGATATTGGTCACATAGGCTTTGATATTGTCGCCCACGCGGTAAAATTCGTTTTCAATCTGTTCATCCAGTGGCAACAGCGCGTCGGTATAGCTAAGGTCAATGCGATAGCCTCCGTTGTTTTCATCTATGGACTTGATCTTTCCGGAGACTATGGTGTGCTTCTGCTTATTAAAGTCGTTCTGAATCTTTTCATCTTCCAGATTGCGGATGCGTTCTTGAATGATTCTTTGCGCGGTTATCACCAATTTCGGCTCAAACTCGTGCAGAGACATTTCTCTCTGGATATAGTCACCCAATTGAGCATGGGGATCAAATTCCCCCCGGGCATCGGCCAATGAGATCTCGCCCAATTCGCTTTCCAGCTCTACGACTTTGCATTTGTAACGAACCCTGATGCCACGTACTGCGTCGTCGATATATACTTCCAGCTCGTTCTCCGGCTCCAACCTCTTGGACAAAGTGTTTGTAATGGATTCCACGATGATCTCCTGGATCTGGGCTCCGTCCAACTGTTTGATCGCGGCCAGTTTGATTACCGCATCAAGAATGTTAGCGTTCATTATTGTCACCTCTGGCTATTCCCAAATATACTGTTTTGGCTCTGGATATCGCTTTCAGAGCTATCTCGATCTTTTCACCCCGATCGTCCAAAACCACGGTATCCTGATTCACCTCAATTAGTGTTCCCATCACCGAGCGCTTCTGCTCCTCTTCGCTATACTGCACTGCCACCTTTTCGTTGATGGCACTTACCCAGTGACTTTTCAGCTTTAGCGGACGCTCCAGACCGGGAGACGACACTTCCAGAAAATAGCGTTCCGGAATCAGGTCAAAGGTTTCTAATTCCTCACTCAGAGCTCTGCTGAACCGGGCACACTCATCCAGGGTGACACCGCCGATCTTGGTGAGGTATACTATAATGATCCGCCCCTTGCCACTCATCTTTTCATCGATGTCGTACACTGCAAGATGCATCTCGGCGCAGATCTTTTTGGCGATGTCTTCAATCTGAGTTCGGTAATATTGCACTTAAAAAACCTCTTATCTTTGCGGCTTGGCCGCCTTTAATCTCCATATTTACCGCATAAACACGGCAATTCCCATGCGATACAGACGCAGAAGACATTCCCCAAGGGCACAAACACATCTGTTTCACATCAAAAAAAATAGCTAACCATTGTAGCTATCAAAACCGCAAATGCGGGAACCATAACAACTTAGCCGCCATTTTTGGCGGAATCTACTATTTGAGACAAGATAAATTGCGGGGATATCGTGTCAAGCAAAATGTGAGTTTGTAGATTGGGATGTATTGTTTAACGTTTTGATGGTTTGTCCTTTTGTTGTTTCTCGCAGATTGACGCAGATTTGGGGTCTGGACTGGTTCCCGCGGATTGACGGGGATAAAGGCGCTGATTTCCGCAGATTCGTCTGTCCACAGATTCACACAAATTATCACAAATTAGGCGCTGCGCGCTATGGTGAATAGTGAACGGTGAACGGTGAATTGAGAATGCCGCTAAGTGCCGTAGCTACGACAGTTTAGAAAGTTGCCGTTAGTCCAAAAGCCGTCAGAGTGCCGTAGCTACGACAGTTTAGATAGTTACCGATAAACAAACACGGCTTGAGCACCGTAGCTACGACAGTTTAAATAGTTGCCGTTAGTCACAAAATGGCTTGAGTGCTAATCGTAAATCGTAAATCGCATTGCTGGTGTATCCGTTTCTTTCACTTCATTCTTCGTGATGCTGGAGTATCTCGTTTCTTTTACCCCACAAAATGGCTGCGCAATTTTGCGGGGGCCCCGAACTCCTGGATGCTGGAGTATCTCGTTTCTTTTACCCCACAAAATGGCTGCGCAATTTTGCGGGGGCCCCAGTCTCCG
>ENA-UOOR01001474-UOOR01001474.1-fermentation-metagenome-genome-assembly--contig:-NODE-1474-length-27596-cov-3.917941_pt1 | contig 27596 bp, 29 predicted proteins | sample MGYA00245780_ERZ724029 | MGnify/ENA primary metagenome ERZ724029 (study PRJEB28704, sample SAMN03018315) | fermentation metagenome | biome: anthropogenic terrestrial biome; feature: soil; material... | reverse complement strand
CCCGCATCCACTGGCCGTCTCCCCAGCCGTAGGAGCCGAAAAGCGCGATTTCCTTCCCGGAGAGCTTATCCTCCAGGACAGAAAACATCGGTTCAAATTCCGAGTCCTCCAACTGCTCTGATCCCATAGACGGGCAGCCGAAGGCAATCCTGTCATAATCGGACAGGGCGGCGGCAGAAAATTCGGAGGCCGTAAAAAGTGCGGCGTTGCCGCCGGCGGCTTTTACGCCGTCAGCGATTCCATGAGCCATAGCCTCTGTATTTCCGGTTCCGCTCCAATATACAATGGCGACATTTTTCATATTTATCCTCCTTTAACCACGGGCCGCAATCGGTTTGAATATCTTTGGCCTTATTAACCGTGCTTATTAATCCCATGTGTTTGTATCTTGCGCAATTATTCTTTCCGCATTCAGCACAGGGAATAAACCCAATGGTCGCAGGTGATCTGAAAACTCGCCGCACGAAGAAAAGGTTACTGCCGGAGGGCGTTCAGTCGCCGGTTAAAACAGCTCTGACGATCAGGCGGTGAGTCGCCACACGTACCGGCGTGCAGGTGATCAGGGTAATTCGGGCGTCCTCTGTCTCACTCAGAACCCAGGTGTCTTCAGGGGCAACGACAAAGGTTTCTTCGACAATATAGGTATAGGTAATCCCGCTGCGATCCACCAGGATTTCGTTCCCGGCCTCCAGCTCGTCCAGCCGGCTGAAAAAGCTGCCCCAAGTGTAGCTTCTGTGGCCGGCTATACAGCAGTTGCCGGTATCACCGGGCAGGGAGGTTCCGGCGAAGTGGCCCGCCGCATATTTCAGGGTTCTGTTGTCTGTGCTTTCTCCGATTGCCACGGACAAGTCGATTTTCGGGATACGGAGGACGCCCAGAAGCGCAATGTCCCCAGCGTCCGTCGGTTCTTCCGCCTGGGGTTCTGCCCACCCGGGTGATACGGCGGGGGAGGCGGGCACCCGGCCGGCCTGCACGGGCGGGCCGGAGTCCCGTGGCCCGTGGGCATTTTCGGCGGAGACGGCCTCCCGGCAGCTGTTTTCATATTGAAGCACCAGCTTTGCCTGCCGGTATCCGGAATACCATCTGGAGAAAAGGGCATAAGAAATCAAAAGGATGCCGGCTAGTATGAGCAGAAGCCCAAGGTTCCGCCGGCTCCGGCGGAAGAACTTTTTGATGTCGGGCAGGGGCGCGGTTTTACGCGCCCCTGCCTTCTTATTCCGGGTGTGATTTATCCGATTCAACTGCTATGAGGCTTCCTTTTTCCGGTATATATCAGGGCGATTCCCCCTATAATCAGGGCCGCGCCCAGCAGGGCCAGGGTCAGCGTATCCCACAGGCTGCCGGTCTGGGGAAGCAGGCCGCCGGAGGGAGTCTCCCCGTCGATTATATTCGTTTTATCGGGGTCCGGCGTATTCTCAACGGTGAAGCTGTAAACGGTATCGGCGTCGACGGTGACGGAAATCACCCGGTTGTCGGCAAGATAACCATTAGGCGCGGCGGTTTCCTTCACGGTATAGCTGCCCGGCTCCAGACCGGCAAACAGCGCGACGCCTTCGCTGTCCGAAACGGCGGTTTGCAGCGGAGTTCCGTCTTCGCCGTACAGGGTGAATTCAGCGCCGGGCAGCGGACTCTCACTTTCAGCATCGACCTTTAGGATGCGGATGCCCGCGCCGTCCGTCGGCAGTATTTCGTCCGGTTTATAATTTACGAAGATATAGGGTTCCGCGCTGACGTTTCTGTTGTTGCCGCTCACCGTGGCGGACCCTTCGGTCTTACTGATGTCGTACCCTTCAGGAGCCTTGGTTTCGCGGATGGTATAGGTGCCGAAGGCGACTTTGTCAAAGGATACCAGCCCATCCGCGGCCGATACTGCCGTCTTGACCAGGGCGCCGCCGGCGTTATACAGGCCGAATTCGGCTCCGGCCAAAGGCAAGCTGTCACTGGTCGTCTTTTTCAGGCGGATGGAGCCGTAGGGGGCATCTTCCGGGATGGGCCTGTTCTCAAGGGTGTCCGGGGTGACGGTAATAACCACGTCGGTATTATCCTGAGTAACGGCAACCGTCACGTGAATTTCGTCGTCCGTCTTAAAATATCCGTACGGCGCTTTGGTTTCTGTGATTATGTAGCTGCCCACCGGGATCTCGTTAAAGGTGACTGTGCCGTTCACGCTTTCCTGCGTGAAGGTGATGGGGTTATTAAACTGATCCGTACCCTTAAGGGTGAATTCTCCGCCGCTCAGGTTTGCGCCGCTGGTGGAGACCTTGGAGAAGGAGACGGTACCGACCGCGGGACGGTCCAGAGTCTCGTAAGTCATGCTTTCAGTCAGCCGATCACCGCCGAAAATATCGGGGTTCAGCAGGTAGCCCTTCGGTGAGGAGATCTCCTGGGCGTAAAAAATCCACGAGGGGAGATTCTTGAATTCGGCGTTGCCGTTTTCGTCCGTGACCGCGGTGATGGGAACGCCGTTATTGGTGACAGGCTTCTTGTTCAGATTCAGCAGTTGGTATTCTGCGCCTTCCACGGCGCTGCCCCGGCTGTCCTCCTTATGAATTGTGAGGGTTAGACTTCCGCTCCCGCCGCTGGACCACAGGTCGTTGATCTCAATTTGGGTTGCGGTATTCTCTCCGGCAGGGCTTTCGGTGCTGCCGGTCAGGGCGACTTTGTTGATAAAGTTCAGGTCGTCCGCCAGGATGTAGGTTGTGAACTCCAGGCGATAGGCATATTTGCCGTCGGGGAGGCCGACCAGAAGGGTGTTGTTGTTTTCTGCCGTGGGGAGCTGGACGCTGTAACCTTCCGTCAGAAGGGTTCCGTCCTCTGCCGGATCAGCGACGCCGGCGGGGGATACGGCCACCCGATACAGCTTCACCGACTCGGCGTCCAGCCGGAGGCCGGGGTCAAGGCCGTCGGAGACTTCAGCGCCGGAAAGGGTGAGCTGCGCGGGATTGATCACCACGGACCAGTTGATGTAGTCGGACTTGGCGGTATATGCATAGGACTTTGTGACGATGGGATTCGAGATGCTCACTTTTGCGCTGACCTCGATGGGCGTTTTGATCTCATCGGCGCTGAGTGCGGCGTTATTGGTGAAATCCTTGCTGTTTTTCCATTGCTTGAGCAGGGTTTCATCGGTTAAGACCGTGTAGAAGCTGATGGTATGTTTGGCGTCTATGCTGCCAAAGCGGTATTCAAACGACGTGTCGCCGCTTATCCCGGTTGTCGGCGCGGTGGCCACGGGGGCTTCTGCGCCGTCCTTATTGACCAGGAACGGATGGTCGGAGTCAATGAGGAGAACCATTCCCTCGGGGATTGTATCGTTGACCGTCGCATTCGTCAGGGGCAGGTTGTTCCGGTTGACCGTGATTTCCCACTTCACGGTATGCGCCGTATAATCATAGGAGCTGCCGTCGATTTTCACAGCGGCCTTTTCCAGAACCTGGCTGCGGTAGGTCTTGGTTCCGGTGGTTTTGACCACTGTGCCGTCCCGGGTCAGCTCAACGTCATTTCCGAATTTGACGCTGTCATTATTGGCATAGAGCGTATCCAGGCCGGCGGTATCTGCATTGGAGCCGGGGTTGACGTCCACGATCTGAGTATAGTAATCAATGGTGTAAGTGTCCGTGATATTGCCGAGGGCATAGGAAAATTTCTGGACGAAACCGTCAGTGGAGGTGAACGTACTCGTTGCATCAGGAGAAGCGGCCTGGAACACCTGGTCGCCTTCGTGCTTGACCGTAAAGCGATGCCCGTCGTCGATCAGCAGCTTCTGTCCAACGGGGACGGTATCCTGGACGGTGGCGTTTTTGATGGTGATATCGTTCCGGTTGACCGTTATGGTCCAGTGGATGTGTCCGGGATAGTCGTAATCGGAGGCGCTGCCTCCGGATTTGGACAGCAGGCCGCCCGAGCCAACGGCTGTAGCCTTTGCCGTATCATTAGGCGAGCCGGAGGGCGCCTCTTTCCAGCTGAGGGCCGCGCTGTTTTCGAACACAACGCTGTCATTGTTGTTCAGGGAAGCGTCCCGCGACGTAACCTCGGTGTAATAGGTGAGGGTGGCCTTGTTTGTCAGGGGGCCGGTGAAGGTGTAGACAAGTTCGCTTGCCGAAGCCACTCCGTTATAGGTATAAGCATATTCAGTGGCGGGGACGGCCGCGGCTTCGCCGCCGTTAATACTGATCAGGATCGGATAGTCGCCGCTGCTCTCCAGAAGCCTCAGCCCGGCGGGGATGGTGTCGGTGATTTTAGCCTCCGTGATGGTGCCGCCCTCGGGAACCGTCACGTTCACCGTCCACATCATCACGATGGAGCCGTCTGTAGTTAAAATCTTCACGCCTCTTTTTGAAAGCCAGTCTATGATGACCTCCGCGCCCTCGGGTTCGGTAAGGTTTTCCTCCCCGGACTTGACCACTGCCTCGTTCGTGAAAACGGAGGCTTCCGCGCTGCTCGCTCCGGTTTCGGCGGAGAAGGTGTCCGGGGTCGTGCTGTATGTAATGGTCTGCGCCGAGGTGATGTTTTCCGCCGGGAAGGTGTAGACGATTGTGTTGGCGGCTGTGAGAACCAGATCATCGTCGCTTACGGCGCTCTCATTGTCATTTATAAAAAACGATCCCGGCTTATAGGTCTGGTTCGGGCTGTAGGTATCCACAAGGGAATAGCCGTCCAGTGCCGTGCCGTCCGGCGGCGTCACGGTGACCGTCCAGGTGATGGTATTTGTGGCCGCGTCATAAACGCCGTCTTTCTCCAGGATGATTTGGGGTTTTGGAAGGGTTTCCCGGGTGAAGTAAATGGTCTCCGCGCCCAGCACAAATTCCGTTTTGTCGTCGCCGCCGTAGGGTATGGCGTTGAAAGTGCCGCTGACGCCGATTTTGCCCCAGATTGCTCTATGTTTGGCAACGTCGGAGTTGAATTGAACCTTGATTGTGTTGGAGTCGATAAATGACCAGGTTCCCAAAAGCCATTCTACCTGCCCGGCCTCTACGGCGTATATCTCGGCATCCTCGCCCTCCGGCACGTCAAAGGTGATGCCCTCCGGCAGGGTGAAGGTAAAGAAGTTGCTGCCGGAATAGGTATAAGAAGTGCCCGTGCTTTCGTTGCCGGAATTCAAGTGGAAGACCAGTTCCATCTCTATTGTGGCGCCGGCCGGAACATTAGAATATGTGTTACCGGTGGGGGAAAGCGTTTCTCCGCCGTTTTTCACTACAAGTGAGGAATTTCCGCCGAGATTGGGGTAGCTGCCCGATGTCCCGTGGATGATCAGGTAGTCGTTTTCCCCGGTGAGATCGTTCGGTATGACGCTGTCCGCAAGCCCGGCGGCGGGTAATAGCTGCAGTATGAGACACAACGCCAAAAGCAAACCAAATGCCTTACCGCTTTTCATACTCATTGACTCTGCTCCTTTTTATTTCATCCGCAATACGGCGGCTGACATTTAATAAGATTATTTTACTTGAGAACACCAAAAACTTCTGATCAGTTTTTTCGGTTGCTTCTGAAGGAAGTGATAAGTTTTGGAGCATTAATGGCCGTGAAAAAAGAAAAGGTGGTAAAAATTGACACTTTACCACGGGAATGCTATAATTATTTAGGTTGTTTTTAAGTACCGCCGGCATATAATTTTGCGGGCGGTGATGCAGAGGCAGGTGAATGCGTTGCGTGAGCTGTTGGATGCGGCCTCCCGAAGAATCATAGACATTTTGGATATTCTCATCACTCAGGAGGACTGGATAACCATAGGGGAGTTGTCCTCTATGATGGGGGCCAGCGAACGGACCATTGCCAAGGATGTAGACGTGATCAGAGGCCGCTGGGGACAGTTTCTCAAGGTTGAGGCGTCCCCAAACAAGGGGATAAGAATACACAGCCGGAACGTTTCGGCCCTGGGCCGGGTGGTTATCGATATTTTTAACGATTCAACGGCCTTGAGATGGTTGGAAGAGATCTTTTTCAATCCGGGCAAGGAAATTGAATTTTTTGTGGAAAAGCTGTTTGTAAGCCGCTCTACTTTGATCCGCGCCCTGCCCGGGATCAACCGCTTCCTCTCGGAGCGGGGGATGGCCATCCGGTACAAGGGCAACCGGTATCAGCTTATTGCGGAGGATGAAGCGTATCTGCGGTATTTCTGCGCTGGCTTCATGATAGAGCTGTATGGGCTCCATCCGGAACAATTCGACATCGGTGAGGATTTCGACCTGGCGGGAAGCCTCCTGATCAAAACGCTGAGACAGCATCTGAGCCGCGAGGAAGCTGACATTGTCATCTCGGACGAGATTGCGATTCTCTATTGCACCATGCTCTATATTGTGTCGCTGATCCGGGAAAATCAGGGATACACAATCCCTGCGTGCCATAACGTAAATCAGGAGATCGACGCGGAGATCATGTCCGGTATTACCTGTCGTTTTCCCAAGATTTCGAAGGCAAATCTCAGCGCCATAGATCAGATGGTCATCAAGCAGTATTGCGGCTGGGATTCCGAGGAAGAAAGGGCCCTTGTGGAGAAACAGGGAGAGGCGTTCTGGAAAAGAATATTCGGCAGGCTGGAGGCTCAGCTTGACGGCGGCATGCTGCGCAAGTTGGTTTTTTATATTAAAGCCACATATCTGATTACAAAGTGCCGCCCTTATGAGACCTCCTCCTTGTTTGATAGGATACGCTATTTTTCGATTTTTCTGAAAAAGCACAATGACTCCGCCTATGCCCTTGTGGAAAGGAATCTGGATATTTTGTCCCAAAACGTCGGGCTTGATCTGTCGGGCAGGATGCAGGATATCCTTTTCTGGCTGTGTTTGACTTACCCGGAATTCTGCAATTACACCCAAATTAAATCGGCGTTGGTGATCAGTGATTTCGGCACGCAGCATGCAAATTATCTGGCGCGGTATATAGCCGCATTTATTAATAAGAAAGGCTCTCCCGAAGTCAGGGTTGAGGCTGCCGGCTGCCGGGTGCTGCAGGAGCCTGCGTTGGCCGAGGAATATGATGTGATCATCACCACCATTCCCGATCTGCCCATCGCCCACAAAAACATTATCCTCATCAACGATTACCCATCCCATGAAAACCTTGGCGATATTTATAGGAGCCTTGGCTGAATCCGGAACGGCCCTAATAAGTATGCCGAAAATTGTCCGCATATGTGAAAAACACAATATTACCCTGAAAGTATTGACAACGGTAATGCCCTGAAATCAAAAGATTTCAGGGCATTACCGTTGTTTAGGCATTAAGGGGAATCCGGGTGGCCGCCGGCTTTCTCCCGTTTTTTGGATTCATACATTTTTTCGTCGGCCAAATGGATGATCTCTTCGGCTGTCAGCAGGGCTTCCGTTGTGGTGATGACGCCCAGCGAAACCGTAATGCGAATATCGGTGTCGCCTATCCGGATCGGACGCGCCGCAACGTCATTGCGGATCCTTTCGGAAATCCGATGGGCAGTCTCATTGTCCGTATTACGGAGACAGACGAAAAATTCATCTCCGCCGTAGCGCGCGACCCAGTCCATATCCGCTCTGATCCAGCTGCAGATGATCCTTGCGGCATGTTTCAGCACCATGTCGCCGGCAACATGGCCAAACTTGTCGTTAATCGCCTTCATGTTGTTCACATCAATGAAGATTACGGATAGAGGTTTTCGCGTCAGCGTGGCGTCGATTACGTCCACCGGCAGGCGGTCATCCAAGAACCTGCGATTATAAAGCTCCGTAAGATGGTCTTTAACCACCATATCGTTCAGGTCGTGAACAATGCTGCGCATGGTCCGGTCTTTCTCGTATTCGCCGCTGCCAATCAGCATACAATCGGTCGCGTTTTTCAAAAGCTCCAATACGACAGGCCGCCCGGCGGTCTGTATCGGCAGAGCTGTAACATGCATGATGACCCTGGGGCTTTGCTCCAGTTTCATGAAGCTTTTGTTTTCGAGATAGGCCCGCACGGAGATGCAGTTGTCGCATATGCGCCCGTTCTCCCAGTAATTATAACAGAGCGTTTCAGTCTCTCCTACGCATTGGCTGCGGTATTCTATGACTTTTTTCAGCACAGGGTCTACAAGCCGAATGGCGTCGTACATTTTATTGCAAAAGGCGAGCTTTTCTTGTAGCTCGTCCAGGGTGATGGCCTCGGTCATCTTATCTCCACCTCAAATCGCATTATATGCGTGGGCAGCCGCTGCTTGCTTCAGCGGTTATTCCAGGCATTTACCTCCCGGCGAAGCCAGTTGGCCCACTGATCAATGCCTTCCCCCGTCTTGGCGGAAATGGGAATAATCTCGATGTTGGGGTTGCGCTTTTTTGCCCGCTGGACTACGGCATCCAGGTCAAAATCGAAATATTCCAGCACATCGATCTTGTTGATCAGCAGCAGATCGACTACCGTGAACATGAGGGGATATTTAAGGGGCTTGTCGTCCCTTTCGGGAACCGAGAGGATCATGGCGCTTTTTGAAGCGCCAGTATCGAATTCCGCGGGGCAGACCAGGTTGCCGACGTTTTCAAGGATTGCCAGGTCGATATCCTCAATGCCGAGAGCTTCCAGGCCACGCCGGGTCATCTCCGCCGTCAGGTGGCACATGCCGCCGGTGTGAAGCTGCACGGCCTTTGCCCCGGCCTTCTGGACCGCGATGGCGTCCACGTCGGAATCAATATCTGCCTCAATGATGCCGATTCGCATCTCGTTTTTCAGGGCGGCGATGGTTTTAATCAGCGTTGTTGTTTTTCCGGAGCCGGGGGAGGACATCAGGTTCAGCAGAAAGGTTTTATTTTGCTTCAGAGTCTCGCGCAGCAGGTCGGCGTGTTTATTGTTGTCCTCAAAAACACTCTGCTTAATTTCAATGGTTTTCAGCATTTCGAATTCCTTTCGCAATAAATTACGGCGCGGACAAAGCCCGAGCCGCGAAGCCGGATGGCCGGGGAATTAAAACTGTTCGGCCAGGGAATCATCATTAAATATCCAATCGCGGACATGTATGCTCTCATAGGTGTTGGGTCCGGTGTTGACGACCACATAGGTGATCCCGGCGTTTATGATGAGCCGCTTGCACATTGCGCATGGCATGGTATCTGCCAGAATCTCGTTGGTTTTGCCGTCGCGGCCGACAAGGTACATGGTCGAGCCGAGCATGTCGCGGCGGGCGGCGGAAATAATCGCGTTTGCCTCGGCGTGGACACTTCGGCACAGCTCATAACGCTCGCCCGAGGGGATCTGAAGCATTTCCCGGGCACAGGAACCGATATCCGAGCAGTTGCGGCGGCCGCGGGGGGCGCCGTTATAGCCGGTTGAAATAATCTCGTCGCTGCGTACGATGATGGCGCCGTATTTCTTGCGAAGACAGGTAGAGCGGCTGAGTACCGTGTCCGCAATGCCCAAATAGTAGTTTTCCTTGCTTGTCCGGGTGTCCATATCTATACCTCGTTCTCTTTTTATGGGATCAGTTTATTATTTAACGGCTTCCAAGTCAAGGCCAAATGTGTTATAATATCTCTATGCAAAATTTTCAAATTGAAACCGACAAAGCCATAAACGCTCTGACCGGGACGCAAAAACCCAGGCTGCTGCTGCATAGCTGCTGCGGTCCGTGTTCAGCCTATGTTCTGGAATACCTGACATGGCATTTCAGCGTGACGCTGCTATACTACAACCCCAATATACAGCCGAGGCAGGAGTATGACCTGCGCCTTGAACACCAGCTCAGGCTGCTGGCGGCGTTTCCGCAGGTTGCGCTGATGCCCTGCGGCTATGACGGGACGGCGTATGAGGAAACGGTAAGGGGATTGGAGCGGGAGCCGGAGGGCGGCGCACGCTGTGAGGCGTGCTTCCGTCTGCGTCTGGGCTATGCGGCCCGTATGGCGGCGGAGAACGGATTTGATTTTTTCTGCACGACCCTCACCGTCTCCCCGCATAAGAACGCGGAGCTGATCAACGCGCTGGGCCGGACACTTGGGGAAACGTACGGGGTTCGCTGGCTGCCGTCGGATTTCAAGAAACGCGAGGGCTATAAGCGCAGTATTCTCCTTGCCGAAGAATACGGACTGTATCGGCAGAATTATTGCGGCTGCCTTTATTCCAAAGTATAAGACGCGGGTTTCCACACCCCGCGAGGCGCTTTGCGCCGGAATCAAAATGGAGGAAAAAGTATGAAAATCCAAAAGCTCGCCGCCGCGGCCGTTACCGGCGCGGCATACGCCGCCCTGACCGTTCTGCTGGCGCCAATCAGTTATGGCCCGGTTCAGTTTCGGATTTCGGAGGCGCTTTGTATTTTGCCCGCCTTTATGCCCTGCACCGCCTGGGGACTTGCCGTGGGCTGCGCGATTGCAAATTTTTTATCCGCTTACGGCCTTCCGGACATTGTGTTTGGCTCCCTGGCCACCCTGGGCTCCGGTCTGTGCGCCGCATGGCTCGGCAGGAGCGGGGCGCATCCCTTGCCGGTCTGGCGGTCGGTTGCCGTATGCCTGATGCCGGTGGCCTGGAACGCCCCCGTTGTCGGCGCCGTGATCGCCTGGAGCACCGTGCCCACAGCTTTTTGGAGAGGATTTGCGCTTTACGGTATGCAGATTGGCCTGGAGGAGCTGGTGGTTATGCTTGCCGTCGGGCTGCCGCTGCTGCGGATTTTACCAAGATTTGAGCCGTTTATGCGGCTCACGAGGCATATAAATTTGCATTGACAAATATAAATGGAAAGTGTACAATTCGAATGAACAGAATAACAGGGGGGCTGGGTATTCCCGGCTGAGACATCGCTAACTGAGGCGTGCAACCCTTGAACCTGATGCGGACAATGCCGACGTAGGAAGACAGAAAGACGCATCCCGCTATTGGAGGCGTCTTTTTGCTTTCCGCAAATGCTTTTTTAAGCGGAAAGGAAAGAAAAAATGGATCAGTCAAAAAACACATCATCAAAACCGCATTCCCGCAGCGTCGTTTATACGCTCACCGAAGGCGCGATCATGGTGGCCCTGGCCTCCGTGCTCAGCTTCCTGTCCCTGCGATTATGGCCCCAGGGAGGGTCCGTCGATCTTGTCATGATCCCTCTGATCGTCTTTGCTCTGCGCCGGGGCGCGGGATGGGGCGTTGGCGCCGGCGTGATCTACGGGCTGATAGACTGTATCATCTCCGGCGGAGTGGGATATGGCTGGCAGGCAATCATCCTGGACTATGCGGTTGCTTACGCCATGGTTGGGCTGGCGGGCCTTCTGCCCAATAAGCCGGTAGCGGCGGCTTGCCTGGCGTCCGTGACGCGCCTGCTTATCCATATAATCAGCGGTGTGGTTATATGGGGGCAATGGATGCCCGAGGAGTTTTTGGGCATGAATATGACGAACGTATGGTTTTATTCGTTCCTGTACAATGGAACCTACATGGCGGGGAATATGATCCTTGCCATCATAGCGGTTGCGGTCATTGCCAAAAGCACAAGTCTGCTGAAAGTCCAGAAAACCTGAGAATTTTATTGACACACCACAATAATTTTTATATAATCAATTCTTGCCGATGCTCATCGGCAAGAATTTCTTTTGACCAACTACAGCGGCCACAGGCCGCCGTTGAGTATGAATAGAATGAAAGGGAGTATTTTTCATGGTTCGCACATATCAGCCGAAAAAGCGGCAGCGCAAGAAGGAGCACGGCTTCCGCAAGAGGATGGCTACCAGAAACGGCCGCAAGGTTCTTGCCCGCCGCAGAGCCAAGGGCAGGGAAAGACTCAGTCATTAACTGTCCGTGATGGATGAGCTTTCAAAACGAACATGTTTTTAGGGCGGATGCATCCGCCCTTTCCGTGTTGCCCGGGTTTGAAAGCCGGGGAATCGGGAAGAAGCTCAAATAAGGGGTGTTGTGCTTGGAATTCTCAACTTCACTTAAGAAAAATTACGAATTCCGGCGCCTCTATCAAAAAGGAAAAAGCGCGGTGGCGCCCAGTCTTGTTGTATACTGCCGCCGGAACGGCGGAAAGGGAAACCGGCTCGGGATCACCGTCTCCAACAAAATCGGCAACGCGGTCACAAGAAACCGCATCAGACGCCGGCTGCGGGAGATATACCGGCTGAACGAAGGGCGCTTCATCAAAGGAATCGATTTGGTCGTTGTGGCGCGGACAAGAAGCGCCGCCGCCGAATATGCGAAGCTTTCCAAGGATTTCTTCAGCGCATGCGCCGCCCTTGGCGTCCTTGCGGGAAATGAGGCGGGGGAATGAAAAAGGTGCTGATTGCGCTTGTTCGATTCTACCGCAGGCGGATTTCCCCGCTTAAACCGCCATGCTGCCGTTTTGTTCCTACCTGTTCCGAATATGCGCTGGAAGCCATTGAAAAATATGGCGCGCTCAAAGGCGGCTGGCTGGCGCTCAGGCGCATTCTCAGATGCCACCCGCTGCATTTCGGGGAACACGAATTCTACGACCCCGTACCCTGACCCATATCGAATAATTTGGGAGAAAGATCAATATGCTAAAGACGATTGCAAAACCCTTTGGCTGGCTGATGCTGTGGCTGTACAACACTACGGGTAACTATGGTGTGGCGGTCATCATGTTCGCGCTCATTGTGAACCTGATTCTTCTTCCCTTCATGTGGAAGAGCAAGAAAAGCATGATGCGCACAACGCGCCTCCAGCCGAGAATTACCGAGCTCCAGAAAAAGCATGAAGGCAACCAGCAGAAGCTGAACGAGGAAATGTCCAAGCTTTATCGCGAGGAAAATGTTCACCCCATGTCCGGGTGCCTTTGGTCCCTTATTCCGTTTCCAATTCTTATTGCCCTTTATCAGGCAATCCGCATGCCGATAACCGTCATGATGGGCGTGGGCTCGGAGCTTATGGAGGCGGGCGGAGCCATATATGAAAAACTTGCCGAGCTCGGCTATTCCATAGCCAACTATACAACCGGGAGTAACACCTCTTACGAGCAGATTTATCAGTCCAAGTTTATCACCGAGCATTTCGCGGATTTTGCGCCGATTTCGGACAAGCTCCAGCCCATCAGGTATGATTTTCTCGGACTTGATCTTTCCGTTATGCCCAACTTCAAAATCTGGGATTTTGATTTTTCATCTCCCGCCGTGTGGCTGCCGGCAGTCGGCCTGTTCCTTATTCCATTTATCTCGGCGTTTATGTCATGGCTGGCCATGTTTATCACCTCAAAGACCAACCCGTCAGCGGTGGGGATGACGGCCCAGCAGCAGGCAACAAACAAGAGCATGTCCCTTATGATGCCGCTGATGAGCGTATGGTTCTGCTTCATCATGCCCTCGGCCCTGGGTGTTTACTGGATCATAAACAGTGCGATCGGCGTTGTCAGGGATGTGACTCTGACGAAAGTCTTTACCAAGAGGATGGACCGGGAGGACGCCGCTCGCCTTGAATTGCAGCAGGCAAGACAGGCGGAACTGGAGAGTAAGCGTCAGGAGACCGAGCGCCTTCGTGCCGCGAACGCCACAAACCAGAACAAGAATACAAGCAAAAAGAAAATGCAGGCCACCCTGAAGCAAAAGGATGATGAGCGCCGCGCCTCCGCAGAAAAGGCGGAACGCGCCGAGAGACGCGCCCGCTTGGGCATAACCGAGCCGGAGAAGCCCTCGTCCCAGGTGGGAAACCGCCGTTATGCAAAAGGCAGGGCCTATGTGGAGGATCGGTATTCCAATCCCGAGGATGCGGAGGAGGCAACCCTGGCCGCCGCTGCCGAATCGGAGTTTGGCGTCTCCATAGACATGGAATCCGAGAAGATTTCCGTCGCGGACGAAAAGACCGCCGAAGCGGATTTCCCGGAAGCCGGGGACGAGTTTTTGGATGGGCTGTCGGAGGAGCCGGAGGAGCCGGAGTTTGAGGACGAGGAAGACGAAACCGACGGCAGTGAGCCATTATAGGAGAATGATTTATGATAAAGAGTTACGAAAAGACCGGGAAAACCGAAGAAGAAGCGATTATCGCGGCGCTTGCGGAACTTGGGCTAGAGCGTGACGATGTTTCGGTAGAGATACTTGAGCGTGCCAAAAGCGGATTTCTCGGCATTGGCGCGTCAAGGGCCCTAGTTCGCATACAGTATGAGGTGCCGGACGAGGCCCCGAAGCAGCCCGAGGTCCAGAAGGCGGTCAAATCCGCTGAAAAAGCCGGGGAAACGGCAGCGGCCGAAAAAGGCGCCGGCGTGTGCGCCTGTACGGGCGATATCCAGGAGAACGCCAGGGCATTTATCACCGGGCTGCTTGAGAGAATGGGCGTCAAGGCCGAAATCACAATAGGCGAACGGGAAAACGGCGATATCCTTGTCAACATATCGGGAGACGGGATGGGCGCCGTAATCGGCCGCCGGGGTGAGACGCTGGACGCCATACAGCATCTGACGAACTACGTGGTTAACCGGGGGAGCGATAAGCGCCGCCACATCAGCGTGGACGCGGAAAGCTACCGGGCCAAGCGGGAGGACAGTCTTGTCCAATTGGCGGAGAAAATGGCCGCGAAGGTGGTCAAGTATAAGCGCAGCATGGCGCTGGAGCCGATGAATTCCTATGAGAGGCATGTGATCCATACAGCCCTCCAGGACTACGAGGGCGTTTCCACCAGCTCGACGGGCGCGGAGCCGAATCGCCGCGTGGTTGTGTCGTATGACAAGCCGAAGCATCAGGCTGCCGATAACCAGCCCGGCAGCCGCGAGTGGCGCTAAAACCGGCAACGCCTGGCTGCAAGGGGGAAAGAGTATGATATTTGAGACAGTTAAAGAAATTCTCGTCCGTCAACTGGAAGTTGCGCCCGAGCGAATTAAGCCGGATACGGACATCTTTGAAGACCTGGGAGCAGACTCCCTTGATCTGGTTGAATTGGTGACGGCCATAGAGGAAGAGTACAGCATTATTATTAAAGATGAAAATGTGGCGAATATGACCAAGATAGGGCAGTTCGTCGATTTTCTGGAGAAAACTTTATAAACCGTCAGGATGACAAAGCGCCCGCCGGTCTTCGGCGGGCGCTTTTTATGTTGACTATGTAATTAGATAAATGTAAAATGTAAATATGGGAAAAATGACGGCAAGAGCGGGAGAGAAACTCTCCCATGCATATATCATTGTCTCACCTTCCGAGAGTGAGCGGAACGACGCGGCCCAAAAACTGGCGGCGGCGATGCTCTGCGAAAGCGGCGAAAGCCGGCCATGCGGCGTTTGCCGCCATTGTCGTAAGGTAGCAGGCGGGACGCACCCGGATGTCATCATCGTTGAGCGTGATACGGATGACAAGGGGCGCAGAAAGCGTGAAATTTATGTGGGCAGGATACGCGCCATCGTTTCCGATGCGCAGGTCATGCCCAATGAGGGTGCGACAAAGGTCTATCTCATCCGGGACGCGGATTACATGAATGTCCCGGCGCAGAACGCGATGCTCAAGCTACTGGAGGAACCGCCGGAAAGCGCCGCGTTTATTCTTTGCGCGGCAAACCCGGAAAACCTTTTGGATACGGTTCGCTCCCGCTGTATTCTGCTGAGGCGCAACGCCGGGGAAGGCGAAGACGGCGAGGCGGCCGATCTTGCCGGCGAGTATCTGCGTTTGATTGCTTTGGGAAACCGGGCCGATCTGCTGCGCTGGTGCGCGGAGAAGGAGGCCATGGATTCTGCAACGGCAGAGGCCTTCATGGGCGCGGCCAGAAAATCCCTTGCGGATATTCTGAGCGGCAGAAGCGGGATACCGATTTCAAAGCGCCGGTGTCTCGAGCTGGATGGGCTTTTTTCCAAATGTGAGCGCTATCTCAAGTTAAACACCGGCGTCCGGCATGTTTTCGGCTTGCTGTCGGCGGACGGAATTGGAGGAAAATAATTTGACTGAAGTCGTCAGTGTAAAATTTAAAAATAGGGGAAAGACCTATTTTTTCGATCCGGGGCAGCTGGCTGTTCCGGACGGCGTGGACGTTATCGTCGAAACCGCAAAGGGACTGGAGATCGCATACTGCACCTGCGGCAATCATGAGGTTGAGGACGAATGCGTGGTGCAGCCGCTGCGGCAGGTAGTGCGTATTGCCAGCGAAAGCGATCTGCGGGTGTCGGAAATCAATAAGGTCCGTGAGAAGGAAGCCTTTGTGATCTGCCAGCGCAAAATTGAAGAGCACGGCCTGGATATGAAGCTGGTAGATGTGGAATGCAACTTTGAAGGCAATAAGACCATGTTTTTCTTTACATCGGACGGTCGGGTGGACTTCCGGGATCTGGTGAAGGATCTGGCCTCGGTATTCCGCAATCGGATCGAGCTCAGGCAGATCGGCGTCAGGGATGAGGCCAAAATGCTGGGGGGTATCGGTATCTGCGGCAGGCCGCTTTGCTGTAGTCAGTTTCTGGACGATTTTCAGCCGGTCTCCACGAAAATGGCGAAGCTGCAGTCCATGTCTCTCAACCCAACCAAGATCTCGGGCAACTGCGGCAGGCTGATGTGCTGCCTGAGATATGAGGACGAGGCCTATAAAGAGCTGGTGAAGACCGTACCGAAGTCCGGCGCTTATGTGGAAACTCCGGACGGCTATGGAACGGTGACACAGGTGTATCTTCTTCGCCAGACCGTCAAGGTGAGGCTGGACGGGGAAGGGGACGAGGTGTTCAAATCCTATCATGCCGAAGACATTGCCGTTGTTCCGAACGGCAGGCCGAAGCCCGGTGAACAGCCGCCTCGCGTCCTGCAATACCGGGAGAAGAAGCCCGAGCCCGAGAGAGCCGAGGATGAGGAAAGCGGCTTCTGGGACGCCCCTGTGATGATTGCGGCCGAGCCCAGGGAAAAGGCAAAACCGGCGGCGGAAGTACCGGTCAGGCGGAAGGACAAACACAGGCGGGGCAAAGGAAATCCCAGGCCGAAGCCGGACAGGCAGGACAAGCCGGAGGAAGGAGCGGCCGCCAGGCCCGCGCAGAAATCTCCGAAGGCCCCGGAGCAGCAGGGGAGCAAAACCGGCGCCAAAAGCAGCCGCCGCAGAAGAAGCAAACCGCGCCCCCCGGCCGGGCCGGCGGAATAAAATACAGAAGCCGCGTAAAACTGTTTACGCGGCTTCTGTGCCTTTGCAGCGGATACCCCGCCGGGCCCGGGCGTGAAGGCTGACTTAGATCACCAGAGCTCCGTCGATTCCAATTGTCTGGCCGGTGATGAAACTTGCATCTTCGGAGGAGAGAAAGGCGATTGCCCGGGCAATATCCCCGGCGCTGCCCAAGCGGCAGAGGGCCGTTGCCTCAACCAGGGCAGCCTTGTCGTCATCGGTCAGGGCACCCAGCATTTTGGTATCTATGGCGCCGGGGGCAACGCAGTTCACTCTGATTCCGGATGGGCCAAGCTCCTTCGCCAGCGCCCGGGTAAGGGCGATCACAGCGCCCTTTGAAGCGGAATATGCCGCCTCGCAGGAGCCGCCGGAAACGCCCAGTATTGAGGCCGTATTGATGATGCAGCCGGATTTCCGGCTGACCATGTAGGGAATCGCCTCCCGGCAGCAGTGAAATACGCCGTCCAGATTGACCGCTAGAAGGCGACGCCACTGGCCGTCGGTCATATCGGAGAGAAGGCCGGCCCAGGCCACGCCCGCATTGTTCACAAGAAGGTCGAAAGGGCCGCAGGCGGCGAACATGGCCCGCACCTGCTCCGGGCAGGACACGTCGGCCCGGAAGGCCGGGCAGCCCAGCTCCCGGGCCAGAGCCAGGGCCTCCGCCTCCGAATTCAGATAATTTATCGTGACGTGCCAGCCCCTGCGTGTTAGTTCCCGCGCCGTTTCGGCGCCGATGCCCCGGGACGAGCCGGTGACAAGAGCTTTTTTCAAGAGATCACCTTCGATTCTTTCATTTCCGGAGAAGCAACATTTGTAAAGCGGTTTCGTCTGTGCTAATATATGTGGAGAGATCTATTTGAGGCGGAGTTTGATATGAGAAGCGGGAAACACAGCAATGATTTGCAGAAAATGAAAACGTACGGGTTTGTGACGGGGGCGGTATTGCTGCTGGCTGTTCTTACCGTGGTTCTCTGCGTGATGGCCGGCGCGTTTGATTTCTCGCGGGACGGCGGCGCTGACGCGCAGGTAACGGCGCCGCAGCCGGAAAATACCGGGGCGATAGTAACGCCGCCGCAGGAGAGCACTCCTGCCGAATCACCCGATCCGACGCCTACGAAAGAGCCGGAAAAACTCACCTGGCATATCAGCGCCATTGCAGGCAAGGGGGGCAGCCTGGAGCCATCCGGAATGGTGTCGGTAGAGGATGGCAAAAGCGTAACGTTTGTCATCAGTCCTGAGGATGGATATGTCCTCAGTCAGATCAAGGTCGACGGGGAAAATGTTCAGGCTGGGGATACGTATACCTTTGAGAACGTTTCAGAGGATCATACGATTTACGCGGTCTTTCGCCTGGCGCCCCGGGATGAAGCGCCGGAGACGACGGATACGCCCGCGGGAACAGGCATCCCGTCATCGCCAACGGATATCGGATAAGCCCGGCGGGGAATCTGAGGGCACGGCCATGGGGCCGTGCCCTCAGATTTTTTTGGCTATACGGAATCAATCGGGATGATTCTGCATGCGATCTCACCGGCGTTGCTGATCTCCGCCACCGCAAAGGTGGGAGTGGCGCCGGTTCCGGCCGTTCCGGGATTCAGAAGGCTCATGCCCGCCATCTGCTCAAATCTTGCCGTATGGGTGTGGCCGTAAAGCACCAGGGAAGCGCCGGAAAAATGGGCGGTGTTCAGAAGGGAATCGGTGCTCTGCCTGACAGAGTAACGGTGACCGTGGGTGGCAAATACGGTTACGGGCCCCGCCAGAAAGGTCATTGCGTCAGGCAGAGCCGCGAATAAATCACAGTTTCCTGACACGGAGTAGAGGGGCAGCTCCGGAAATTCTCCTTCAAGAACTGCCGTGTCGCGCACATAGTCGCCCAGATGGACCAGGATATCCGGACAAATGCGGCGGACGGCGCGCACCATACCGGCGGTATTGCCATGGGTATCGGAAAAAATGGCGAGCTTCATAGGCTTTGGTTCCTTTACATCAGAAAAATGAAAAATAAACTCATCTTCACCCTCCGGGGAACGCCGAATATAATGTGTTGTAGGGGAGGGATAGATTATGGATATCGAAAGAATCGGAAAGGAACTTGCCAAGAGCGGCAAGTTGGATCGGATAAAGGATATGGCAGGCTCTGAGGATGCCAAACGCGTGTCTGCTAAGCTGGATGCGAGAGAAGTGGAAAAAGCGGCAAGATCAGGCGATACAGAGGCATTAAAAGCGCTGTTAAATAAGGTGCTTGGGACAGACGAGGGAAAAAGGCTGGCCCAAAAAATCAACGAAGCTATGAAATAGAAAGGAGGGCGGCCCGCCTTGGACGACTTTGGCGACAAGCTGAACGCTATTTTGGAAAATCCCGGCCAGCTCGAAAAGATCACACAGATGGCCAAATCGATTATGGGCGGGGAGACAAAGCACGATGGGTACCAGGAGCCGAAATCGGATCCGGGGTTTATCGATCCGTCGATGCTGAAAAAGCTTTCCGGATTTATGGGCGGCGGGGCGCGGGACGACAAACGCGCGCTCCTGGAGGCCATGAAGCCTTATCTTTCCGAAAAGCGGCGGAAAAAGATTGAAAAGGCTCTGAGAATGGCAAAACTGGCCAGCTTTGCCGGGCTGGCCCTGTCCGAATTCGGGCAGGACGATGATTGACCATATGTTCTGCATAGGAGGGATGTGGCCGATCATACCACTATGCTGCCTGATGGGGGAGGTGGATCATGTATAACCGTTACGAGGGAAATACCGGGCGCTATGTTCGGGTCGAAGAGCCGCCGCCGCGCACTTTGGCGCCATTTCCCGGCAGAACCAATCTGCCCACGCCCGGCCTGCCGGAACCGGAGCCAATAAAACTGCCGCTAATAAAACCGCCGCCCGGGGGGAGAGGCGGTTCGAGCAGTCTGTTTTCTCTCGGCGCCATACAGGAAAAACTGGAAGGCATCTTACCCAAGGTGCTGCCCGATGGCCTTGAAACGGAAGATCTGATCCTTATGCTGATCCTCTACCTGATGTATAAGGAAAGCGGAGACAAGGAATTTCTCATCATTCTGGGCGCAATGTTCCTGTTATGATTCGACGGCCTGTTCCGGGGCGGTGAACATATTGGCGTCCGGAGCTGAGATATCCGGGCTGCCGGAGGTCATCCGGTAAATCAGCGTATCCGCGTCGTAAGTTTCAGCGCCCATCAGCAGGCCGGTGTCGACAGATACATAGACCACATTGCGGTAATGATAAGTTTCGGAAAGATATTCCGCATAGATGCAGGATTCGCCCCCATACTCGATATACCCGGCGTCGGTTATGGCGGTGTCCGGCAGATCCAGAAGCGCCTCGTAGGTCAGGCAGCGAAGCCAAGAGTCGGCCTCGGCGGCGCTTCCGTCGGCGGGGGCCGTATAGACGCCATCCGCCCTGTCATACCAGATATAGAGCTGACCGCCGCGCAGCAGGATATTTTCAATATCGGCTCCGCGGCTCAGACGTATGCGGGTGTTGCCGCCGCTGACCCAGACATACAGATCCGTGCGTCCGCTGCCACCATCCCAAAAATCTTCCACCGTTACCATACGGTAGTAGCTTCCCGCGCGGCTGAGTCTGCTTATGACCGACTGGACGGTTTTCGGCGTGACCTCCGCCAGGGTGATACCGCTGCCGCCGTTGGCGGGATTATGGGTGTCGCCTCCGGCGGCGGGCGTTGGGAGTATGACCCGGGCGGTTTCCACAGAGGTGCTGTGCCCAAAAAGGGCATAGACGACTACCGCGGCGGTAATGGCGATCATGACGATCACGAAAATGTTTGTTCTCTTGGCCTTCACGGGAGAAACTCCTCCGGCGGATTTTTCGAGCGGCCGAAGCTGTACAGGATTCCGTCGGCAATTCTGGGACAGGCCTTCCCGTCGCCGTATGGGTTGACCGAACGGGCCATGGCCTCATATTTCCGCCTGTCGGTCAAAAGTTCCGCAGTCAGGCTCTCGATCCTCATCCTGTCCGTGCCGGCAAGGATGACGGTGCCGGCCTCCACGGCCTCCGGCCGTTCGGTTTCCCGGCGGAGGACAAGCACCGGCTTGCCCAGCGCCGGAGCCTCCTCCTGAATGCCGCCGGAGTCGGTCATGACAATGTAGCTTCTGGCCATCAGGCGGTGCATATCCACGGCGTCGAGCGGCTCGATCAGCTTTACGTTGGCAAGTCCGGACAACTGACCGTACGCAGCTTTTCGGACGATGGGACTCAGATGGACGGGATAGACGAAAAGGGTGTCCGGAAAGTTTTCAGCCGTGGTTCGGATAGCGCCCATTATGTTCTGCATGGGCTCGCCATAGTTTTCCCGGCGGTGGCAGGTGACCGTCACGATACGGCGGTTTACATAATCTATATCCTTCAACTGGGGGGAGACAAAGCCGTCACCTTGAGCGGTGTATTTCAGCGCGTCAATCACAGTGTTGCCGGTGACAAAAATATGACCGTCGGCACCTTCGCGCCGAAGATTTTCCGCGTTGCGCGAGGTGGGCGCGAAGTGAAGGGTAGCCAACTGGCCCGTGAGCCGGCGATTCATTTCCTCCGGATAGGGGGAATCCCGGTCAAAGGTGCGCAGGCCGGCCTCCACATGGCCGACGGGAATTTTCGCATAAAAGGCGGCCAGGGCAGCCGCAAGGGTCGTGGTGGTATCCCCGTGAACCAGAACCAGATCCGGCCGGGATTCGTCAAATACATCGCCCAGGCCCAGTAGGATGCGTGTCGTAATGTCCGCCAGGGTTTGATCCTTCTGCATGATATCAAGATCAAAGTCCGGCGAGATCCCGAACACGGACAGTACGCTGTCCAGCATTTCCCGGTGTTGGGCGGTGACGCAGACTGTGGCCTGGATATCGGCCCGCCGCGTCAGCTCCAGGGCAAGGGGGGCCATTTTGATCGCCTCCGGCCTGGTGCCGAAGACAGACATGACTTTAAGGGGCGGCATCTTTTCCAGCCTCCTCTGAATTTGTTTGTTGGGGGTGGTATTCATGACCCTTCAGGGTTTTTCTGATGAAAACGCCCACGACCACCGCAAGAAACAGCGCTGTAGCCAAGAGCCATGTGCGAACGGCGCCGCTGGTGGCCAGCACCACGGCGGACAGGCCAAGTACGGCGGATATGGCGTAAAGGATCGCCACGGCCTGCTTTTGAGACAGGCCCATGTCAATCAGCCGGTGGTGCAGATGACCCCTGTCCGGCGTCATGGGATTTTGCCCCTTAAGAAGACGGCGGAGTATGGCAAACAGGGTATCGAAAAGGGGCAGGGCAAGGGCCATGATGGGGACTACAAAAGTCACCACGGCATAGAATTTGAACATGCCTACGACGGAAACCGTGGCAAGGACATAGCCGAGAAGAAGGGCACCGGTGTCGCCCATGAAAATCTTTGCCGGATTGAGGTTGTAGGGCATGAAGCCCAGGCAGGCGCCCATAAGGGCCGCGAGAATCAGAGCCACGTTCCCTTCGGAGACCAGAAGTGCGACGACGAACATGGTGATGGAGGAAATGATTGAGACCCCAGCAGCCAGTCCGTCCAGCCCGTCAATGAGATTAACGGAGTTGGTGATCCCTACAATCCATAAAACCGTGACCGGTATGGATAACACGCCAAGAATGAGGGCCTGATCGTCGCCGAAGGTGGCCGGGCTCCGCAGAACCATGATGACGACGCCGTGGAGGACGGCAATGACAGCGGCGAAGATCTGGATGATCAGCTTAATCCACGCTTTAAGGGGGGTCACATCGTCGATTGCCCCGCAGGCCACGATGACCACAGAGCCAAGCAGTATTCCGCGTATCTGCCGGGTGATATCTGCAAACAGCACGACGCTGAGGAAAAACCCCAGGAATATTGCCAGTCCGCCCATGCGGGGAATCGGGTGGTCATGGACCCGACGGGCCTCTCTGGGAACGTCGATGGCGCCTATCTTTTGAGCAAACATTTTTGCTATGGGCGTTGCGGCAAAGCTGATTGCAAAACCGACGGCAATTGCCATAACCGCCCTTATCCACACCGCTGTATTCAGGAACATGTTTCTATCTCCAGCCTATTATTTTGCGATAAATCCGAGCTTCTTGTACACTTTGCGCAGGGTCTTTTCCGCTGTATGGGCGGCCTTCTCCGCGCCGAGCTTATAGACGCTTTCGAGATAGGCCTTGTCCTGCAATATCCGCACCGCCTCCTCGCGGACCGGACGAAGCTGTTCGACAACCGCCTGGCCGACGGCGGCCTTAAAGGCACCGTAGCCTTTGCCGCAGAATTCATTTTCAATTTCTTCAAAAGTGCGGCCGGTGGAGCCGGCATATATCTGCATAAGGTTTGAAACGCCGGGCTTGGCTGCCGGATCGAACCGCACGCAGTTTTCGGCGGTATCGGAGTCGGTCACGGCGCGTTTGAATTTCCGCATGATATCGTCCGGGCTTTCCATAAGATGCACGCAGCCGCCTGGGTCCTTATCGGATTTTGACATCTTGCTCGTGGGCTCCGTAAGGCTCATGATTCTGGCGCCCACCTTGGGGATATAAGCCTGGGGAATCGTAAACACGTCGCCATAAATATTATTAAAGCGCATGGCGATGTCGCGGCAAATCTCCACATGCTGCCTCTGGTCGTCGCCTACGGGGACAAAATCAGTTTGGTAAAGCAGGATATCCGCGGCCATCAGCGCGGGATAGGTAAAAAGGCCGGCATTGATGTTTTCGGTGTTTTTTGCGCTTTTGTCCTTAAACTGCGTCATGCGGGACAATTCGCCGAACATGGTGTAGCAGCTTAGCACCCATCCCAGCTCGGCATGGGCTGGAACATGGCTCTGCACAAACAGGGTAACCTTCCGGGGATCCAGGCCACAGGCGATGTATTGCGCAAGCTGCTCCAGGGTGCGGCGGCGAAGGTCTGCCGGAACCTGGCGGACAGTTATCGCGTGCATGTCCACAATACAGTAAAACGCGTTGTATTCGTCGATCATCTCAACCCAGTTTTTGATTGCGCCCATATATGAGCCAAGGGTCAGATCACCGGAGGGCTGTATGCCCGAAAATATTATTTTCCTATTATCCATCATCGATTCGTCCTCAAGTCGTTAGAAATTGTTTTTCCCGGCGGATTATCGGGATCGCAGTGATCTCCGATCCGCCGGGAAAACGTCGCTGTGGTTTACTCGGCGAAACCGGAGGAACGCATTACATGCCGCAGTCTTTTGCCAGCGCCGCGAAAGCCGGCATGGAACGCTTGATCATGTCGGGTGATACGCAGTAAGCGATGCGCACGTATCCCGGCGTGCCGAAGGAGGTGCCGGGAACAAGCAGGAGGAGGCGCTTTCTTGCGGCCTCGACAAACGCCTTTTCGTCGGCCAGAGGTGATTTTACCCACAGATAAAACGCGCCGGAGGGATAAGCGCATTCAAAGCCCAGCTCCCGCAGGCCGTTATACAGCAGGCGGCGGTTGTGATCATACCCGGAGATATCGGTTTTTTCATCCAGACAGCGCATGACGACGCGCTGGATGAGTGAGGGGCAGTTGATAAAGCCGAGGGTTCGGTTGGATACGACCGCGCCGTCGAAAATCAGCTGGGAATCGTCCGCATCGGGGTGGACGGCCAGATATCCGACCCGCTCTCCCGGCAGGGAAAGAGACTTGGACCAGGAATAGCAGACGATAGTATTCCGGTAGAAGTTGGGGATATAGGGAACCTGGACGCCGTCGTAGGCCAGCTCGCGATAAGGCTCATCGGCAATGATATAGATGGGACTGCCGAACTCCGCCTGCTTTTTCTCCAGCATTGCGGCAATTTTTTCTATCATTTCCGCGGGATATACCACGCCGGAGGGGTTGTTCGGATTATTCAGGATTAGCGCTTTCGTGTTTTTGTTTATGGCGGCGGCGATTGCGTCCACATCGGGCATAAACCCGTCTTCGGCCTTTGTGGGAACTACCACAAGCTCACCATGCCAGTTTTTGACATAGCTGCCGTATTCAAAGAAATAGGGAGATGTGACAATGACCTCGTCCCCAGGATTGAGGAGAGTTCTGAAAATGACGTTCAGTCCGCCCGACGCGCCGACGGTCATGACGATATTTTCCGCGGTAAAGGATGTGCCGTGGGTTTTATTGATCCAGGATGCGACAGCCGCGCGGACATCCGGAAAACCGGAGTTAGGCATATAGCCATGGACTAAAAGGCTGTCTTCATTGCTGATGATATCGATCACTGCCTTTTTGACAGCTTCCGGCGCGGGAAAATTCGGGTTGCCGATCGAATAATCAAAGACATTTTCACTGCCGTACTGGGAAGCGAGACGTTTACCGTCCTCAAACAGAGCGCGGATTGCGGAGCTGTTTTTTACCATCAAGCTAACATCCTGGGAGATCATTTGTCTTTCCTCCTTGAATAATATCTAAAAACCTATTTTAACACGTTTTCCCTGTTAATACAATAGCTTCTCTTGACAACACGCATAATGTAAAATAATATAAATAGGCTTATGATCTGGAGGAGATATTAATGCAGGATGTAAAATGGTTTGCGGCTATGGAGGAGAAAATTCCCAAGGATGCGGGGAGGACGCGCTTCGCGCCCAGTCCAACGGGGTATATGCACGTGGGCAATCTCCGCACCGCGCTGTATGCCTATCTGATCGCCCGCAGGGGCGGCGGGAAGTTTATTCTTCGCATAGAAGACACGGACCAGCAGCGTCTGGTAGAAGGCGCTGTGGATGCAATTTACCGGACAATGAGGGAATGCGGACTGGCCCACGACGAGGGGCCGGACGTGGGCGGTCCGGTGGGCCCATATATTCAGACCGAGCGCCGGGATCTTTATCGGGAATATGCCGAACTGCTGATAAGCAGGGGACATGCCTACCGGTGCTTTTGCGAAAAGGCGGAAGGCGCGGCGGAAGCTTCCTTTGAAAAGGACGAAGATCCGTGCCGCCGGATTTCACCGGAAGCCTCCGGGGCCAGGGCGGCCGGCGGAGAGCTGTTTGTTGTGCGGCAGAAAATACCGCAGGACGGGACGACCACATTTGTGGACGAAATATTCGGCGCCATCACCGTGCCAAATTCGGATCTTGACGATCAGGTTCTGATGAAGCGCGACGGCCTGCCGACGTATAATTTTGCAAATGTTGTGGACGATCACCTCATGGGGATTACCCACGTGGTGCGGGGAACCGAGTATCTCTCATCCACGCCGAAATATAATCTTCTGTATGAGGGGTTCGGCTGGGCGGCGCCGAAGTACGTTCACTGCTCCCCGGTCATGCGCGACCAGCATAACAAGATGTCCAAGCGCCACGGAGACCCCTCCTATGAGGATCTTATTGCAGCCGGCTATCTGACGGAGGCGGTGGTGAACTATGTAGCCCTTCTGGGATGGTCGCCGGGGGGAGAGCGGGAGGTGTTTTCCCTTGCGGATCTTGAGCAGGCGTTCGATATCTCCGGTCTGTCCAAATCTCCGGCGATTTTTGATCTGGAAAAGCTGCGCTATTTCAACGCGGAATATATCCGCGCTATGAAGCCGGAGGCTTTCGCGGCGGCGGCGGAGCCTTATGTCAGGCAGGCGGTCAAAAATCCGGGGATTGACCCCGGGGCCGTTGCCGCCCTTCTTCAGCCGCGTACGGAAGTGCTGACGGATATTCCTGGAAAACTGGGCTTTTTTGACGTGCTGCCCGAATACGGGAACGAGCTGTTCACGAATAAAAAGGCAAAAACAGACCCGGCCGTTTCCCTGGAAATGCTGAATAAGACGCTGCCGGTGCTGGAAAAGTTGCAGCCATGGACGGATGAGGCCATTCACGACGCGCTGGTGGAATTGGCTCAGAACCTTGGGGTCAAGAACGCCGCGGTGATGTGGCCGCTGCGCATCGCTGTTTCCGGGATGGCCGTAACCCCGGGCGGCGCCGTGGAAATCTGCGGGATATTGGGGAAAGCGGAGACGCTCCGGCGAATGGAAAACGGCATTAAAAAATTACGTTAAAAATTACTAATACTGAAAACACCTCCTTCGGTAAAACTAGCCGAAGGAGGTGTTTGTTTTGAAAAAGAGGACGGCAGTTATAATCATATCCGTGCTGTCCGCCATCATCGTGGCGGTGGGCGCGTTTGCCATTTATCAGAACCGGAAGCTGGTATTCTCAGCGCGTGTGAATCAAATCTATGGTGAACGCGCGCTGAACGACCTTACGGAATCTCTGAGCGCGATGGAAGAGGCCCTGCAGAAGAGCAAGTATGCGACCTCGGCGCCGCTGATATCACGGCTCTATACCGATGCGGCAACTTACGCGTCTTCCGCGGTCACCGCTCTGGGCGGCCTTCCTTACTCGACCTACGAGCTGGAAAAAACCTCCCGCTTCATCAATGCGGCGGGGGATTATGTGCTTTATCTGTCAAGGGCCGCTTCGGAAGGGGAACTCCCGGATGAGGAGGCGGCCGCGAATATCGTGGAGATGACCAAAACCCTGGCGATGACGTCGGAGGGCTTTTCTCAGGTGCGTCAGGCCCTTGCGGACAACGCCCTGACCATGGACGAGTATGGCGCCTGCTCGGATGACGGCCTGAAAGACACCGTCGGCTGCGAGCTGCAGGTGATTGAAGAAAAAATGACGGATTTCCCGG
>ENA-UOOR01001469-UOOR01001469.1-fermentation-metagenome-genome-assembly--contig:-NODE-1469-length-27635-cov-62.813923_pt1 | contig 27635 bp, 24 predicted proteins | sample MGYA00245780_ERZ724029 | MGnify/ENA primary metagenome ERZ724029 (study PRJEB28704, sample SAMN03018315) | fermentation metagenome | biome: anthropogenic terrestrial biome; feature: soil... | reverse complement strand
TCCCTGTCCCAATCAAGAGCCATACCAATTTGGTGGGGGAATCAAGAGAGGGAACAATTGTTGATTGTGAGTTTGCTTCATATGGCTTTTTATCTCCTCCAGGAACATGTAACTGGCAGATGAGAGAATTGAGTTTTAATAATGGAAGAGGTGGTGTTGGAGTCAGTAGGGCTAGGGAATTCAAAATATCAGACATAACAATCAGTAACCATGATTATTACATGGTTCAGGGGATTAATGCCAATCATAATTCAGGGAATGCCTTATTCGAGAATATTAAGATTGATAAGCTAAGATCAAGTGAGTCAGGAAAGGGCTTTGACAACCTAGCTTTTTCAGGCGAGCTGATGATACGTAACATGGAGATCTCGGATTGTGAAGCTCCAGATTGGAGAGCCTTATATATCCAAACATACGATGAAACAGACCTGTCGATTGATGGAATAGAATTATTTAACAACCGCTGCACTCTTTCCGATGAGTTTTCTTTCAACTCAATATTCCAGATATCGCCTAATAGTCAGTATGCAAATCGTTTACGCATTGATTTGAGAAATTCCGCTTTTTACAACAACTATCAGTCGAACACCAATCAGATGACCAATATCAGATCCTTGAACGATACACTTTTCATCAGCAATTGCACTTTCGCGGGCAATACCGGGGGCGGCGTTCCACTGTGCGTACAAGGGACAAGTGTATTGACTAACAATATCTTGCACAATCCCGACAGCGTGTACCAGATTCTGGTGCCCAACAATACTTCTTCCGGGATCTTCAGTTCGCTGACCTTATATTATAACAACATCTTAGGCGGATATTCGGGAGTAATAAGTCAATCCGGGCAGAATCCGGTGTGGTGGCTAACGGGCAACAGCGACGTCGATCCTCTATTTGTCGGAGAGGGGAACCGACCATATCTGCTCAGTCCGCTATCGCCCTTGATCGATTCCGGCAGGCAAGCGGCAAGCGGAATAATCGAAGATAGCAGGGACGCCGCGGGAAATGAACGCTATTGGGATGGGGATGGCGATGGGATCAGCATTATCGACCTCGGAGCTTATGAATACCAGCCCATCTATCAACCCATCGATCTCATGGCAGAAGCCACGGATAGGCAGATCTTCCTTAGCTGGCAGATGCAAGCTCCGCAAAGGGGATTGAGCGGATTCAGAATCTATCGCAACGGTGCTGCCTACGCGGATATACTGGATCCGGCAGCGCATGCTTTTCGGGATTACAGCGCAGAGGAAGATACTCTGTACTACTATCTCAGCGCATTATATGGCAGCGTGGAATCGGCAAGTTCAAACACGGTGATGGTTATCCTTAATCCTTCCGCTAATACGGATGAGCAAGCGTTAGCCGGATACAACAAGATAAGCGTATCTCCAAATCCCTTCAACGAATTGGCAGTTATCAGCTACACTCTGGAGAAACAAAGCGAGGTGGAACTAAAGGTCTATAACCTGAAAGGACAATTGATTAAAACCTTGCACAAAGGCTCGCAGAATAAGGGAGAGCATATACTGGCCTGGGATGGCAGTGACAACAGGAATCAAGCAGTATCCGCCGGCTTATACTTTCTGCGCTTGAGTGCATCCGGTGGCATTCTTAAGACTCATAAAGTGCTGAAGCTTTAGTACCTGTGTCTTCCTTTTATCTGTCCACGAATTTGCACTAATTAGGCGCTTCGCGCTATGGTGAATAGTGAACGGTGAACGGTGAATTGAGAATGCCGATAAGTGCCGTAGGCACGACAGTTTAGATAGCCGCGTAGATCCAATGACAATCCTTGAGAGTGCCGTAGCTACGACAGTTTAGATAGTTATCGATAGTGTAAAATGCCGATAAGTGCCGTAGGCACGTCAGTTTAGATAGCCGCGTAGATCCAATGACAATCCTTGAGAGTGCCGTAGGCACGACAGTTTAGATAGCCGCGTAGATCCAATGACAATCCTTGAGAGTGCCGTAGCTACGACAGTTTAGATAGTTTCGATAGTCACGAAACAGATTGAGTGCCGGAGGTACGACAGTTGATAGCGCGGGGTGAAGCTCAGAGCCCCCACAAAATTGCGCAGCGATTTTGTGGGGTGTAAGGAGCGGAACCCCGGGATAAATCGAAGAGAGTAATAATATTATTTGTTTTAATCCCCCCTCCCAGCCCCAAGAACCGTCGGTTCTTGGGGCTGGGAGGGGGGATATTGTTTAAAAAAAGGGGTATTATCACACATGTACCCGGGGTTGACACCCCGAGCTATCAAATGCCACCCCTCCGGGGTTTGGGCGACGTTGCCGTATAATCTCTCATATATCTTTTTAAGCGTGCCGTAGCTACGACAGTTTAGATTCCCTGCAATAACACCATTATCACTATATACCGCAAAGCTTTATGCCGCTATAGACCAAAAAGACCAAAAGAATCACCTGATTTCACCCTGCTTTATCGCCGTTCATCACTTCTTTATCAAGCGTTCATCAAGCGTTAATTATTAACGCTTGATGAACGCTTGATGACCACTTGATTAACACTGTCAACAGAGGTGGAAAAATGGCATTTTCAGCATATCCACACTATAGCACCTCAATGGGTATAGACATCAAACACAATCCGGAATAGCGGTTGTGGTGCTCCTGATACTTCTTCAAAGGGTAGGTATTGTATTTGTTTCGGTCAACCCGGCCGGGCTTATTACTACTTTCTCCCATTTCCTTATCAAGAATCTGTATCTCTTATGATGGCTAAATGAGGTGATATCATCACTTTCATCTTTGGAAATGATGAGTACAGATTTGATGTATCCGGGTGATCCTGTGTATCTCGCTTCGTGAGAAGAATCTTTTTTTCGATATGAGGCGCTGATGGAGCCGGTATCTCCAGATACAAAAGAACCCCGAGCTGTTACGCCCGGGGCACATGATTTGTATATTATTTTATTTAAGCTTCAGGATTCTGGTAACTTTCGTCTCATCCTCTGCGGCAATCTTTACGAAATACACGCCTTGCGCCACTTGTCTACCGTTGTGATCGCTGCCGTCCCAGCTTATATTGATGCTTCCTTTGGTATTGGGCAGAGGCAGATCTCTTACTTTCTGACCACGGATATTGTATATGCTGAGCATGCCATCGATCTGTTTGTCAGTTTCCAGATTCAGATTGATTGCCGTGCTGAAAGGATTGGGATAGCATTTAAGGCTTATCACCACCGGAACTTGCAGCGGGTCGTCGGAGGATATGGGTGCAATGTTGCCATATTTGTGGATGATGATTCCGCCCATATCGCCGGTGCGATACCATAGGCAAGCATGAAGGATATTGGCAGTGGGATTGCTGAAAGTAATTCGTGATTCGCTAACATCCTCGCCGTAAAAACCTTCAGGCAATGCCATCTCATAGGTTGTATCGGAGAATTGCCCGTTCAAATCCAGCCTGTGGATCCTGGCGCTGTTATTCTCCACAGCAGGCGTCACCAGCAGGAATCCGTCCATGATGCGGCTGAGCGACACAAAATCGTGGCTTTGAGGGATTTCGAATACGGTATTGGCCTGCTCGCCATCGATGTCACTTATTACCAGCCTATAGCCCGGAGTTTCTGCGAGACTGCTCTTTTGTAAGCTGAGCACATCACTGTTGTCCAGCAGCTTGGCTTGCACTATCTCCCAATCTTCACCCGGATTCTGTGGGTATGCCGCGTCTTCGGTCATAAAAGTATTGTTCAAGTGGTAAAGCCAGCTTCCATCGTGATAGTCGATGGATTTGTTGCGCACCGTTTCGTAGGCTCGGTGCCATTTCAGGATATCTACTTCATTGGCATCTCCATCGGAAATCAACGCACCCGGACTCCAGATGTCTCTTCGGGGAGAGAAGGGGAAACTGCGTTCATCAGCGAAATGTTGAATATCGTAACCAACTCCGGATCCGGTGGTTCCGGGATAATTGATTGCTTGCAATGTAAGATCAGGAATAACCGGGTCGTTATATGGTACGGATGGAGTTACGGGTCCACCACACATATCCATGGGTATGTCCCAGTAACCGTCGTTGCTCGGATACGCGGAGTCATTTCCGGAACGATGAATATATCCGCGTCGATTCTGATACAAGGCTCCATACAAATGTACTGTACCTCTTTCAAGGTAAGGATGTGTTTCAGGCCATAAGGGATTGTACCAAGGGTAATCTATTTGGGGGGGCCAAGGTTGGTATTGAGTGGGAGGATATTTGAACCGATGGAGATCGATCCAATCATAATAGTATTCATCTCCCTCATGAGTTACATTCACCGAAGGTGTAGAGGGATGAGGATGCTGGTATTCAAAGCTGAAGAATCCGGCTTCAAAATCGGGGTCCTCGCCGATTTGGTAGTCGTTGTTCAAGGCAATAAGATCAGCATAGATAAGGATAGGAGTTTCGTCTGCCTGACAATTTGGATGAATCCGGACATTGGTTTCCGGATGCTTGTAACCATATTTAAGTTGGATCGATTTGTCCGATATCAGAGTAACTTTATCGCTAGTGTTTGTGGACGTATCTTCTCCCGGAATCGTATTACTGAGTAAGATATCGCCGATCAGATAGATATCACCGGAACTGTAAAAGCTTTTATTGCCGCTGAATGTACCCTTGATCCACAAAGTGGCATTGGTATAAAACTTCTCTGAGAGAGTAAAGTTAACTTCAGTCCAGATAGTATCTCGAGTGGCAAAACTATTCAAAAACAAAGAGTCTGCCTGCGAATCAAAAATGGGTGGATATACATCCCATACATCAGCCCAGCTATCAACCGGCTCCGATAATCGCCCAATGAATCCGCTGGCACTATTGCCGTTTACGTCCAGCATCAGGATGCAATCCCCATCCACAATGTACTGTGTATCAGCGTTGTCCCTGTAGTCCTTTTTGAAAAGTGCCGGCTTAATCTTCAGATCGTTTACATTAGCCTGCTCGGTTAATCCGCCCAAGAATACTTCATCCACCGGATAATCAAAACCGCTGATCACTTTGCCGGATATGATTACCGGATCATGGAACACCGGCAAGCCACCTACGTTTTTGATGAACAAATCTCCATTCACTATGGTGCTGCCGTGCACTTGATGTATGCCAGAATAGTATAAATTGCTACCATTCGGGCTGAGACTCTGACTCGAGTAATTTGATACATCCTGATCACCCGGTCGAGAATTGACCGTGAACGAACGGTGTATCCCATCCCTGGTCGTAATAATCGGCTGAGGATCATTAGAATCCATGATGTTACCAGTTAAGGATGTTCGGTCCCATGAATTCCCATAGTCCGATGAAGTCCACAGCACAGTTTCATCATCCATTTGAGCCATAATGCTGATATTGGGAAGATCTACCATGATGCTCGGTTTGGAATTTGCGGGAATTGTCTCAAAGCTTCCCAAACTAAGCTGAGAAATGTTTCCATGACAAGATTTTACAAAAGTCATAGTATCATTGCTTCTCGTTACATATACAGCATAGACAGTGTCGTCTACCGCTGCGATCGCATTTTCAGCTCCGAAAGCATCAGCGATGATATCAAACTGGTTCTCCCCTTGCCATTCCAGAGCAAGGGCATTTCCGAAGATGATCGCTAAAGCCAAAACAACAACAAAGCGTTTCATTCACTCCTCCCTTTGTTTCATAGTTTATGTCACACTATAAAAGTTTGCAAATATAGCAAGCAATATTTGTTCCAATAACTCGCAAACTATTTTCTTTGTTGAACCCAATCCCTTATCCGAAAGTAGATCATGTTTCATTCAGCTAAGATTCTCTAACACAACATTGTGCAAATCAAACAAAAATTTACGTGCGCAGCAAGAATCGCTGCGCCTGCCCTGAAAACATTCTGATTTTATACCCTTTTCTCGCAATTTAACTTGACAGCTGAACCAGATATGATTGAATTTTGAGAAAGACCTTTACTTTGGGAACAAAGGTAAATTACTTGCGTTATAATGTTCTTGAGGCAGCGGTGATGATGTCCTACACTCCTCATTACAAGATCGCCATGGTGTGGAACATCGTAAGCGTAGGCAATCCCCGCGCTAGCGTGCATTTGTTGCTCGCCCATGCCGAGGATTTTTAGTGAAGATGAAGAAGGTGGGTTTAGCCTTCGGAGTTGGAGGCATAAAATCACTGGGAAAGAAAGCATCCGGAATGCTGGAGTTTATGAATTTAGCAGAAGATAGTTATGGTGATTTACTTGGTGATGCGGATAGCATGTTACTGCTGGGTGTCCGGTTCCGTGAAGCAAGTACCAGCTGGGATATCGGCGCCATGAGGCCCTTGAGCATTCATGAGACCCCCGACGAGTTTATAGCTTTTCCCTTTGTAAAGGGTACTTTCCTATTCTGATATCGTTGATTGGGGCAGCGCATCAAAAGGCGTCCCTCAACTCGCCTTAGCGCGTCTCGTTGCTAGCAAAGATCTCCGCGCCAAAGCGATACAGCTTGGCGTCAAGCTCTTTGTATGCCCCGTCCGACAAACCCGCCTTTCGGCACAGATGCGTCAAGAAGGTCGCTACATCCCATTTCCACTCCAGAGCTACCTGGGGTAAGAGCAATCCGCTGCCTTCGGGATGATCGATGTACAGACCGTCTCTGCCGATAACAATATCCGTAGTGTTGTTCACCTTCTGCAGTTCGCTGAGAATGGATATTTCGATCCGGATAGCGGGAAACTCCCTTATGGAAAGCGGAGGGAAGCGCGGATCCCGGAAGGCTGCCGCCAAAGCCATCTCCCTCACCGAATCTACAATGCTCTTGTAGGGCAGAATGTAACCGATACATCCCCTGAGTTCGCCGTCTTTATGCAAGCTCACAAAGATACCCCGCTTCTCTTGGAATGCGGGATCATCCGGAGTATGATATGGACTTTGATCCAAGCTGTTTTTAATCACCGCAGCGGCATATTCCAGCAATTGATTGGCTTGCTCCAGGCTATACATTGTGCCTCCTATTCAAAAATTTTGGCTGCCAGATATCCCACTACCTGGTTGTTCATTCCGGATACCTTTCCGGAATGAGTGTAATCGATCACTCTCACTTTGGGAGATCTATATTGTGAAGCCATGTACAGCAATGTCGCTATCCCCCCAATGCCGCAGGCCTCCAGCTTGCCCAGATCATGGCCCCGCCACAGGCCCTCCGGGTTCAGCTCCGTTACATACCTTATCAATTGCGCGTCCATCTTCTCGGCAGTGTCGGAATCGTGATAATGCGACAAATCGCTGGAAACTACGATCAGGATGCGTCTTGCAGATTTGTAAACCGCATCGTAGAGCAATGCGCCCAGACGTTGTGCCACAGACGGAATCTGGTTTCCAAGCATCACCGGGCAGATCGTGGCATTCGGGAAAAAGTGTTTGATGAGCGGCAATTGAATCTCCAAGGAATGCTCGAGGCGGTGGTAATCCAATTCCAGCTCTTTCTCCCCCGCCGGACTCAGGATTCGATACAGTTCTTTATCCAGCATCAGATTACCCAAAGGGCTTTCATATTCGTTGAAGGGAGATACAGAGAAATCGAAATGGATACCTTGATGAGATGGATGCACAATTATAATGCTGTCCCATCTCTCACCGGCTACAGATGCCAGTCCCAAGGCCGCGCAAGCCCCCGAATACACATATCCGGCATGAGGCAAGATGATGCCCAGAGAGTGTTCATTTGCGGCAGAAGGCATCGCGTCTTTGGTCCATTTAGCGATGCTGTCTTGAATTTGATTGCCAAAGCGGGGATAAAAGGTTCCGGCATGAAGAGCTTTTCGAATCATCGTGATCCTCCTAATCGATCGGTAAGCTGAGCAGTAGATATGTGGCAAGGGAAGCCATGTTATCAGGCAGCTGTGGGTTTTTAAAGTTTGTTACTGCTTCAGGACTGATCACGGCGATCTTGATCTCCGGCATCAATGTCCGCAGTCGAGACACAGTTCCCAGAAAGGATCGCGAGTGAAAATCCCCATTGTAATGAATGATCCTGGCCTCCGGATTGGCTTGTTTCGCCAGAGCTATGCTTTCTGCCATGGTGTCATCTTTGATGCATTGGGCCAGATAGTATTTATGCATTGTTTCAGCACTATATTGGTGCCCGCCCATACCATTCATCAAGAGCATGAATTCCCGCTTATAGTCATCCTCCGGAGCGCTCAATCGCTGTGCAATGTAGCCTCGCTCCCCGGACGGCAGACTATCGATGAAGTCCCATCCCTCTTGTACTACTCGGCCGGCATACACCCGCGGAACATTCGCGGCTATCACCGTCATTTTATAGTCTTTAGCTATCATCAGGAGCGGTCTGTAATTCTCGTAATTGGTCCATATCCTGCTCTGGGCTACAAACTGCTCTTCAGGTATATCTCCCTGCAGAAAGCTATCCAGCACAGGCTGGCTGTCTCTTTCCCACATCTCAAAAGACAATATCAAATTCGCGCTATCTTCAGCCAGAGCTTCAGTTACTACTGCCTGGGCTTCATGGATAGACTCGATTCCATGCCATTCACCAAAGAATATGACATCGAACTCCTGCAACTGTTGCGCCAGTTCATGCACAGTAAGCTTGGCAGAATCTTCAGTGTCCACAAAATAAATCTGGGCATATCCCGCTGAGATCGCAATTAACAGGGCAATGATGACTAATAGCTTCATTCATACCTCCATTTGATATTCTAACTTGCCCGGGGCTTTGTAACCATTCAAAAATTCCTGCACAGGCTCTTTGCAGATTTCAGCGATCCGATAGCGCAATCGTACATCCCCGGCGTAATCGGCATTGAGCTCTTCCGCACCCAGAACCGATAACTGATGACGAATGATCTCTATCTGCGAATAAGTGCTTGTAAGGCTGAAGTATAAATATTTCTGATACTCATGCAACTCGGCAAGGGCTATGGCCTCGGTAGTTGCCTCGGTATAGGCATCGATCAAGCCTTTCACCCCCAGTTTGATACCGCCATAATACCTGGTAACCACAGCCAGCACCCCGGAAAGATCATTGCGCAATAGACTGTTCAGGATGGGTTTTCCGGCAGTTCCCCCGGGCTCTCCGGCATCCGAATAATACTGGGTCTCGGCGTCATAACCCAATACATAGGCATAGCAATTGTGCGTAGCGTTCTGATAGTCATTCTGATGTTTACGCAAGATTTCCTGGGCTACACCGGCATCCTCCACCCGGTAGAGAAATCCGATGAACTCGCTGCGCAAAACCTTGATCCGCGCTTGAACGTCTGTTTTTATCGTATATTTCATCATTTCACCCGGGGCAGATCCTTCCAGGACGTGGTGTAGTGAGGACTGAGGCGTGCCCGCTTCATCTGCCATTCTTGTTTGATGCCGCAACTGGCATAGCTCACGGTATCCCGGCCATACATTTTGTTGATTCTATCTACCGCCTTCATCAGATTACTGCGATGATCGTCCAGATAGTTTACATCCATAACACTCAACGCCACATCATTTTCATGGATAATATCGGCCAACATCACTCCGGCTTTCTTGTATTCAAAACCGGGAAGATACAGCTCGTCCAGCAGGTTCAACGCAGTTCGAATCAAATCCGGAGTAAATGCCGTGGGCGGGAAAAGCGTAGTGGACAGAGAATTGTTGTATTGCGGACCTTCTTTGAACCTGTTTGTGGAGAGGAATACCATCATATGACCCGCCACACAGTGTTGTTGCCGCAGCTTTTCCGCGCTGCGGGTCACATAGGTGGAAACCGCTTCCCGCAAATCATCAGGGTCTTCCACTTGCTTGCCAAAAGAGCGTGAACTTACGATACTCTTTTTTGTTGCCGGGGCCTCGTCCATATCGATGCAAGAATATCCTCGCAATTCCAATACAGTCTTGTGCCCCACCGTGGTCATATAGTGATTGATGAATTTTTCATCTGCGTCCCGTAGCTGCAGCGCATTCTCGATCTTATTCTGTCTGAGAAACTTATCGTATTGCCTTCCGATTCCCCAGATCTCCCCCACCGGCAAGCGACGCAAGGCTTCTTCACGGCGTTTGGCATCCAGCAAACTTAAAGATCCTTTGAACGAAAGTATCTTTTTGGCATGATGATTTGCGACCTTGGCGAGGGTCTTGGAGCTGGCTATGCCAACCGAAACCGGAATCCCAGTCCAACGCTGAACTGTGCGTTTCAGATTTTTGCCCCAGAGTTCCCAATCCTTTTCCCGGATGCCGGTCAGATTCAGAAACGCTTCATCGATAGAGTAGATCTCGACTTCGGGCGCAAATCTGCCCAAAACGTCCATAACCCGGGCACTCATGTCTCCATACAAAGCATAGTTTGAGGAGAGTAAAACGCCATTATGCTTGCGGATCACTGCTTCATATTTGAAGCCCGGAGCACCCATAGGGATCTTTAAGGCTTTTATCTCGTTGCTGCGCGACACTATGCAGCCATCATTATTGGACAATACCGCCACCGGAACATTGCGTAAACGGGGATTGAACACCCGCTCGCAGGATGCGTAGAAGTTGTTGCAATCTACCAATGCGATTACTTGTTTGTCAGATAATCCGGTACTATCCATTTTTCTCCTCTGATGTCAGTTTTCCGCGCGGCCGCACAATTGTCAAGGCCCGGCATTGAAATTCACCATAGTAACACCGGCATATTCCATACCTATCCCAAAAGAATAACCGTTCTAGACTCCAAGTTTCACAATACTGCGGAACCCTGCCATAAAGCAGCTTACCAAGATATTGTGCATAAATTTCAACATTGATAACAAATATAATCGCAGATTTTCCTTGACTCATTTTGGGCCTGTTACATTTTTGCAAGCAGTATTGCTATGTGTCTTACAGATACTTAGCGAGAGTGAGCAGATGAATGAAGGGTAAATTGCAGTACTGCAATTTTTCCCGTCTCAATGTCTCATATTTTGGACTTTTGAAAACTGTACGATATTGCTTGACGTAGGAACATGGTGATGTAAGCTACCTGTTCAAACAAGGCAATGTCGATGAATGACATACTATGGTAATTTCGACATGAGAAAAGCCGAAGCCAAAGGAAAGACTGGACATGACATCCGAACCGACGGTGGTAACAGCCTGCGACCACAAATTTGTGTGGGGAGCGTTGCTCCTGGGAATCTCTATGCGCTTTCATGACATGCAATGTGCTTACAACATAGTAGGTTACGATTTGCTTGAACATGATCTAGATTGCCTCCAGAGCATCCCCGGCTCGAAAGTATTCCCTGCGCATAAAAGTGACACTCGCAGTGTTTGTACCCAAAAACCGATGGCCATCAATACAGCCGATAGTGACATCGTGGTATGGATGGACGCCGATTGCGTGGTCAGCGGAAACCTGGAAAAGTTCTTTGTATGTCCCCAAAATCGTATTCAGATCAGGCAGCGCGAGCTACCCGAAAATCAGAGCGTTTTTCGGAATTATTATGGTAATGTGGATATCCCCGGTGAGATCCCGCAGAAAGTGTTGGATGTTTGGCAACGGGATGTGGCAGATCTCCCCGATTCCCGTATTAAAACAGTGTATCAGACCAATTGTTTTGTAATCAATCGTGGTCACTTGCCTTTCATTGAGCTTTGGAAACAGCAGATGATGAAAGTGATCCCTCCTGATACTATAGGAGTATATAGTAAAGACAGTGTGGCATATTCGATGACGGATGAATCCGTAATCAATTCCCTCTTTGCCTTTTCATCTCACGCACCGCGAACTGCTGAATACCTGATGGATAAAGACCCCAAAGCGATGTGCATACATTTTGGGCTCACTCCCAAACCCTGGGAGCATTGGACTCTGCCCGCCCTGAAGCACTATGGCTACATTCAGATGTTGATCCTCTGGGCCAAGAAACAGGGAATCAAATTGCCACCCTTGCCCTATTCTCTTCGCATCCGCAATCGCAAAAGAGAAACCTTTACAGCTCTGGCCGGCGATAGCTGGAAAACTCTGAGATTCAAAACTTCAAACTCCCTTCGCAGTATTCTGCGCAGGATCAAGAGCTAAAACATTATGAAACATACATGTCTCGCATTGAACAATAGCATCAGTGCCATTATTACTCATTAGAAAGGAACCCTATATGAAACACATCTCAAAACTGATACTTCTCCTCTTGATAGTAGGCCTGGCCATTAGCGCGTGTTCAGACAAGGATAGCGATGCCTATGTACCCATTACTGATCTTACTATCTCTCCCGATTTTGACTGGCAAAGCAGTCGGCAGGTGAAGGTAAATATTCAGTTGAACTCTTATGAAGAAGTCCCTAAACCCCTGGAAGGCGTTGTCTTTGAGCTCTTCGCAGAGAAGCCGACCACGCTCTCCACTCCCTTGGCAAAAGGAATCACTCTGGAAGACGGCTGTTATGAGACCTATCTACATCTTCCGGATTCCATGAATAGATTGTGGGCCAGAGGTTTCATGGGTGTGCACGAAATCTATGTTTCAAACAATGAAGCAAATCTCATCATCGGCGAAACGGGTGCTGAAGAAAGCTATTCACCCTATGATGGCAATTACATGCGGCCCAATTCCAAAGATTGGAACACTTTGCCTGGCTATACTTACAACTACTACGGCAGACCCTTCCCTCGAACACAAACACATTTTGACTCAGACTTTTTCAACCGTTTGAACGCCACTTTACCCGAAGGGATGGAACTACCCAGTTCTCATCCTCACTACATGGAGACCACAAACTCAGTTAACCTCAATCTCATAGAAGATGCAGATGTATGGGTTACTTTCGTACACGAAGGCGCAGATTATCTGAATTCATTGGGCTTCTATCAATACGATACGGATGATCAACCCCAAAATACTACAGAGATATCCGACCACACCATCTTTATGCCCAATGCTTCTCTAAACGGCAGTGGTGGCCAGATGAGAGCCGGTGACACAATAAAACTAGGGCAATTCAATGCCGGAACCACTATCGCATGGTTTATGGTGTCAAATGGTTTTGTGCCCGGTTATCCTCCCCGTGTAAATACCACAGCTCCAGTCTATTACTCCGATCCCCACTTGAATCCCGAACCCAATGAAGACCTGCGTAAGCATAGTGTGATGGTCTTTGATGAGGTCTCACAAACCTTTGTGGTAGGTTTCGAAGATCTTCCTCGACTGGATGAGAGTGATGACGACTTCAATGATGTCGTGTTTATGCTCACAGTAAATCCACTTTCTGCCGTCGATATGGGCATCACTCCCCCGATTGATATTCCTCAGGACAGTGATCACGACGGGATCAGCGATCTCTTCGACGATTATCCTCACGATTCCGATCTGGCATTTAACAACTACACTTTCGGACCTGATGCCTGGGGGACACTCGCCTTTGAAGATCTCTGGCCGGATCGCGGAGACTACGATTTCAACGATATGATAGTAGATTACAACTATAATCAGATTACTCAGATCGGAAACAGAGTAAAAAAAGTGGAAATGAATTACAAGCTGAGAGCAATCGGAGCACGAAAAGCGAACGGTTTCGCGGTTCAGACTCCCTTCGCCAGTTCCAATATTATTGCCCTGGAAGCCTCTCATCCTACACTGTTCGAACACGAAAGTGATGGATCCACGGGTGTATTACGCTTCTTCAATAGCGCCTTTGACCTTATACCTCAACAACCGGATGCATTTATCAATACCGAAATCTCAGAGACCCACCATCTCCCGGTGCAATTCTCCGTAAGCTTTATGCTGAACAGCCCCATAAACATCGTGAATATTGACCCCGATCCCCCTTACAATCCCTTCATCTTCGTGGATCGCACCCGTTCACACGAAATCCATCTTCCCGGTTTTCAACCCACTACGAGGATGAATATGGAATTGTTCAATACCGGTAACGACGCCAGCACTGAAGGTAATTGGTATAAATCTACCGATAACCTTCCCTGGGCCGTTAATATTCCCGAGAGCTGGGATTACCCTATCGAAAAAGCTCAAATCACTCAAGCTTATACCAAGTTCAAACACTGGGCGCAAAGCTCCGGTGCTAGCTATCCGGATTGGTATAAAGCAATATCCGATTTTAGAAACTACGACTTTATCTATCAAATAGATTAGTTTTACCCCGAACAACATCCATCTGCGCTCGTTGCTACTCCCTCAGCAACGGGCGCTTTTTTATCAGTACCCGGCTTTCACTTTTATGAAATTGTCGTCAGCCAATTCTTTGAACGCCAGGTTGATCTCTTCCCGGGTGTTCATCACAATCGGTCCTTTCCATGAAATCGATTCATGCAAGGGCTTTCCACAGAGAAATAGAAACTTGAAGCCTGAGTTTTGTGCACTTATTTCGATTTCGTCGCCATCTTCAAACAAGACTATTTGCCGGTTCCTGATCTGCATACCCATGACATCCGCTACGCCTTCATATGCGTATATAAAGCAAGTGAATCCTCTCTGAGCGGGTAAGCGTACACTGGTATCTGACTTCACTTCCACATCCCAATACTGGGGTTGTACAAATATCTCTTCCACCGGACCACGAATGCCCCCATATTCTCCACATATGATCTTGATCTGGCAACTTTCAGGTCCGGAAAGCACCGGCATATCTTCCGCCTTCAAATCTCGATAGCGCGGCGTACTCATCTTTTCCTTTGCGGGTAGATTGGTCCAGAGCTGAAAGCCGTACATGCGACCTTGAGCATCGGGTTTTGGCATCTCTTGATGGATAATCCCACTGCCGGCGGTCATCCACTGTACTTCGCCTTTTTGGATTACACCTCTGTTACCCAGGCTGTCACCGTGCTCTGCGGATCCTTCCAGCATGTAGGTAATTGTCTCGATACCACGATGAGGATGCCAGGGAAATCCCGCCAGATACCTCTCAGGATCGTCATTTCTAAAATCGTCCAGCATCAAAAAGGGATCATAGTCCGGTTGCTGGTAATAGCCAAAAGCGCGGTGAAGATGTACTCCGGCACCTTCTAAAACCGGTTCCGCATTTCGTATGTTTTTTATGGTACGTAACATTTGTACTCCTTAATCTTTTCCATAGTTAATAAGATAGGACATTGATGTCAAGTACTTTTTCCATAGCTGGGAATCCTTGGATAGATATAGAGTATCAAGTGAAATTGCAAATAGTATCACTTCCGTTGCAAATCGCCGGTTTTGGTGAGACCCCAGTATCACCCTTTTTGCAAATCGGTATCAAGGTTTTTGCAAATCCAGTTTCAACCTTTTTGCAAATCTAGTTTCGTGGATTTTGCAAATGCGAGTTCAAAATCTTATCAGGAGAGACTTATGGAGTTAATGGGTTTATTGATAATAGATTGGAGGTAAAACACTCTAAATCTCACCACTTGATCAGCCTCTTTTTGCTATCCCGAAAGAAGCCGCTGAGGATGTTAAATAGGTCTATGATCCAGCCGAAGAGAAACAATCCACCTGTGAAAAGATAGAGGAAGCCCATACCGATGTATCCGGTATAGAATCTGTGAGCACCCAATACACCCAGGAACAAACAGAGCAACAGTGTTACGCATCCGTTTTTGGGGCTGATATTGCTGCCAGCAGCTGGATGGCTAGGATTTGAATCCTGAATTGGTAGTGCCGGTTTGCCTCCTCCCAACGCTTCCGTCAACTCACGCGATTTGATATATGCCAGACACCGCACGATGGTTAGAAATGAGGTAAGTTCTTTTTTCCACTCCTCGTCCTGGCCTAGTGAGTCCGAGTATTGGTTTGAGTATGGTCTGGTTCCAGAATCTGAAGATGTGCTCCCGGGATTAACTGGCCTGAAGAGAGGCTTGTTGTCAGAGCCTCTGATTTCTGGTTGCTTTGATGCATCCTCTCTGGAAGCAACGGCTTTGAATCGCGGATTGGTGTTAGTCTCTTGTCTGGTTGCAGAACTTGCACTTTTATTGCTTTCCCCGGCTGGATTTACAGCCCGAAACTGAGGCGTGGCATCATGAGATTGGTTCGCATTTTCCTGATGATTTTCCGGTTCGGCTGCAACTGAGGTCTTTACCGGCTTGAATTTCACAGGCCCATTGGGTAGGTCATCAGCCATATTACTAACTACCGGATATCAGCTCACGCATCGGAGCTTCCACGGCATCAAAGAAATCGTCAGCCACATTCATGATCTCGGTGATATACTTGCCCCAACAGGAACGGTTGGTGAGTGCAAAACCGGGGAAGGAGACGCATACCCGTTGCGCTCTTCTGCCTTCCTTGCGTTCGTAATCTATTTTGCCTTTGAGGGCGGAGGGGACTTTTATTTTCGCCTTGATATAGTCCAGGATCTGCAGGTTTCCTGCTTCGGTTTCGGTATCTATGTAGAGCTCTAGACGTAAGAGATTTTTACTTACCCGCATCAGGATGGAGTTGTAAACTCCCACGATGACAGTTGCCTTGGCGTCCAGACAGTCGTCGTCCTTGATTTTTACCTTGCTAAATTCTGTGTGCCGCATCTGGTCGATGTATGGCTTGAAGGCCTGCCAGAAATCGAGCTTGGTGGACGGACCGGTAGTGGGGATGGAAACGGCCCCAGAGGCTTTCTTTGCGGCTTGGGATGCGGCTGGTTTAGGTTTGGGAGTTTCCGTTTTCTGTCCCGTTTGCTTGGATGGGTTATCTGCTTTTGGAGGCAGCGGTTTGTTCTGATCTTTGGTTTTCCCTTCATCGGTATTGGCACTTTTACGCTTATATTCTTTGGCAATGCCATCATTTAGTTGCACCTTAACTTCATCTAAGAGATATACGGTATAATTTTGGATACGCTCCATCTCAGATTTATCTATACCGTCCGCTTCAGCCACAGCTTTGCCCAATTGTACTAGAAAACCCAAGAAATCAATTGTTCTGCTTTTTTCGAAGCCTTTTCCCTCCTGTTTGTCTGCTATCATCAACCACTGTAGAATCATCGGAACTGAATTTTCAAATACAGACCAATTCTGCAGCTGTATAAACTTAACAAAATCTTCAGGATTGATTTGCATACCAGTTAACTCGGAGAGTAAATTGACTTCCTTGGGCGATAGCTTATTATCTGCGGCTATGATATAAGCACAAAAGCGAAGAATATCATCAACTGCCCTATCTCGATGATCAGAACTGATAGCTTCCGCGAAAGAAAACAGACTTTCAATGTAATCCTTTAACTCATCAATGTTTGCCATTTATTGCTCCTTATTGTGATTGATATTAGAATGTTGTCAGTGAATGCCGCTATTGGTGACAATATCCAAAACCCATTGCTTTGCTTCTAGCGGATAGTGGTCCAAATCCAGAACGAACTCCTGGCCAGGTGAGGTGCTTTTCAGGTATGCGTAGTTATCATCTTTGAACCAACTGGCTTTGGTCCTCTGATTATCCTTGTTATGATAGCCCAGACGCTTGCTGATGTCTTCGTGATAAAACCATAATGGCAGCCTCCACAAACTTGTTTTGATATCATGGTTGGGCGACTTGCTCTTGCCAATAGAGTTCTGGAAATCGTTATAATACTTGTTGTTCTTAGCGGGATCCATCTCGGTGAGAGTGGCAGATGGGCTGTAGTTCTTTATGGCACCGTATCCATTGATGCCACTGGTATCAAAGCCATCTAGACTCAGGTTTTGCCGGCCAATGAACAGCACGTTAGGACTCCACTCAGGGTGATGGCAGTGGGGATGGTACTTTGCCCACTTGGGTACAGTTTTCATATCCACATCTTGGTCAATATGGATTACTCTATCGATCTGCAACCATCCCCAGATCTGGTGAAAGCCCTGGCTTTGGGTATCATATCCTCTTTTTCCGTCCTTGTTGATAACTTGATTGAACCAGCCAAAGAACAGGAAAATGTCACCTTCATCGACTCCCTTCTCATCATTACATAGCATCCTCGCAGCATTCTGGTCTGTTCCAAACAATCCTCTCCAACCATTAAGCCGGGCTCCAAATTCATTATCCAGAGGAAGTGAGTCTTCATAGAGGTCTGGATCAAAATGGGCGAATTTCGCTGGCGTTCCATTGATCTTTGGGGTCTTCCCCAGTTCCTTCAGCAATGAGCCCAGATTCACCCCCTGAGGGCTTAGGGCTTCATAGGGATAGGACTCTTCTTTCTCATCGATAATAGGGATCGGCAATGAAATCATCCGCCCATCTTCAAGAATCGGGCTTGGGAAACCTCCGTAGGTTCCGTCAAATCCCTTGCGACTCAGTATGATCTTCATATTGTCTCCTTGTTGTACGCGTTATCACATTATTTGTCCGTAAAGCAATAATATCTGTCAGGGCTTTGGCTTGTACTTTACGGGCTTTACAATACCTTGTTGATTATCCTTCGTTGGGGAATCAACTCTAGGCACATATCTAACAGGTTTCGGATTGCTTGGTTGATCACCTGATCGATGATTGGATAATGGTGTATCCCTATCCGGATTCTTTTTACCGTTGATCGCGTCTTTCTGATGGGCAGAAGTAACCGGAACATATTTAGCAGGTCTCTCAGGGTTTTGCTGTCTTTTTATAGGTTTTGGTTGATCAGAAAGGAGTATGTCAGTCTGTTTCCTTGGGGCAGAAGAGCTTTGATTGTTAGCATTAGATGGTTTTACTGATTTCATGTTTGCAGGTTCTGCAGTTTTGTTAACAGCTCTTCTATTGGTCGCTCCTTTTCTTCTAAATAGACTACGGATGGACTCATAAACTTCCACAAACCAACCAATTACGGCCAACACTATTATTATGGCCAGCACTCCACCGATTATATACAATATGATACTCACAAGGTATATTCTCCATCTTTGCTTTTCAGGTTTTCATGTTATGGTTTAATGAGTTCCCGCATCTGGGCTTCCAAGGCATCAAAGAAGTCATCAGCCACACTGAGAATATCCTGCATATATGCAGCCCAGCAGGAACGGTCGGAAAGCTCAAAGTCTGGGAAAGATACGCAAACCCGTTGCGCCCTTCTACCTTCCTTGCGTTCATATTCTATCCTGCCTTTAAGGGCTGCAGGAACCTTCATTTTGGTCTTAATATGGTCGATAATCTCAAGGTTTTTGGCTTCTTCGGCGGTGTCGATATAAAGCTCCAGTCGTAAGAGCTTCTTACTCGCCCGCATCAGGATGGAGTTGTAGACCCCCGGGATGACGGTGGGTTTGGCATCAAGGCAGTCGTCGTCCTTGATCTTCACTTGGCTGAATTCCGTGTGCCGCATCTGGTCGATATAGGGTTTGAAAGCTTGCCAGAAATCCAGCTTGGTGGTTGATCCAGTAAGCGCGACTGCAATAGAGGAATTATTAGTCTTAGACCCGATAGCTTTTTTATCTACACCAGGTTTGGGTTGTTCCGCGGGCTTGGGTTGGCTGGGCTGTGTGGCAACTCCAAACAAATCGTCAGGTATTGTCCGCAGGGGAGCATACATCTCTTGGCTCCATTGCAGGTTTGGAGTCTTGTCAGGGGCAAGAGGGAAGCCCATAAACTGCACATTCAGAGGTCCATAGAAGAATATCATATCCCTGGTTGCTTCCAAGCCGAGAGATTCCAACCCGTCTTCACCATCTTCCTCATACATTTCTTCTGCTTCTTGTCCAAACTCATCGTCGGGGAAACTCCATTCTTCAGAAACGCTGTCACCGGCATCTTCGTCAACTATCTCCCAGTCATTCATACAGGTAGATTTGCCATCTTTTGCGTATGACCCCAGAACTTCATCTCTCAAGGAAATGTCAGACTCGATCAAAAGAGAGCCATATCTGAATAGAACATTATTATGTATCTTTTTACCCCAATCATACTTATACTCAACTGACTTGCCATTCTCAGGTTCGATCTTGACAAGCGGGGCTTTTTGCCTTTGAATAATTGCGTCGCCGATTTCTTCCCAGGCGCTTTCCACCCAGGAGATGAAGTCCACGGTCTTCTCTATAGCAGAGGCATAGGTCGTGGCATCCATTACATCCAAACCATCGACTGCAAGTACTACTGTCCTGCCCTTACCGTCCGATACGGTGTTAAGTATCTTTGTGCTGATTTTGTTGCCCTTCAGATATTTGTTCACTTTGTTTGCTATCGCATTGTTATCCTTAGCGCTATCTGTATCAACGACAAGGCTTACCAGCATGCCCTTTGATTCAAAATAGCTGAACACGAAGAACCAGTCTTTGTAGAGATATTCGTTGCTGATAAGCGTGGTTCCACTCAGGTCTGAATCAGGACTGAACACCAGGCAGGAATGTCCATCAACAATTTCTATCAGAGCATTCCAGAAGTTCATAAAAGATGGTGTTTCTGCGCTTGGTCCGGAAGCCGTTTGACAGCTTTCTGCAACACCCGCCTTGTTCTCTTTCAACCATTTTTTGGCACTATCATTACCATGGTTGGCTGCCAACTGCATCCAATATGCAGCCTTTTCAAAACGTTTATTACGCTCGGTTTCGTCACAGGCTTTCTTGGCTTTCCTCCAGCAATCATAGGAATGACCAATCTTATACTGTAGATCGGACTGATTTTCATTGGTCACTTTGCTCCAGCATTTCTCAGCTTTATCGGGGCTATACTCAGGCCCTTCTCCATTAAAATAGAGCCATCCCAGATAATACCAAGCATCATCCTCTCCGGCCTCAGCAGCCTTGGCAAACCAGTCAAAGGATGTTCGATATTCACATTCCTCAAACAAGCATAAAGCCAGCTCAAACATCGCTTGTTCATTACCATTCTCAGCGGCTATCTTATACCACTTCATAGCTTCTTCAAGGTCTTCTTCCGCTCCCTGTCCGTTTTTATAACAGAAACCAAGAGAGTATTGAGCGTAACTCCCTCCCATTTCGGCTGCTTTCCTGTATGTTTCAACTGCCTGTTCGTATTCCTCATCATCATACAGCTCTTCAGCCTTTTCTTCCAATTCCTCGATTACCTGCGCTTCCTGCTTAGTGGGCTTATTGGTGTTCATTCCTAATGCTCCTTGACCATGTTATTACTGGTTTAGATATATTTCCTATTTGGTAATGGGTAGATTTGCAATGCATCCATGTCTTTTTGTTCCAATCCATCGATTCTCACTGAATTGTGTGATGCCTAGAGATAGATATTTGATTTCAAGACTTCCACCCCGCCTTGCTAATGCTATAATGATCATACTATCTCCTTAGCTTTGTAATCATTTCAGGCCGATTGCAGGGGGTATTTCGCCAACGAAATCCCATACAATCCTCATAAAATACACTATTGAAACTATGTGTTTTTTGTCAAGTTTCGCATACGTGGGCGAAATCATCTGAAACCTACTGCTCTGGATTTAGATTCAAAGCTGGAACCTAGCTCCAGCCTGGCGTATTTGTAGAGATCATTCATGCACAGTTTAGCCTGATGTCCACGTGTAAAGGCCTCATGACAGGCATTCAAGACGACTAAACTGATCTGGCCGCCAGTGAAAGGAAACTCCTGGGCAAGTGACTCCAGATCCAGCTCAGGTGTTCCAGGTATGCTTTCAGGAAGGTGGATCTGCCAAAGTTTAAGGCGACAGGCGGCATCCGGGGCGGGAATCTCCAGCTTGTAATGGAAGCGTCTACTCATTGCGGGATCAAGGTTTTGTGCCAGGTTCGAGGTTACGATCAAGATACCTGGAAAGCTTTCCATCTCTTCCAAAAAGATACTTTGGATGGCGTTCTCGGTTACATCTGCAGAACGCTCCAGATCATTTCCACGCTTGTGGATCAGCTGGTCGCCTTCATTGAGCAGAAAGACGGGATTCACTTCCGCTGCTATTTGACGCATCTCTTTAAACATAGCCCGGGCTCGCTTTTCCGTGCTGCCATAATACATGTCACGGATGTTGTTGGCATTGATCATCAGCAGAGATCGGTTCAGTTCGTTGGCGATCACTCCGGCAATGAAGGTTTTACCTGTGCCCGGCTCTCCGTGGAGCAGAATGATGCAACCCTGCTGGACAGATACATCATCGGTAAGAGATGCCCCCATTAGGCCCCATTGCACTAACTCATCCTTACGAGGGTTTGTCAAGCGCGCTACAATCGCCTTGATACTTTCCAGAGTATGTGCTGGTAATATCAGTTGATCCATGGTCTGACGTGGTTTAATCATGCTAAAGTAAGCTGAGTCAGAAATAGTAGTTGCCAAGTTAAAAACCTTTCCAGTGGAAGTATCCGTTAATTCCGTTAATGCCGCGTCACTCAGGGAAAGATCGTTACGATATATGCTTGGCTCTGGATACTCAAGCAAATCTTCATGCTGAAGGAGATTCTTTCGGGCAACAGATTTAACTGCTTGCTGAAGATCAGATTTGTTTTCGGTGATTAAAGTAGCTAGAGCTAGAATACTCAGTTCAACATTTAGCCTGGTCTGATGAAAATAGATCATATATAGGGACTTCTGCCAGAAAGGATTAAGTTTATGGGCAGTGATAAATCTTCCGAGCGAATTGTCTGAGGGTAAACTGGATATCTTATCAAGGGCAATATCCAGTATCCGGTTCACCACTTTACCGTAATAGACGCCTTCCGCAACTCTGGGTTCCTGCCTAAGCTCAGGATAATGGTTGAAAAGATGGCTCAGCGCATCGCAAACAACTTCAAGCGGGTCGGCACTATCTTTATATCCCTTGTTGAGGATAGCAACGCAGCACTTTAATGGTTTCTTGCCAAGCAAAATGTTCCATAACAATCCATTAAGGCGGTATTGACCTTGCAGCAAAGATGCAAGATTGGTGTGGAAGTCGTGATCAGGGGGAAAGGAGAAGCTGAGGATCCCACGATCTACCAAGCTAATCAGATAATCGAATCCAGCTTTCAGATTGGCCTGCGGGCTTGGCAGGAAACCAAGAATGTCCCTCACTGAGTAATCCAGATCATAGTTCTCCCTGGTTTGTCGGTAGATCCCTGAGATCACAGACAGGTCATTGGATTCTAGGCAATAAGCTTTCAATTCCTTATGCCGGATAAGTTTGCGGAGCAGACTATTTTGAATGCAATGATTTGATTTTCCAATGGTAAGGTTGGCTGTCTTGCCGTGATTAGGAAGAAGCCCCAAATCTTCAGATCTCTTATCAACTGAGGATTCTTCACAGTGAGCCGTATTTCTTTGTTTGATGGAGCTGTATTCCTCCAAGCATTGAATAAGATCGGTATGCATATCTTCTCCCAAAAATTCTATTCTGCCCCTATTATAAACTTGGTACAGAAAAACTGGCTGACTATTTTTGATACGGGGTTCTATTGAAGCCCAGGCACTCCATAACTGTGTGATTTATCATATCAAAGGCTTCCATCTCCTTTTCAAGCGGCTCAGGGCTTTCCAGTTTCAGATGCCAGGTATCCATCTTAGCTTGCTGTCTCTGCTGCTTACGTAACTCGGCACAGTGGGAGATCAGTTCCTTGAGGATGCCACGCTTGATCCTGATGCCTACCTTGCCAACGTCTTTCTTGGTTAACACGCAGTAACCATATTGGTTAACGCCGATCACACCTGCCGAAGCCAGGGCTTCCAGATAGACGAAGACCCACTGGCGACTTCTCCCAAAGGATTCGGCAATGCTTCTGATTGAAGTAAAGCTGCGTTTTTCGATCAGATTAAGAAGTGCCAGGGCTGCCTTGGGATCAAAGTTCCAGTGCGCTCGCAGCTGCTTGTCCAGAGTGGTGTTGAAGCGATTGCTGCGGGCATAGATGGGCTCCCGGTTGCTGATTAACTTGATTGTCTTATCTCTGATCATTTCGACCATAACAGGTTCCACATCTTCAATGTCCAGTCCAGTTATATTGGCGATTAACTCCGCATCGAAGGGCTTGTTGTACTGGTTAACGAAGTTCAATACGAGGTCTTTGGCGGTCATAGATCTCTCCCCAGATCGAGATCGGCTATTGAGAGTTGGGGGTTCTTCTCTTTAGCCCGTTCTATGATGTACATGATCTTCACAGCTTTACGAAGATTGCCTTCGCAGTTGAAGTCGATCTTGGTTACCACTGACTCATCCACCGGTATCTCCATCACTTCCGTGGCGATCTTGCGGATATCGTCCTTGCCCACTTTCTTGAACTCGTAGAAGTAGTTGCAGCGGTCGAAGTAGTGGCGGTTGATGGCAGCCAGTTTGTTCCGGGCGTCCTGCATCCCAACCAGGATCACGATGGTGAGGGTGACATCCACGATGTCCCGGATGGCACCTAAGAGTCGGTCATGCTTGAAGGCATAGTCGATCTCATCGATCACGATTACGGTCTCCGGATTGTCATCCAGGAGCTTCAGGCAGTACTTGAAGATGTTGTTGGTGGTGCCGCTGGGGATATAATCTCCCAGTCCGAAGCGGCGGTAGAGAGAGGTCATCAGATCTACCGCGAAGGACTTGGGAGTGGTAGTTGATTCCAGCCGCATGTAGATGTAACCTCGCATGAAGGCGATGCGGCTGGCATAAGTGGTCTTGCCCAGGCCGGGCTTGCCATAGATCAAGCCCAAGCCTACCATCTCGGTCTTGGGGCGGTTCATCAGGAACTGGATGCAGGCATCAGCCCTGACTACGTTCTTGATTTGCACGAGCTTGTTAGGTTTCATTTATCCTCCTTATTTAGATAATGCCGACTTTTTTCAGCATGCCGTAGAAGCTCTCGTCATCATCATCATCCTGCTCTTCTGGCTCAGGATCGGCGACTGATGTCTCTTCAGTTGTATCTTTATGGTTTGGGTTTGGCTTTACTGCTCCGAAGTTTTGCTCTTCCGGAGCTATAAATTCAAGTTCAGGCAGGTCCTTAACCATCTCCTGCTCCATCTTCTCGATGCGGTCCTGTGGCTCAGGTTCGGGAGCGGTGATCATTCTGCCTTGCAAGAAAGTGGGATTGGGACCGCTCAAGCTTTCTTGCACTTACGGTTCGAGGAGCTTATCCACTGCCTCTTGGTTATGTAGTACGAAGTCCCGGGCATGCTGTTCGGTTAAGCGTTGCAGCTTCTTGATCTGCGTGTATTCATTCTTGAGTGACTGGTGCGAGACTGGGTTATTCTTATCTATGTGGATGAAGGGATGCTGGCTGCGTCTTAGCTCTGCCTGGCAGATGAAGTTGTCTTTCATGTCATAGACCAGTATCCACCTGGCAATCGGCATAATCGTAACGGATGATCACCGGCTTGCCGATGTTGTCCATCAGGGCGATGTGCCAGTAGAGCAGCTTGTTGAATACGATGCCTTCGTTACGGATGGCCTTGCGTTCAGTAGCCAGCATCATGAAGTTGAGCTTGTCCGGCCTGAGCATCCGATCTTCCGATACCAGTGCGGAGCTGAATACCTGCCAGGGTGTCTTGCCTTCCAATCCGCCATGCTCGGTCTCGCCATAGATGTGCCTGATATAGAAGCCGATCATCTGCATCGCTTCTTCAATCGTGGGTGGTTCAGACTTATACAAGGCCTTTGCCCACTTCTCGTTCCGCATCAGGGTCGAGGGCTTGTTGGCTACGTTGGCTCCCCGGAAGCTGCTGATGAAGCGTTCGAACTGCTCCTGGAATGTCCGGAAGAAACGTTCGATCACCTTGGCCTTGGCATTGTAACTCTCCGCGAAGTGAGCCTCGATGCCCAACTTGGGGAAGACACCGCCCAATTCAAGCTCCAGGTCATGCCCTTCCCAGGACTCGTGGAATAGCTTAGCTCTGAAGGCCTTGCCATTATCGAGATAGACCGCTTCTGGCACGAAGGCGAAGGGTGGTCGGGTTTGCAGCGTATTTCCCTCGGCATCGGTCTGCAGATACCAGTGCGAAGTATTAAGGAAGGCATTACGGAAGGCGGTCTGGATATGCTGGCTATCTTCGGTAAAGGCGAGTGAGGCACCTACCGGGTATCTGGAAGCCCAGTCGAAGACCATGATCATGGTCATGCGTTGAGCTTTTCCAGTATGGGGATTGAGGATATCGTGTCGCCAGAGTATGACCATCGGCTACCCAGACCTGACCCACTCTTAACAGCCTGGCATCTCTATGGATGGTCTTCACTATGTGTTCCGCCACGTATTTACTGCCCTTACGTGTCTGCTCCCAAGTCGCCAGGTGGTTTTCCATCCACTCAGTGCACCATCTTCTTAAGGTAGGCTTGCTGGTGGGTGACTCAAAGTAACCCATCCTGGCTTGAGCCTTGAGCATGTTGATGGCAGAACCGATGGTGATCTGGTTAGGATGCAGCAGAATGCTGAGTAGAACATTGGACTCGATCTCGGTCACCTTGCGCTTATGGCTGATATTCTTGCCCTTATGCAGCAGTGCGAACATGTCCTGATTGGATTTGATATACTGGTCGATCCAAAGCCGCAGAGCCCGTTCTTTACGCTCTCCTCTGAGCCTGAATAGCTCCGGTGCCATGGTTCCGTTGTTATATTCCTCAACTATCAGCTTCCACTCTTCGACTTTGGAGTGGCATAAAGCCAGTCTCCGAATCACGAGGTTGCAGAAGTGGCCGAGTAACCTGGCTTCTTTGTCAAATCTCAAAGGAATCTTTGCTCTGGGTGCCAGGTCAATGTAGCCGGGACTGCAGTCCTCAATTGCTACATCTGCCTGTAAAGATCTTTCAACTCTCATAACAACCCCTCCTCAAATCAAAACAAGCCAAGATAAGATGCTGCCAACGAAACCACTGTGACAGTATGATCGCCATTCTTCCTGTCACAGTGCTCAAAGCCTTTGATGATAAACAACGATGGCAATTTCCCCTATTCCGGACCACTGTGACAGCTGTCAAAGTGCTGGGTAGATTCGATACCACTGTGACACTAAATCCGGTATTTTTGCTGTCACAGTGCTCAAACCAGCTACTGATGAGCTTCTGCGGCTTTTTCCGCCTTTCGGGAACCACTGTGACACCTGTCACAGTGCTCAGCGTGTCACAGTGGTCTGCCCTGATTGGCCTCTGCCTTAACTCGTATCTGGTCGCTTTCATAAGCGCCTCCCATTAGTTATTGCTGGGTGCTACTCTACTGCATGGCAATAACTTGGGAAGTCCTTTCCGCTGATTAACGGGGAATTCTGGATAAATCTTCAGACAATTCTGCTTCCCCGGTACTTCACAATATAATGCCCAGGACACAACCATGAGTAAACAGATTCCTACAAACTAAAAATGTCCTAAAATGCAGCCCATCTATTTGCCATAAATAGAGATAACCATGTTTTCTGCCGTTAAGACTTGAGAACCCGTTTTATGGACTCAGTTCAGACCGGGAGTTATTTACTGATGCGGGTAAACGCACTACTGGCGCAGCCTAAAAAATGAGCTAATAGTTTTCCTAAATTCGATGGTCTGAAAATACCCTGAAAGGAGTCCAAATTTGCAAAAGCCCTGATACTGAAACGTCCAAAAACGTCCAAACACCGCTGTGACACAGTCTAAAGCCAGTCCTATTCATCTCACAATCCTATAAACAGTTACGACCACTGTGACAGGTGAAACCCATTTGCAAGTTTGGGTGATACTTTATAATAGATTTTTCCGGATACTGATGCTGCGGTTGATCTCCCTACCGGGGTTGTCAATACTGAAGAATCCTGTGCGATGTTTTATATGAAGCAAAAAACGAAAGTAGCGCCAAAGGCATGAGGTAGCCTAGCAGCTGTTACCGCAGATATGCAGAGCATTTTTGATGTGGTGTTTCGGGTGTCATTGCTGAAATACAGCGCATTTTTGGGGGGTGTTTCGGGGGTCTTCATGAGA
>ENA-UOOR01001468-UOOR01001468.1-fermentation-metagenome-genome-assembly--contig:-NODE-1468-length-27643-cov-7.371430_pt1 | contig 27643 bp, 25 predicted proteins | sample MGYA00245780_ERZ724029 | MGnify/ENA primary metagenome ERZ724029 (study PRJEB28704, sample SAMN03018315) | fermentation metagenome | biome: anthropogenic terrestrial biome; feature: soil; material... | reverse complement strand
CAGAAGATTCGCAGGTCTCTTAGGGTTACAAAACTTTTGACTGTCCAGTAAATAAAAGGAGGATTTAAAAATGAGTAAAATGAAAAGGGTTATTAGTTACTTGCTAACATTCGCATTAGTTTTAGTAGCAGGAATGGGTTTCCATTCTGGTTCTGCTCACGCAGCCTCAGCTATCACTGGAAACAATACAATGGAAACAGCTTATGTTTGGGGATCATGGAATTCAGGACTTTCGTTAGGAGCTGCAATCTTGAACCAAGGTGAGCAGGAGTCTTGGTTCAAGATTACGGTTGCACCAGGAGAACGTATTTATGTTAGTGCCTCATCGGATAAATCTTATATCGGTATGTCAGTGCAGGTGAAAAACGGGTTAGGTATAGATGAGGGTCTTGAACGCAAGAATCCGGAGGACTTAATGGATAATACAGATGTGATACCGGCACTATATGTAGATATAAATAATGACTCCACCTCAACAAAGACATATTATATTGTAGTGAGCAGAGGAGATACGTTTGAAAATGCTATGTATTTTAATCTGTCAGCAGGGAATAGAATTAGAACTGGTAGTGGTACATTTTCATTTTCTGGTACAGCTTCTAATCCGGGAAATAACCCTTTCAAAGTAAATGGTGTTGAGTCCACTGTACTTAATCTCAATTTAAGCGGTAGCACTGCGATACCTAATGGAGCCATTGTAACCAATGTTAGTACATCCAGTACACAGTCACCAAGTCAGGGAAATGTGCGGCATATGGTTAATCCATCTAGTACACCTGTTTGGTATACTTCAATTGTATCGAATGCCACAAGTGGGTCTTATAATATTAAACTAGATAATGGAATTTTGGCGAAACAGACTTGGAAATTTAAGTACAATGCAATGGCAGGAGCTAAATCTACCATGAGCAATGTAAAAATAACGCTCAAATGGCAGTATGATATGAAAAACACAGATTATAAAATCTTTCTTAACTAACGATTTGGAGGAAACAATATGATAATAAATTCTTCTTATTATAATCACTATAATTTGAAGGGAAGATATACACCTGAAAAACCTGAAATGCCAAGTTGGAAGGAAAAGTATGCTGTTACTGAGGACAAGGTAAAAAGTAATAATTATTCTCAGGATAATGATGCATTCAAGGCATATACAAAACTGGAGGAAATCTATTATCCTCTTGGTGTTAGCAATAGAGCTAAGTATAGGACAGAAGCGGAATTATATGCTGCCCTTAGTCAAAAGTATTATTTAAGTGGTAATTATAAGGGATATAGTTACTCAGAGATTGATGCCATGTACACCAATGAACTGGAAATGACTTTATACGGTTGTCTTACTACAGGGGGAAACGTATCTGATCCTCAATTGAAAAGGGGTATAATGGATCCATCTGACAGTGAACAAAAGTCATATAACCGAAATATGGTAAATGTTCAATTGGGAAACATCTTTTCAAAAGCCGGGCTTAGTAGTAGTCTGCTGGCAAAATACAATATGACATTTACAATAGACCCACTAAACTATAAGTTGAAAGTGTCAGGAGTGGATGATAAGGGAATTGCGGATAATATTGAAGAAATATTAAATACAGATAACAATTCTAGAGAATTATTTTACCACATTATGAAAAGCAATTCAGGATCTATATCAAAAGATGTGCTATTAAAGTATCACGCTTTAAGCAAGTTTAAGAGCGTGACAGGTCAGGATCTACGTGATTACAAGCAGACAGCTTTAGGTATGGTCAATGAAAAAGGTGAGAATGTACTTGATGTATATAAGGAAGCATTAAAAACAACAAATGTTGTTCCTGCATTATTTAAAGGGGATGCGTATCGTGATTTTGCCGAGAATATTGAAAAGCTGCTTACTAAGGGCTTTTCCTGTATTCCCGATTTAAATTTGAGTATTGAATATAAAAACGGAGTTTTGTATGATGTGGTAAATGAGAGCGTTGTGGTATCAAGGTTTCAAGCCTTCATCTAAAACTAAATTATCGACTAATTGTTTTCAGCTAAGAAAGTTTGGAAATAAATATAACTTTATATTTCTAAGCATATTATTCTAAAAAAATTATAAAATAAAAATAAGTATATATATTAGGATGACATGCTTTGAAAAAGAAAATTCTTCCCATAGTAGCTACACTAATTATTTTATTTTTTACGTCTTCCTCAAATTATCAAATGCTTTACAATAAACTGGAGGCAGAACACAAATACATACAAAATCAAATTAAGGCGGAAGAGGTTAAAATTCAGGGAATCAATAATAAAAGCGTTATTGTTAGGAACTCTAAGGAGACAGTTGATAAAACTACTCCTGTAGAATATCCAAATATTCAATTACATGCTATAGGTGCGGCGTTAATGGATGCAGATAGCGGCAGGGTTTTATTTGAGAGAAAGGGATATGAAGCCTTGCCAATGGCTAGCACTACAAAAATCATGACTTGTATAGTAGCCTTAGAAGAGGGTAAGCTGGATGATATGGTTACAGTTTCAAAATATGCGTCTACCATGCCAGATGTTCAACTTGGCATCAGAGAAGGGGAGCAGTATATATTAAATGATCTGTTATATTCACTTATGCTAGAGTCTCATAATGATGTTGCAGTAGCCATTGCAGAACATATTGGAAGTTCTGTACAAGGCTTTGCTAAAATGATGAATGAGAAGGCAAAAGAAATTGGCTGTGAAAATACACATTTTGTAACGCCTAATGGTTTAGATGCAAATGGACATTATTCTACAGCAGTAGATATGTCTAGAATAGCCAGCTATGCCATTAAGAATAAAGAATTTATAAAGATTACCAACGAACCTATATGGAATTTTAGTGAAGTGAAAACAGGAAGAAAATTTGCGGTAAGTAATAAGGATAGATTTTTATATATATTTGATGGTGCTATTGGTGTAAAAACCGGGTTCACGGGAAAGGCAGGTTACTGTTTCGTAGGTGCGGTTAAAAAAAACAATAAGACACTGGTTTCTGCCGTATTAGGCTGTGGGTGGTATCCAAACAAAGGTCTTAAGTGGAAGGATACGACGAAACTAATGAATTATGGTTTAGATAATTTTGAGTACAAAACCGTATTTGAAGGTACGGATAATTTTCAACCTATTATGGTGGATAAGGGAATAGAAAAAATTACAAATACCTATATAGAAGGGCATTTAGATTTGTTATTAAGCGAAAATGATAAGGTAGACTACACTTACAATATGCCTGAAATGGTAAAAGCGCCTATACATAAAGGTAGTGCAGTAGGATATATTAATGTTTGGATTAATGGAGAAATATATAAGCAATTTCCAATACGGGTTTCAAAGACTGTTATGGAAAGAGATTTTAATTACTGCTTTGATGAAATTTTCAAAATATTTAAAATTAAATAGCAAACCAGAATGTAATAAAATATAAAGGAAAGTTATAGTAGGGGTAGGATTCAAAAAATTCTACCCCATATTTTATACAAATATATTTTATAAGTCGAAAAAATTAGGAAAAGCGAATAATATGCCATACGAATTTTGGGAAAAGGTACCTTTTGTTATTAAAAATATGTTGCTTCTTACCAGTAATTATATTACAATTTAATTGTAACAAATACACAATTATACTCTGCTTTAAGGGGCAGAGGAAATGATGGGAGGTAGCAATTATGAAAAGAAATAGGTTTAAACGTAACATGCTAATCGCCTTTATGGCAGCTGCAATTATGGTTGTTCAACCATTTTTTGCACAAAATGCAAAAGCAATGGAAAATACTTATTATGATAGCGTATATTATAATACGGGAATCTTGACGGAAGAAGAATGGGAGGCATTGGAGGGATTACCAGTAGGAACAGTGATTATAATGTCCAAGACAGACAATGAATTCTATTATGGCAAAGAAGCAGAGGAATATGTAAGCGCTGGACTAGTAGAAGTTATATCCATGGCAGGTGTAGGAAGCAGCTCCATTGGAACGGCTGCATTCGCAAAACACATTGCAACTGCAAGAAAAGATTACGTAGCTGGTATTGTTACAGGACTTGGTGCAAAAGACGTAGGAGATAAAGGTATAGAGGGCTATTTTATTGGAAGGCCTTCTAATGTATTAGGTGTATCTTATACTAATACTGCTTCAGAAAAGCTAGCAGAACTATATAAAGAAGGTGCAAGACCACGATTACTCATTGGACACAGTAAGGGAAATATGGATATTGCTAATGCATTATATATGTTGCGTGAGCAAGGTAAAGAGTCCCAATTTGCAGGTGTTAACGTCATAACTTTTGGATGTGGTGTTTATGTTCCAAGCGGAGTAGGTTCTATAAAACAGTACTTAGGAAATCTGGATTCATTAGGTATGATGAATACAGTAAGCTATTATCATCTAACCTGGGTATATGGAGCTTACCATACCACGAATCCTGCTTATACTTTGACATATATGCCGATTCAATATTATGTAGTAGATTAGTTATAATTTAATTAGTTTTGTAAAGAGTTATTCTGATATAAATTAATTTTAATAAAAATAAATATGAATAGTAACAATACTAAGAATAGAAAAACTACATAAGAATAATAAAATAGCACATTAGACATTGGCTATTGTAACTGTATTCATTCGCATGAGTTCGTTTCAATAGCCTAAAATTTTTATAGGTACTTATTTTCATAAGATATATTTTATAATACTTATACAGAAGTCTTACTATGAACTGCTTTACAGTCTATTCACAAGGAGGTAGTCTATAAAGGACTTCTTTTTTTATGTTAACAATAAAATTATAATAATTGAAATTAGTGCTTACAATTATTATAATGAACATAAATAAAATAATAACTTATATAGTATAGAATGGAAGTAAAAAAGGAGACTAGTAATTTGAATGAGATAATATTTGAAACTAAAAACTTAAGTTTTAACAATATGATTCAATATAAAGATATACAGATAAAGGAAGGAAAAGTGAACTTCATCATTGGAAAAAGCGGTACTGGTAAGTCTACTCTATTAAGATTATTTAACGGTACTTTATCTCCAAGTGACGGTTCTATATTTTATAACGGAAATGATATTTTACAAATGGATACCATTACATTACGAAAAGAAGTACTATTAATCAGCCAATCCGTTTATTTATTCGATGAAAGTATAGAGGATAATTTTAAAGAGTTCTATGGTTACCGTGACATGGCAGAGCCTTCCCAGGAGGTCATGATGGAATTTCTTAAATTGTGCTGTATACCATTTCCTTTAGACAAAGATTGTACCACCATGTCCGGAGGCGAAAAACAGAGAGTGTATATTGCCATCTATTTATCCTTTCTTCCAAAAGTAATTATGTTAGATGAACCTACCTCTGCTTTGGATAAAGAGAATAGTAATGATGTAATAGAGAATCTTATTACATTTGCAAAAGGCAAAGGGACTACAGTAATTATAGTAAGTCATGACCCTAAGCTAACGGAGAAATTTGCTGAAGAAGTAATAAACATAGAAAGGAGTGTGGAATAATGCAAGGGGCTGTTCAGTTAAATATTTTACAATTTAGTTTGGTTTATTTGCTGCTTATCATTGTACTGGCTATTATGAAGAAGTCTAAAATCAATCAGACCAAATTCTTAATCGTAGCAAGTTTAAGAATGACGGTACAGCTGGTATTGGCAGGCTTAATCTTAACTTACATATTTAAGAATCCACATCCTGCTTTTGTTGTACTTTACATCATTGCCATGGTGGCATTCTCCATAAAACGGGTTTTAAATAAGAATAAAGGATTAAATCCCAAATTTAAATTGGCTGTTTCAATATCACTTGCATTTTCAGGGATATTTATCCTTTCCTATTTTGTCACGGTTGTAGTTGGCAAAAGCATCTTCAATCCCCAATATACCATTCCTCTTGGCGGCATGATAATTGGTAATTCTATGACCGGAGTTACGTTAGGCTTAAAGACTTTTAATGAAAATATCAAATCACAGAGAACCAAAATTGAAACACTTTTAAATCTTGGAGCGACACCTAAGAAGATTCTTCTTCCCTTTGTAAATAATGCAGTAGAAACTGCTTTACTGCCTACTATGAATTCTATGGTTGGAATGGGAATCGTATCTTTGCCTGGAATGATGACTGGTCAGATTTTATCCGGAACACTTCCTACTACAGCTATTCTGTATCAGATAGCTATTATGATTGCCATATGTACTGCAGTTTGTTTAACTGTATTCTGTTCTTTACATTTTGGTTATAAAACTTTATATAATAGTAGAAACCAGATGAAGTTTTAGTAGAAGACATTCGGGCAGCAGTAAAAGGGAACTATTACTGTGTAGAAGAATGGGAGAAACTTACTGTGTAGAAGAATGGGAGGAACTTATGGAAGAAAAAGAGTTACAAAAGAAATCCTATACAAAGGTTGTTGATTATATCAAGCATCAGTTTATGATGGGAAAATTAAAAATAGGAGATAAACTGCCGGCGGAGCGTGAGTTGTCGGAAACATTAGGAGTCAGCCGTAACTCCGTACGTGAAGCTGTCCGTACCTTAGATAATATGGGTGTTATATCAAGCCAGCACGGAGCCGGTAATTATGTTCAAGGAAACTTTGAGAATAATTTAGTAGAATCTATGTCGATGATGTTCTTGCTGAATCAGATAAACTATGAACAAATCAGCCAATTAAGGCTTGGGCTGGAAATGCAGGCGCTTATGTTAGCCATTGACCATATTACAGAACCAGAATTAAAGCAGATGGAACAGATTATATCCAGGCTGGAGAACGTGACGGAAGAAAATAATGTAATTTTGGATAAGAAACTGCATTATAGCATCGCTATGGCATCTAAGAATGTATTAATCGTAAATATCCTTCAGGCACTTTCTACAGTAATGGATCAGTTTATTGTGGATTTAAGAAGAGAGATATTAAGCAGTGAAGACAGCAGGGATGGTTTATATGAAGCCCACCGGGGAATGGTTAAGAGTCTGCTGACAAAAGACAAAGAACTGGGAAGAAAATCAATATATAAACATTTTGAATTAATTGATGAAAAGTTAAAGAAATTTGATAAGTAAGATTTCTATATAAGATATAACTTAAACCTCGCACTTGAATAAGTGTCTATACACCTTGAAATTCAATAAAAACTGGCATAAGTATAGCATGCAACCAACTGGTTTTGGTATAATTGAGTAGTCTAGAAACAATTACAAACCAGAGGCTCATGCTATGAATAAAAGTATAACACAAGACAACCAAAATGATATTCAAATCTCGAAATCTATCCAAAGGTTTTTTGCCAGATTCCATGTCATGTTTCTTCAGTTCTGAAGGCATCCAAGCAGTTTTTCCTTTAATCAGTAGCCCGGTTACCCATTGAAAATATGAAGTAAGAAATTATGTTAGAAAAAGAATGAACATCTTTATTTGGGACGAGTTCCCCGTTATTTTAATAATCCTAATTTTTTGAAATAGAATGTAATCCTTCTTAGAAGTTTTATTAATAGACCCCTACTATATTAAAACTTCTCCGCATACGTCATGGACTTTAAAAGAATAGTATGCTATATCTGTAAAAACGAGTTATATTACAATATAGCAGTCCAAACAAATCCGTAATAGAGAAATTAGTTTTTAGCAATTAGCATATTAAAAAACTCTGAAAAAGATAATATAGACACTAACTTTATATCTCTTTGTGCTCTTTTGGGTATCTATATTTCAGGGTAAAATTATACAGTTCAAGTACTTTATAATGATTTGTACTTGAGCTAACGAAAGGAATGTGGGTAGTATGAATGATATCTTAAGCGTAGAGGCAGTTTGTTATAAATATAAAAATAACGAAGTAGAAGCTAATCATAATATTTCGTTTAGAATTAATAAAGGAGAAATAGTTGGTTTATTTGGACCTAACGGAGCAGGAAAAACAACACTAGTAAGACAAATTTGTGGTACGTTACGAGTACAAAAAGGAATTATACAAGTAAACAATAAAAACATATCAATACAACCAAAAATAATTTCAGAAGTAATTAGTTCTTTAAACCAAACAATGTATATGCATAGATTTCTAAAACCAGTTGAATATATTACGCATACAGGTATATATAGAGGCATGAAACCAGAGATAGCAAAAAAACAAGCATTACAGTTAATGGAGTATTTTGACTTAAAAAATATTTCTAATAATTTGTTAATGAACTTAAGTGGTGGAGAACGTAGGGTGGTAGGTTTTTTAGCTAGTATTATTGGGTTTAGACCGTTTGTAGTATTAGATGAACCAACAAATGATATAGATCCTGAAAAAAGAGCTTGTATATGGAAGATGATAAATCATTTAAAGAATAGTTTGGGAATGTCTTTTTTATTAGTAACTCATAATATAACAGAAGCAGAGGAAGTTGTTGATAGAGTTGTTGTATTAAATCACGGTAATATCATAGTACAAGGAAAACCACAAGAATTACTAAAAACTAATGAAATAAATAAAAAGATTGTATTTACATTACCTTATTATGAAAATATAAAATGTGAAACACTTAGTAATTTGATGAATTTAAAAGTAAAAAATATTGATAGTGAAAGATTCTACTTTTATTCACATAATTTAAATGTTGAAGATAATATTAAACTACTATATAGTAATTTAAACGGGATAAAAATAAAAGATATTCAAATTATAGAACCATCATTGCAAGATATTTACATTCAAATAATGAAGGAGAAGATTAATAATGAAGGATGAAATAAATTTCACTAAAATGAATAAGGAGATATTAGATACAGAGAATACAAACTATTTTACTAAACAAAAATACTTAATTCTATCAGAGCTTTCTGCGCTAAAGGAAGATTGGAAATGGTCTATACTTGTGGTAATGATTGCTCCAATTTGTCAATTATTCTTTTTGAGTTTTTTTGTAAATCGATCGCAGGCAGATGTTTTATATTATATTATTTCAGGTAGTATAGTTACATCTTTAGTAATGGGAACAATGCTTACACTAGGACAAGAATTGGGGGTTTTGAAAGAAGTTAGGGGGTTTGATTATTATTCTGTATTGCCAATTAAAAAAATAAGTATAATAATTTCAATAGTCACGAGAGCTACTTTGAGTATAATTCCATCAATAATTGTAATGATAATCATAGGTATAGTATATTTTCAAATGCCTTTTTCATTTAACGTAAGCTTAATTTTAGTTGTAGTAATTTCAGGATATTCATTATCAGCTGTTGGTGCATTTATTGGTATGTACGCTAGAGATTCATCACAAGCAAGTTTATTAACTCAAATCATACAACCGATAATGATTTATCTTTTTCCAGTATTTTATCCTATCAATGTTTTGCCTACTTTTTTACGTTGGATTTCCTATATTTCGCCTACAACATATGTATCATCAGCCTTACGTAAAAGTTTTATTGGAGAGTTTGATTCTATTTCATTGATTATATTGAGCATATTCTGCTTGTTGTCCATTATTCTAGTTGAAAAGAAATTTGATTGGAGAGGTTATGGTGAATAAAATATTATTCGTTAATGTAGCAAATTTAGAGTTAATTGAAAAGGAAGTTGTTCCTATTGGAATTTTATCATTGGCAACAAAAATAAATGAACTGTCAATTGGCTGGACATCTAGAGTAATAGACATGAATTATGCTATTTCAAATGGTGAAATAGAGTTATCATACACTAGCATTATTTTGGAAAAGGACTTTTAGAGTAAAATGCTACAAAAGTTTGAAAGAAAATAGCAGTGAAATGCTACAACTTTTGTTGTTCAAGATCAGAACTTAGAGTATATTACTCCAACTATCCCAATCTTATGGCAGAGAAGATCAAATAGCACGACGGTAAATTATGTTGCGCTTACGTTTAATTTATTGACGAATAACCAAAATGATTATATAATTAGAATAATAAGTGGTACTACCAATTAGCTGCCACTTTATATTTTATCTAAAGTGGTAGTACCAATTCGAAAGGAGTATATCTGTGAATATTTTAGTTTGTATCAAACAAGTCCCAGAAACCAACAAAGTTGAAGTAGATCCGGTTACCGGTGTACTTAAAAGAAACGGTGTAAGCTCTAAGATGAATCCCTATGATTTATATGCCATTGAAACTGCACTAAGAATTCGTGAAGAAAAAGGAGGTACCATTACTGTCATAACTATGGGACCTAATCAGGCAATGAGCGTTATCCGTGAAGCTTTCTCCATGGGAGCAGATAAAGGTGCAATTATCTCAGACCGTAAATTTGGCGGAGCTGACGTATTAGCAACCAGTTATACCATATCGCAAGGGATTAAAAAATTAGGTCAATTTGATTTAATACTCTGTGGTAAACAAACAACCGATGGGGATACTGCCCAAGTAGGACCGGAAGTTGCAGAATGGCTGCAGATTCCAAGTGTATCTAATGTATGCAGAATAAAAGAAATACATGATGATTCCATCATTGTAGAAATGGATATGACTGAGGATATTGAAATAGCTAAAGTGGCATTCCCTTGTCTTTTATCCGTAGGTAAAGACATATTTACCCCAAGGCTGCCTTCCTTTTTGAAAAAGCAAGCCTCCAAAGAACGTGAAATCACTGTTATTGCATTTGATGATTTAGAAGATAAGAATGAAAAGCATTATGGGCTAAATGGTTCACCAACACAGGTACAGCGCATCTTCCCACCAGAAGTGAATTCAGAACAGGTAATATGGAAAGGCAATGGCTTAGAACTAGCAAACCGGCTTTACGATAAACTGGAAGAATTAAAACTGGTATAGGAGGGGTAAAAACATGGCAAAGCTTATCATTAATCAGAGTAAAATTGATAATATAAAAGAATTTATCAGTATATGCCCTTTTGGCGCATTAGAAGAAGCAGCAGGAGAAGTCAGAGTTAACGCAGCCTGTAAGATGTGTAAATTGTGTGTGAAAAAAGGACCGGAAGGTGCTGCTACATATCTGGAAGAGAAAGTGGAAGCGATCGATAAATCCTTATGGAAAGGTATAGCTGTCTACGTAGACCATATAGACGGGGAAATACATCCGGTTACCTATGAATTAATCGGTAAGGCAAGAGAACTTGCCAAAAAGATTAATCATCCTGTATACGCCATTATGATGGGAAGCAATATGAAAGATAAATGCAAGGAACTTCTTCATTATGGCATCGATAAAATATTCGTATATGATTTTAAAGAATTAGACCGTTTTAAAATAGAGCCATATACAGCAGTTTTTAAAGATTTTATAGAAAATATAAAACCAACAGCTATCTTAGTGGGTGCAACTACTGTAGGACGTCAACTAGCGCCTCGTGTGGCAGCAAGACTGCGGACAGGTTTAACTGCAGACTGTACCATACTGGATATGAGCGAGGATACGGATCTCATACAAATCCGCCCAGCTTTTGGCGGTAATATTATGGCACAGATATTAACTCCAAATCATAGACCACAGATGGCAACGGTGCGTTACAAAATTATGGATGCCCCCAAGAGAGAAAGTGAAGAATCCGGTGAAATTGTATTCTGTAATATAGCTTCAGAACATTTAAAAACCAATGTGGAAGTACTAGATATTATTAAAAAGGAAAAAGAACAATTTATCGAAGGTGCTGATGTACTTGTAGTGGCAGGCCGTGGTGTGAAAAAAGAAGAAGATATAGCAATGCTTTCGGAGCTTGCAGATTTATTAGGCGGCCAGCTTGCCTGTACCAGACCAATGGCAGAAGCCGGGTGGATGGAAGCAAAACGTCAAATCGGATTAAGCGGAAGGACAGTCAGACCAAAACTTATTATCACTTGTGGCGTGTCCGGTGCTATTCAGTTTGTGGCAGGTATGAATCATTCCGAACATATTATTGCGATTAATAAAGATGAGAAAGCACCAATCTTTAAAGTAGCTAATGATTGTCTGGTTGGAGATTTATATGACATCATACCGGGTTTAATTGAGAAATTAAAGGCAAGTAAGGGGGCATAACTGTGAATTATAAAAAATTGGATCAAATAGATTTAGAATACATACAAAGTGTCATCGGTGACAAAGAGAGAGTACTTTACGGTGAAAGTATCAACGAAGAATATAGCCATGACGAATTAAGTGGTACTGAAAGTTACCCTGATGTAGTAGTAAGAGTAACCTCAGCAGAAGAAATATCTGCAATAATGAAATATGCCTATGATAATAATATTCCGGTAACTCCTCGTGGCGCAGGAACCGGTCTGGTAGGTTCTTCTGTAGCCATGGAGCATGGTATTATGCTAGAGACTTGTCTTATGAATCATGTACTGGAATTGGATGAAGATAATCTTACTATCACTGTAGAACCAGGTGTATTATTAATGGATTTGGCAGCCTACGTAGAAGCCAGAGACTTATTCTATCCACCAGATCCAGGTGAAAAATCCGCAACCATTGGAGGTAATATTAGTACCAATGCAGGTGGTATGAGAGCAGTAAAATACGGAGTTACCAGAGATTATGTCCGTGGCCTTGAGGTGGTATTACCTAATGGAGCTATTACAACTTTTGGCGGGAAGGTTGTAAAAAACAGTACCGGTTATGCCTTAAAAGATTTAATGGTAGGCTCCGAAGGAACACTTGGGATTATCACGAAAGCCGTGCTAAAATTATTGCCATTGCCACAGAAAGCCATTAGTTTGTTAATACCATTTCCAAGTTTAGAGCAAGCCATCAGAACCGTACCATTAATTATAAAATCAAAGTCCATTCCTACTGCAGTTGAATTTATGCAGCGAGAAGTAATTATGGATGCTGAAAAATACTTGGGTAAAAAGTTTCCTGATAATTCTGCCGATGCTTATCTATTATTAAAGTTTGATGGCAATTCTATAGAAGAAATTGAAAAAGCCTATGAAAGAGTAGCAGGGATATACTTAGAGCAAGGTGCCATAGACATTCTAATCTCTGATACAGAAGAGAGAGAAGAATCCATCTGGAAAGCCAGAGGTGCATTCTTAGAGGCTATTAAAGGCTCCACTACTTATATGGATGAGGTGGATGTAGTTGTTCCCAGAAGCTCTGTTAATGAGATGGTAGAATATATCCATAACCTTCATGAAAAAGTTGATATCCGAATCAAAAGCTTTGGCCATGCAGGGGATGGAAACCTTCACGCCTATATCTTAAAGGATAATCTAAGCAATGAAGAGTGGGAACAAAAGATGAAAGCTGCCATGGATAATATCTATGGGAAAGCCAGGGAATTAAATGGCCAGGTATCTGGTGAACATGGAATTGGATATGCAAAAAAATCCTATCTATTAGAATCCCTGGATCCTGTAGTTGTGGAACTTATGAAAGGGATTAAGAAAGCCTTTGATCCGAAAAATATATTAAATCCACATAAAGTATTTGAAAATTAATATATTTTGAAATCGAAATCAGTATCAATAAACATACTGTCATTCTGGGACCTAAATTTGCTGACTTAGACAACCCTAGCGTGGAGAGTGTCATAACCCCCATACTGTCATTGCTATGAAAGCGTGTCATTCTGAGCAAAAATTCAACGGAGTTGAATTCGCGAAGAATCTCTTTCATTCATTGTGGTGCTATTTAGCATTATAATTCTGAGCCTGAAAGGCGAAGAATCTAATAAAATATAATATGTTTCGCTCCCTTTGTGGTGAAATGCCCCCTTTTGTTTGATTAAATTCTAATGAAAGGGGTTTTTCCACCCATAACAATCTTAGGAAAATATTAATAATTCATTATGCAAAAATAAATACATTATATTGCATTTCATGTTAAAATGTAAGGGCGATAATTATTGAAAGGGATAGAAAATAAATGAGTGATAAAGTGTTGATAGTAGATGATGAACATGAAATAGCAGATTTAGTAGAACTATATTTGAAAAATGAAAATTATACCGTTTTTAAGTTTTATACTGCAAAGGATGCCCTTGCCTGCATTGAAACTACAGAGGTTGATCTTGCTATTTTGGACATAATGTTACCGGATATGAATGGATATACTCTTTGCCAAAAGATACGCGAGCACCATGCTTATCCTATTATTATGCTGACGGCTAAAGATGAAGAAATAGATAAAATAACAGGATTAACCTTGGGAGCCGATGATTATATAACAAAACCATTTCGACCTCTTGAAATGGTGGCACGGGTAAAAGCACAGTTGCGCCGGTATAAAAGATATAATACGGTACAGAATGATTCTCTTACGGATTCAATTATTGTTCATTCTGGACTTGTAATGAATGTGAAAACCCACGAATGCATTTTAAATGAAAAGGAACTTGTTCTTACCCCTACTGAGTTTGCCATACTTCAAATACTCTTGGAGAGAAAAGGTAACGTAGTGAGTGCTGAAGAACTGTTCCATGAGATTTGGAAAAATGAATATTATAGTAAAAGTAATAATACAATTACCGTACATATTCGACATCTGCGCGAGAAGATGGACGATACGGTAGAGAATCCTAAGTACATTAAAACAATATGGGGAGTGGGCTATAAAATTGAAAAATAAAACGGATAATTATTCTGATTTCTCGCGGCTGAAAAATAAGATGTTTTTGCAAGCTTTAGGTATGGTTTTAATTGCCATCGTGGGTATAGTAACACTGTATACCTTATTTTGGCGTGGAAAAGGAGGTAATTGGATTGTATCCCTGCTTCAAAATCTCTTCCATATGGAATATTATGATGCACTTAATGTTTATCAGCAAGTATTCCGTAATAACGCTGATAAAATATGGATAGCAGCTATTGTTATTGCCTTTTTTATACTGCTTCGATTTTTTCTTATTGGGTTTACAAGGTATTTCAATGAAATAAATAATGGAATTGATGCATTACTTAAAGATGATGAAAAAAGTATTGTTTTACCGGAAGAGATGTTTGCCATAGAGAAAAAATTGAACACGGTACGCCAAACTTTAGAAAAGCGTGCTTTTGAGGCACAGTTAGCAGAACAGCGTAAAAATGATTTGGTTATGTATCTTGCTCATGACATTAGAACTCCACTTACCTCTGTAATTGGCTACCTGAGTTTATTGGATGAGGCTCCTGATATGCCTGCAGAACAGAAGGCAAAATATGTTCATATTACTTTGGATAAAGCATACCGTTTGGAAAAACTAATAAACGAATTTTTTGAAATTACCCGCTATAATTTACAACATATTATTTTGGCGAAAGAGACAATTGACCTTTACTTTATGCTGGTGCAGCTGATAGATGAGTTTTATCCAATCCTATCTGCAAAAGGTAACACAGCTGTAATTCATGCAGATGAAAGCCTAACAGTTTATGGAGATTCTGAAAAACTGGCAAGAGTATTTAATAACATAATGAAAAATGCGGTGGCATATAGTTATCCCGAAACGGAGATAATTATTTCTGCTGAAACAAAAGACAATAAGGTGGTTATTACCTTTCAAAACCAGGGACAAACTATTCCATCTGAAAAGTTATCAGATATCTTTGAAAAATTTTATCGAATGGATGATGCACGTACATCTGTTACCGGGGGTTCTGGTTTAGGACTGGCAATAGCAAAAGAAATCGTTACATTACATGGTGGAACAATTACGGCACAAAGTAAAGATAACACAGTTTCTTTTATTGTATCACTACCCATGACAGATTAGTAAAATCTCAATTTACCTGTTAAATTAACTGTTTCAGACACAGTAGACTACCCGTAACAGATTAGTAAAATCTTAATCAAATATTAGGATTTTCTTAAGAATTATTTATGGAATATTAAAGTACAAGTGGCTCCAGTTCGGTACAATATTTACTGAATAGGAGCTGTATTTGTTTAAAAAGGAAGGTGTTATTATTTTGGACGAAAGAAATATTGAAAAACAGCGTAGAAGGAAACGAAAAAAGCAGCATCGTAAAAGAATTGTTAAATTATATACGTTGTTTTTCATTGTTATGGCATTGATATTTATTTTAACAGCATTAGTAGTGAAAAAATACCAATTAAAGTATAGTGAAAATCCACCTAAAGTCTTTGATATGTGGTTTGACAATTTAGAAAAGCCAGATGGAGATTCAAGGAAACCAGTTAAAGATTCCAAGAAGCCAGTTGAAGATTCAAAAAAATCATTAACTCATATTCAGGTAGATTTAAACCATTTAAATAGCTCCAATGCAATTCTTGTGGACTTAAGCAGCGGCAAGGTATTGGATGAGCACAATAGCAGTGAACGAATTTATCCAGCTTCCTTAACCAAAATTATGACTGCAATTATTGCAATTGAAAATATACCCGATTTAAACCAGACATTACTTATACCATCAGAAATATTTCAAGACTTATATTCTCAAAATGCTTCTCTGGCTGGGTTTTTACCAGATGAAAAAGTAAAATATAAAGATGCACTTTATGGAATACTACTTCCCTCTGGTGCGGAGTGCTGTTTGGCAATAGCAGATTCCATTGCTGGTTCTGAATCAGCATTTGTTGAGATGATGAACCAGAAAGCTGCTGACCTTGGAATGAAGAACACTCATTTTTGCAACACAACTGGTTTACACGATGATAATCATTATTCAACTGTTAAAGATTTTTCTATTCTTCTAAAATATGCACTAAAAAATGATACTTTTCGTGAGGCTTTTACAAGCAGAAGATATAGTACAACACCATCCAATTCTCATCCGGACGGATTTACTTTTTATAGCACCATGTTTAAATACATGGATTCTGCAGAAATAACCGGAGGTGAAATTCTGGGTGGAAAAACCGGATATACTAGCGAAGCAGGACTTTGCCTTGCAAGTTTGGCAAGCGTTAATGGTAATGAGTATATATTAGTGACTGCACATGCAGATGGAACACATCAAACAGAACAATTTCACATTATGGATGCTGTAAATGTTTATAGCCAGATTGGGAGCGTTGCAACTAACTAATATGTTCAGTAAAAGGGTGGATATATAAAAAAGTTAGCTTATTATAAATTTGCTGTAAAGATGTCATTCTGAGCCGCAGGCGAAGAATCTCATATATACAGGGGGTAGAGATTCTTCGCCTGCGGCTCAGAATGACACCCTTTTTCAATAAGCTAGCTTTAATAAGCACAATTTCTATTTACTTTGGCTAACTTTTTTAAAATTCTTGAAACAATATTGCTTTTAAAATCGTCTAATATATATATAGGTATAAGCTAAATAAAATATTAAATTTCGGCTTCATTTGACTAGGGGGAATAGAAATTGATTTATATAAAAAAATTAATTCACCGTTTTAGAATATGCAAATACCATAATTGTGTCAACGGTATTATATTTGCAATCTTTGGAATAGTATGCTTACTCTGGGGATTTTCTATTATTCACGGGAATAAAGATGGCTATCTTATCGCTTTACCATTTGTTGGAATTGTAGTTTGCCTTATATTTGGATTACGTTCCATGCTTCATAATCATGAATATACTAAACCTTCAAAAGAGATTTGCACTTATTAAAAGTATGAAATAACACTTCATTTTACATTTTTCAATGTGCTCTCTTGTTTTGTCTAATTGGAGTATATGTAATTTATCTATTTATCGAAAGTACATTGAGGTAAATTGAGGAATTGAGGTGAAATGACGCTATCAGACTAATAAAGAAGTATTTACTTTTTGATAGAAAATAGTTATAATATAGGTAACAGGAAACATAAGGTTAAAACTTATGCTTGCCCTAAGGTGAATAAAAAATGATTATCCTGGACCTTGGACAGTGAAGGATAATCATTTTTTATTGTGCATTTTTATTAATACAACAATAAATGTGAGTAACGCTATGATGAGCATACCAAAGCTTATCATTAAAGATAGAGCATCTGTAACTGTTATCATAAGGCTCACTTCCTTTCTATGCAATATAGTCAAAGAAGTTCACCTCCTCCTATGTAAATATAGAAGGGCAATTCTCCATCCTTGTGGAGAATTTGCATTTGCGATTATCCTACGTTCCTGTTACCATGAGGAAAGTATAGCATAAAATATGGAATAAGTCGAGAAAAAACGAACATATGATTGCAAAAAATATGCAGATTGTACTTTAGAATATATTGTAGAATTTCATAAGTTTAAGTGAAGCAAAGTTTGAATTAAAAAATATTAATTTCCATTAAAACTTACATCTTTGCAAATATACCTAATAGAATTATCCTGAACGACTTTTATAGAATAAGTAATAAAGAGGAAATTAGAAGTTATATAGAAAATATAGTCAATACAAAAATTTCTGAATTTGAGAAAATATCTACTTTTGATAATTCAAAATCTACTTATGCTACTTGCCCATAACCTCATTACCACTACGTGGCATTTCAGCAGGAGTCAAGCTCCTACTGAAACAGGAAAAGCCCCCGCTTCTGTAAGTTGGGGGCTTTTCTAGTGAGGTTAAATAGCATAACGTTATTACATCATGATGTTATGGTTCAATACGAATTCAATTAATGACTAAATTAAAATTTCAATACAACCTTTGTTGGGGTTAGATAAAATTTATACATGAGTAAGTATACCACATTCTTAAATCAAATTGTACAAAATAATAAAATAATATGAACTTCATTTAAATGCTTCATTTAATTTAGTTATTAAATGAAAATTATTGTTGACAAATAATATTTGTGTAGTATAATGGAATTATCAACCAAATAAATAATTAAGGAGGTGTTATTTTGCTGAATATACAGGTTTATCAAATTGATTGTAAAATTTATTTGATGAAGAATGTAGATTTAACTCAAATGCTATATGAGATTAGTTACTTCATTGATTTAGGACTAGGAAAAAGTGAAAAAATGCTTGAATTTCATAAAAGAAGAGGATTCAAGAACTATGTTCATAGTGGGTTTTTAGAACTAGAAAAAGACAAAGTCTATAAAGAGGGAAAGATTTATACTTTTTCTATTCGTTGTGTTGATGAAGAATTAAAAGATTATTTACTACAAACACTTGGTGATATCAGTACTGGAACTTTAAAAGGATTGACAACAACTGTAAAACTTATACCCAAAATGTACATAGAAAAACTATATCTTCTGACTCCAGGGTTAATTAAGTTAAGAGAAGGTTACTGGAAAGGAAACATCAATTTTGCATCTTATGAAAAAAGGCTCTTTGAAAACTCTATAAAAAAAGCTAAGATGGTGATGGGAGAAAATTTTGACGAAAATTTTGCACTATATAATCATATTACGATGTTAAACCATAAGCCTATTTTGAATAGATATAAAGAGATTGCCCTATTAGGGGACAAGTTTGAGTTGCTTATAGCAGACAATGAAAGAGCTCAACAGGTGGCTTATATTCTACTGGGAACTGGAATATTGGAAAATAATACCGCTGGGTATGGGTTTGCGAATTATAAATCGGGATATTAGGGGGGTGAGGCAGTGTTACAAGATTGCATTGATCTATTTGAAAAGAGTACGGATATGGATAAAATGGTGCTAGATACATATACTCCAGCTGATGGAACATACATAATTTTGGAGGAAACTAAGGATGGTTTTCATCAAAAAGAATTATTAGAAGTAAAGCAGGATAAAAAAACAAAGCTTCTTAATATTACAGAAGAAGAGAGGAGTAGAATCAGCTACATCGATTATAACTGCAAGCTGATAGATATGAATAAGCCAATTGATTCAAAAAAGATTATTCAATCAAATAACTTTCTCAGTTTTTGGATTAAAAAAGAAAGCCTTACTAATGGAAAACTGTCAGAAAAAATAATCGATGATTATTATGAAATTCTTAGTAATCCTTACAATAAATATACGAAACCAAAAGATAAAGAATTATATGCTGTAGTCGAAAAAGAAGTGGGAGACATCAATCAGGAAAAACTCCAAAAAATTAAAAAGTGGGTTAAAAATAATATTTTTGATCTTCCATTTGAAGTAATTGGAAAGGATTATTTAAAAATATTTTTTATATGTGATGGAGTTGACTTTGAGAATGAAGGAAAACGCTATATACTTCCTAATATTTTTAATAAAAATGATTACAACATAAAGGTAGAAGGAAATGTTTTTGGATTGCCTAACGAAAATATGGGATTGAATTCTAAAAAGCCTTATCTTGAGAATAAAAATCGTAAAATTTCAGTACCAACCCTTGCCGATACAAAACAGATTATGGTGAGAAAAAAGTTTTTTGATTATTTATGGAATCTGGCATCATCAGGTAAAACAAATATTTATTTTGATATTGAGACAAACCGAATTCATCCATTTGATTTAAAAACATCACCAACTTCAGATTTTAAAGGATATTATTTAAGAGTTAGAAAGGATAAAAATGAAGCTGCAATTCTTGATATGGACATGATTACATCCTATAAACCTGAGTTAAAAAAACCTTTATTAATTGAAAATGTAATTGGCATAGATATAGACAAGTTACAAGGACATTGTTATGGGATAATAACGAAACTATATGAGATAAGAGATACTGTAAATAATGAACTTTTTTCTAATACTCTTATTCCTAATTTTTTCACAGAACCTAGCGATATATCTATTAATGATACTGCTTTGAAAGAATGTATAATGGAAGCACGAAACTCATTATTTAACTGGTTTTATAAGGGTTATGAAAATGGAATAGACGGGGTTATGGATAGAATTTCACTGCAATTAATAAAAAATTCTATTTCAAACAATTATTCAGAAAAAGTACAACATCAATTTAACATCAGAGCTTCATTTTTAGAATATTTTAAAGGAGGGGTTAGAAAAATGGCAGATGTCATGAAAGAAATTCGAGATAACTTAAGGGATAAGATTAATACAGTTGAGTATGAAAGTATTAAGTCTGATGAAGAATACTATTATGCTGTGGGACAACTATTGAGGTTTTATATCTCATTAAATCGAACAACAAAGAAAAATCATTCTTTATTTAATCCATTTTTAAACATCAAAAGCGATACTATATTAAAAGAAAAATTAGAGATATTTTTCAAAAAATATAATTATGCTATTGATGAACGGTCTTTACGATTTAATAATATTTATAAATTGATTATATCTTACAAACCGGAAGGTGAACTAAATCATGATTATCTAATTGCCGGGTATATATCAAACAATCTTATTTATGAAAAAAAGGAGGATAAATAATATGAATAAAAGGGTTTATGGAGTATTAGGAATATCGTCAATTATGTCAAATTGGAATGCTGATTTTTCAGGATTTCCAAAAACTACGTCCGACGGAAGTGTATTTGGTAGTGATAAAGCACTTAAATATCCAATGAAGAAAATGTGGGAGAATGAAGGAGAAAAGGTTTTATATATAAAATCCTTAAAAATTACTAAGGACGCTAAAAAAGGAGAAACAAATATAGTTCCGCGATCGTTAAAAGAACGGTATGAACAATTATTTAGTGTAGAGGATTTGTCAAAAAATAAAAATACGGAAGAAGTTTTAAAAAATATTTTTACTGCTATCGATGTGAAGAATTTTGGAGCAACCTTTGCCGAAGCAGGGAATAACATATCTATTACAGGAGCAGTTCAAATTGGACAAGGCTTTAATAAATATGCAGATACGGTGGCAGAAGAACAACAGATATTATCTCCTTTTAGAGATAGTACGAAAGATGGAAAAAATGATGATGCAGAAAAAGGTGAAGCAAAGAATTCAACATTAGGCACTAAAATTTTTAGTAAAGAAGCACATTACTTTTATCCTTTTGTAATTAATCCTTTATCCTATAAAGGATATGTTGAAATGGGGGTTACAAATGGATATACAGAGGAAGATTATCTAAGATTCAAAAAGACGGCATTGGTAGCGGTTACTTCTTATGCAACAAATGCAAAAGTTGGATGCGAGAACGAATTGGCTGTATTTGTTGTAACAAAACCAGATACTTATCTTCCTAATCTATCAGAATATGTTTATTTTGAGAAAATGGAAGATAAAAATGAAATTAGATTAGACTTTGGTGAACTGTTAGAAGAGTTAAAAGAGAATATTGAATGCGTTGAAATATATTATAATCCATATACTACTGTGATTAAAGGTAATGTTCAGGGGGCAAAAAAATATAATATCTTTACGCAAAAAGAGGTGTAGGGTATGGATATATTAAAATTTACCCTTGGAGGAAGAACTGCTTTTTTTAAAAAGCCGGAGGTAAACACATATTATTCGTTTACTTATGGCAACATACATAAGGTTGCATTATTCGGTATCTTCGGGGCAATTTTAGGCTACAAAGGTTATGGGGAAAACAATAATAAGGATGTGATTTTCCCAGAGTTTTATGAAAAATTAAAAGGTGTACAATGCAGTATCATTCCAATAAATGAAGAAGGATTTATTAAAAAGAAAATTCAACAGTTTAATAATTCAGTTGGATATGCTTCTAAAGAACTTGGAGGAAATCTAATTGTGAAGGAGCAATGGCTGGAAAATCCCAAGTGGGATATTTTCGTTAAATTAGATTCCGCAATTGCTGTAAAGCTGGCCGATGCAATTTTAAATCGAAAATGTGTATATGTCCCTTATTTGGGGAAAAATGATCATCCTGCAGATATTTATAATGCAGTTTTACTTAATAATTGTAGTTTGATAAAAAACTACATGAAGATTGATTCTTTATTTTTAAAAGGGTTGGCTGAATATGGAGATTTTAACGACTTTGAGGATGAGGATGAATATGAGAATGTTAACTTATTTAAATATGAAGAAAGCCTTCCAATTGGTTTAAACGAAGCAACCCAAATGTATTGTTACAATACATTTGTACATACAAATCTCCCGATAGAAAAGTATCATGGTGAAGTATTCCAGGCAGATGGAAGAAATATAGTATTTAATTAAATAAGTGTACAGCATGGAAAGGTTAGAGCAATGAAGTTATGTTCTAACCTTTTATATTAAAATAATTTTCTGAGCATGAGGAGGCTCATTCATCTGAGATATAAAACTAAAAATTCCTTGATTTTAAAGGAAAAAACACTTGACTAAATAGGGAGGATATAATGTTTAAAGATGATTCAATTATAAATATTAAAAGTCTACTTAATGAAGAATATATATTCTACGCACATACCGGTGAAGTACCAGATGAAGAGAATGAGGCTTTAGAGAAACATATAAGCAGGTGTATGAAACATTTTAAATCAATTATAGAAGTAAAGGGTTTGAATTCAATATTTAAAAACTTTGAAGACTTATGGTTTCCTGAACAAGAAGGAGAATATTTGGAGCCATTTGAAGCATTAATTGTTAATACAATTACTTTTCATGATATAGGTAAGATAAATCCTTTATTTCAAAGATTAAAGATGAAGAATCCTATGTTTTTAAATGAACAAGGAAACTTATCATTAGGTACTGAGCATTCTATAATTTCGGCAATTATATATCTGGAATATTTTCTTCCTAAAAGCATGAATTTTCCAAAAGATATTAGAAAGAAGTTTAGGTTGTTAACGTATGTAAATGCCTATGTAATTTCAAAACATCATGGTAATCTTGGCAGATTTGAAGAATTTCTGGATTCCTTTTATAAAGATGATGGAAGAAACAGGATTTATACCGAAATAATAAGAGAAGATTATAAAAAATACTTTAATGAAGAAATTTTAATATTTGAAGGAAATAGTTGTAAGCGTTCTATTCATTCAATAATGAATTACAAGATCACTAAAAATGAAAATGGAATTTTCCTATATGCATATGAAAAATTATTATATTCACTTCTTGTAGCTTCAGATTATTATGGAACTACAGAATATAATAATAAATTTGTTGTAGATTTCCATGGAACAATCAATGACATTCAAAAAATAATGAATATCTATAAAACTAATGATATAAACCAGAGTATTGAAAAGTATCGTAAAACAAAATATTATCAAAAGGGAAAAAGCTTTGAAAATATAAAAGAAATTAATGTACTTAGGAGTGAAATGTATCTGGATGCGGAAGAAACATTGTTAAATAATTTAGAACAAAATATATTTTATTTGGAAGCACCCACAGGAAGTGGAAAAAGTAATGTAGCATTTAATTTAAGTTTTCGATTAATAGAAAACTGCAAAAATATTAACAAGATTATGTATATTTATCCTTTTAATACGTTAGTTGAACAAAATTTAAATAGTATAGAAGAAATATTCCATGGCAATAAGGATGTTTTGGCTAATATCAGTGTCGTAAACTCTGTTAGCCCAATTCTCAAAGAAGATGATGATAACTATAGTTTTGAAAAATATGTTAGAGCTCTTTTAGATAGACAGTTTTTTAATTATCCTGTAACACTTTCTACTCATGTGACGTTGTTTGATTTGATGTTTGGAAAGAATAAAGAGTCAGGATTTGCTTTTTATCAACTATCAAACAGCGTTATAGTATTAGATGAAATACAGAGTTACAAAAATACAATTTGGACAGAAATAATATCATTCTTAAAAGGCTTTTCCAAAATATTAAATATTAAAATTATTATTATGTCTGCAACACTTCCAGATTTGGATATTTTATCTGAGGAACAGGATGAAGCAGTAAAATTAATAAGAAACCGAAAAAAGTATTTTCTACATCCCTTGTTTAAAGACCGTGTTATTTTAAATTATGAATTACTTGGTATGACATCTGTCATAGATGAGCTGAATATGAGAATAGACACTTTTTTAGTTAATGGTAAGAAAATACTAGTAGAGTTTATAAAAAAGAAATCTGCAATAGAGTTTTACAAAAATTTCATTAAAAATAAAGAGGTCAATTTCAAAATAGAATTGATGACAGGTGATGACAGTAGTGCTGAGAGAACTAGAATTCTAAATGAGTTAGATAGAGCAGAGGAAGGGGTACCATTTTTATTAGTTGCAACACAAGTAATTGAAGCCGGAGTTGATTTAAAAAATATAGATATTGGTTTTAAGGATATATCAAAATTAGATTCAGAAGAACAATTTATGGGTCGGGTAAATAGATCCAGTACAAAAGAAGGGGTGGTATATTTCTTTGATTATGATAATGCTAAAACACTGTACAAAGATGATGTTCGAATAAACGATGAACTTATTTTAAAGTCAGAAAATATGAGAGAAATTCTAAGAGAAAAGAAATTTGATGTTTATTATGCAGAGGTTCTTAAAATGATTCGTAAACAAAATGAATCATTCGCACCTGAAAAGAATTTAAGTGATTTTTTCTTGCAGGTAGGAAAACTAAATATTCCTGTAATAAGTGAAAGGATGAAATTGATTCATGATGACGAATGGAGTTGTTCCGTATTTCTAAATCGAAATTTAACTTCTTCTAGTGGTGAATTTTTGGACGGAGAAAAAGTATGGAATGAATACAAAAAGTTGTTAAAAGATAAAAAAGATTATGACTATGCAGAATGGAGGATAAAGCTTTCAATGGTAAAAAGCAAAATGAATTATTTTATCTATCAAATTAATAGCAAGAGTTTATTTCCTTACACAGAACAATTTGGTGAGATATTTTATATTGAAGATGCAGAACAATATTTTGAAGGTGGGAAATTCATAAGAGAAAAATTCGAGAATCAGGTGGGAACATTCATTTAGGAGGAGATTAATGTGCTAGTTAATGGAACATTAATAAACTATTATTTTCATTGTAAGAGGCAATGTTATTTGCATGGTAATCGTTTAAACCTTGAAGACAATAGTGAGAGTGTAAAAATAGGACGGGCTATTCATGAAGAAAAAGAAGATAAAATGTCAGACTCAGAGATTGCAATAGATAATATTAAATTAGATGGATTAACTTCAAAGTATCTAGTAGAAATTAAAAAATCAGATGCTGATATCGAAGCATGTAAATGGCAGCTATTATTGTATTTGAAAATATTAAAAGACAAAGGAGTAGTAAGAGAAGGGAAAATAGAATTTGTTGAGAAGAATAAACAAACTAAGGGTACTTTATATGTAAACCTTACAAATGAAAATGAAATTCAATTAGAAAAGTATATTACTGAAATTGAAAATATGCTTTCAGAAGAAAAAATACCAGCTGTTTTAAACACATCATCCTGTAATAAATGTGCTTATTATGAATATTGCTATATTTAAAAAAGGAGAATTTTATGGGAAGTACAAGATATATAGCCTCCATGGGGGAGCTTACAAAAAAAGATAATTCGTTATGTTTTCGAAAGGAAAATAAAAATGTGTATATTCCAATAGAAAATACAAGAGAGATTTATTGTCTAAATGAGGTATCTATTAATACAAAGCTCTTGGATTTTTTATCTAGAAATCATATAATAATTCATTTTTTTAACTATTATGAAGGGTATAGCGGGACATTTTATCCGAAAGACCATTATTGTAGTGGGAAATTAGTTGTAAAGCAAGTTCAAGCATTTGAAAATAACAGGTTAATTATTGCTAAAAATATTGTTAGAGGTATAGGTAATAACATCTATGAAGTATTATATCATTATTATAAGCATAATAAAAAAGAAGTTAAAAAAACAATAGACTGGATAAAAAATGAATTTTATAGGCTTCTAGATTTGGCAGATAGTATTAAATTTATTTTGGCTATAGAAGGAGATTTGTGGCAAAGATTTTATGCCGAATTTAAATACATTTTACCGGATGAGTTTGTTATGAATAAAAGAGTAAGGAGACCACCAGATAATCCTATTAATGCAATGATATCGTTTGGAAATACGCTGTTGTATACGAAAACCATATCGGCTATTTATCAAACTCATTTAGATCAGCGGATTAGCTTTCTTCATGAACCGTCAGAAGGTAGATTTTCATTGAGTTTAGATTTATGTGAAGTTTTTAAACCGGTTATCGTATTTCGAACAATTTTTAATCTAGTAAATAATAGAAAGATTCAGATAGAAAAACATTTTGAAAGGAAAGTAAATTATTGTATCTTGAATGAAGAGGGGAGAAATATTTTTATTCAGGAATTTGAAGAAAGAATGGAATCTGTATTTTTACATCCTGTTTTAAAGAGAAAAGTAAGTTATAGGACCGCAATAAAATTAGACTGTTATAAGCTGATAAAGTTTTTATTGGAAGAAAAAGAATTTACTCCATTTTCAATTAAGGAGGGAAAGTAATGCCAGTTAAAAAGAAAGACTATAACTATAATTATGCATTTTTATTTTATGATGTAAATGAGAAAAGAGTACAAAAAGTATTTAAAGTTTGTAAAAAATATTTATCACACTTCCAATATTCTGTATTTAGAGGAGAAATGACACCATCTAAATTAATTAGGTTACGTAATGATTTAGAGAAAATAATTGATAAAGATGAAGATTTTGTATGTATTATAAAATTGATGAATGAAAATGTCTTTGGAGAAGAAATAATTGGATGTTCTAAAAGAAGTACTGGAGAGGAATTAATTATATAAGACTATAAAAATGATTTATGAAGTTAATTACCAAGTGTTTATTTGTACTTTTGCGTAAAGCGGTATAATTACAGCATTTCATTGATAGCATGACTTTTTAGGGTTCACTTGGTAAAAATCAGCTAATTACTTGATTTTGCAAAGAAAATGATATATCATTACTTTAAAAAGGTAGTAAATTCATGCATAGAACCGTAACATGAGATGTATTGAAATTAAGTAAATATTGCACCTAACACA
>ENA-UOOR01001465-UOOR01001465.1-fermentation-metagenome-genome-assembly--contig:-NODE-1465-length-27725-cov-4.565667_pt1 | contig 27725 bp, 24 predicted proteins | sample MGYA00245780_ERZ724029 | MGnify/ENA primary metagenome ERZ724029 (study PRJEB28704, sample SAMN03018315) | fermentation metagenome | biome: anthropogenic terrestrial biome; feature: soil; material... | reverse complement strand
GAAGTATTGGGCGCCTTTATTTCTCTGGCGGGTGTTATCTTACTATTCCTGTAGGCAAATCAAGTTGCGGGTGGGTGTGTTTCTTGTGTAAGACCTAAAAAAGTGAACCCGCCAATCGAAGCAGTAAGCAAGTCTCTTTTTCATACGACGATGTTAGAGCGTTGTTTATTGTTTACTACGTAATAAAGGCGCAGTAACTTTCCTCCGTCCTTTTGCTATGTAAAAAACCTCTGTTTTGAAGGTGTTCCGTAGTTTTTGTGGAATATTTCTAATTAATAAGAATAGGACAACGGATTAAACAATTTCAAAGGGATTCCTATTTCCGAACTGTTGTTCCCTGACATACAGTTGTCACCACCCTTTGATATAATGAATAAACGAGAGGTTTCTACTTTCTGGAATAATTAGCTACATAGAAATTGATTAATATTTTTAGTTGCATGTTTACTCTATAATACACTGACGCGCGCACACAAAAGTCAGCATATATCATCAGTTATGGTTCACCCTCTGAGTTTGTCATCAGAGGCTACCGGGTAGCCGTAAGGGCAATTTCTGCAGAGCCAGATAAAGATGTTAAAAATTAAAGGATGTGAGCCAATCTATTTGCTGGCAGAAGAACTAATAGAAAAAATAAAAAATATCCGGACTTGGCAGAAGGGTGGTATACGGGCGCCTCGCAAGCCGCTGCTGCAGCTACGGGGCGATTGGGTATCGGATTGGTGCGGATAATAAGAAGTTAGAAGCTTTTGTGGAGAAGATTCTTGTATTTGCCAATTTTGTGATGTGGTTGAAAAAAGAAGGCATTTATGAAGAGGTCAGAAAGGAAGTAACAGAAAGCGGATATAATTAGGACGAAGAGATTGATAACCTACATGTGGCAGAAGGGCTCCGTTCAGCGTTGATCAAAATCAAACCGAATGTATTTACTTCCGCAGATATTTGTAATCAAATCCTATTGAATTAATTCCCGATAGTGAAGGATATTAGTAACGAGGAATTGGTTAAAGCCATTCGCCAGGCTTTGATGAATAATGGGGAAATGCCTCTCACCTTAATAGTTTTAGATGAGGTTCAGCAATATATAGGTTCAGATTCTGACCGGGCCAATGATGTTCAGGAAGTAGTTGAAACCTGCTCCAAGGAGCTTGGTAGTAAAATACTGTTTGTTGGGACTGGGCAAACGGCCATTACCGGCACTGAAAACTTAAAAAAACTTGAAGGCAGGTTTACTGTACGGATTGAACTTTCGGACGTAGATGTTAATACCGTCATTCGCCGTTTTATTTTGGCGAAAAAACCGGGGAGGATCAGCGAGATCCAAAGTATGCTCGAAAAAAACATGGGGGAAATCTCTCGGCATCTTGCCAGTACCTCAATTGGTCACCGGCAGCAGGACATCGATAATTTTGTTCAGGATTATCCGCTGCTTCCGGTCAGACGGCGTTTTTGGGAGTACACGTTCCGAGTACTTGATCAGACACAGACAGAAAGTCAATTACGTAATCAACTCAGTCTGACCCTTAAGGCAGTGCAAACGAATTTAGACGAACCTTTGGGACATGTGATACCTGCAGATTATTTGTATTTTAACCTTGCGGATAAATTGCTGCAGGCCCGGATGTTACCAAGGGACATATATGAAGTGACGATGAGTTTGATCAACGGCGATCAGAAACAAAAACTATTGGTGCGGGCGTTGGGACTTATATTTCTGATTAATAAACTATCGGACTATAATAAAGATATCGGTATAAAAGCAACTGCGGATATCATCGCCGACCTAATGTTAGAGGACTTGACAGCCGGGAGCGGTTATCTCCGGGGAGTATTACCTGAACTCCTTGACAATTGTGATTTGGTCATGAAAATCGATAACCAATATCGGATTCAAACTAAAGAGAGTATCGCTTGGAATAATGAATATGAAAGCATTCGTGGGCAGCTCAGTAATGATATCTCTAGAGTTGAAGCGGAACGGAATGAACGGATACGAAAACGTCTTAATGAAATGGTAAATAAGAACTCTCTCATGCAGGGATAGTCCCACGGGATCTGCATTTAGTGTACGGCCCCACGCTTCCAGCTGATGCCGGAGAAAAGATTTATGTTTGGGTCCGGGACGGCTGGAGCACTGATGAGAATTCAGTAATTGCGGACGCGAGGCAGGCAGGGACTACATCACCAACTCTATTTGTTCTTCTCCCGAGTTTGGCTGCGGATCATTTACGGCAAAACATTATACAGTATAAGGCGGCATTTTTAACGCTTGAACGACGAGGTGTTCCGGGATCAGAGGAAGGCCAGGAAGCCCGTTCGGCAATAGACACTAAAAAATCAACGGCCGAACGAAAAATTAATGAATTATTAGACAATGTGATTATCCAACTAGCTCATGATAGGTAGTCGTCATCGAAGAAACGCAACATTGAACTAGTCGGTTAAACAACTCATTTTTAAATTCTCGTCGATTAAATCGATAGCAAAATTCGTTTAAGTAAGCTTGAAGATGTTTGGCGTCTAATCCATGATAAGTACCACCAATAAAGGCTCTTGCATTAGAAATAACTGTATGAATCCATTTAAGGTGATCTGGATTTTCCATCGGATTAAATTGTTTAGCTTCATGTTGATAGCCATTCTTTGCTAAAACCTGATAAGACCTATATTTGTCACTGGATATAGTCGCGCCCTCTTCAATATACTTCTGGGCAAAGTCAACAAGAGTATTTCCTTTAAGATCAGGTATCACTTGCATTTTCAGGTATTTCGGACATCCTTTCTTGTCTAGAGATAACGCTACTAGTACGGGGGTTTGTTCGGTGCCGCGTCCACGTTTCCCCCCTTCCGTGGGCGCTCCGAAAAAAGCATCATCAAGCTCTACAATACCCGCAAGTATGTAGGAGGAGTCTCGCTCACCCATGGTCTTACGAATTTTATGCTGAATCGTCCAAGCTGTTTGATAAGCAATCTCAAGTTCATCTGCTAGAAATGTTGCCGAAACGCCTCTTTTGTCGTGACTAATCAGGAAGATGACCCAGAACCATTTAGCCAAGTCAGTCCGCGTCTTTTCAAAAATTGTTCCTGCAGTTACGGTCGTTTGGTGGCCGCAATTGGCGCATTCATATAATGGTAGCTTACGCGTTTTGATCTCATAAGCCTTTGCATGCTGGCATTTTGGACATCGAAATCCTTCTGGCCACTTTATACTAAAGAGGTGGCGATGACATGCCTCTTCTGTTTGAAAAGTTTTTTGAAACCGAATTAAGTTAATCGACTCTTGCTTTGCCACAGAAAACACCTCCGAACAAATGTTCGATTACATTATACCAAACATCTGTTCTAATTAAAAGAGGTTCCTGAGGTAAATGGATAATCACATTAAATTATTGTAATAATTATAGTTGATGCCTCTCAACAAAAAATAAACAAGAAGCTATAAGATCTACTCCTTCTAGGAAAACCATGTTAATAATGTTGAAAGGATGGAAAAGGATGCCTATAATTGGAGTTAGGTATGTGAACAGTTAACAGTTTCCACGCTGATCACCGCCGGGGATTCCAAGCCGGAAACGCAAGCGACTAAAGTCCATTCTTTACAGATTAACCATCTCGATTTGATTCCGATGACCGAAGGCTTTTTATGAAAAGGGGAAAATTAACTAACCGAACTGTTGTTCCGTGACATACTGTTGTCACGAGTCTTTGTTAATATGTTATTTAGAAGGTTTTTTTAACTTTTGTGTAGAATATTTTAATAATACAAAAAAGGAAACGTAGTATGATCACCGTTTGATACGTTCGGGTAAAATGTATGAAATCGCGAATAACCCAAGTATTAGCTACGAAAAAGAATGTTACCGGCAACGGGTGGAGATGGCCAGAACCAGTAATATGATACGATTCGTTTGCTCGCAATCAATCCGCAGCACGTGGTCAAACTTCCCCTCGGTTCCCGCCTCAAACAAATTCCTTTCAGTTCACAAGTTCTCCAGGAGAAAACCGGTTATAAAGAGATCTTTACGGTGTATAACCGGCTAAATCAGTTACCAGCAGCTAGCGACAACCAGAACTGGACGCAAATCATTGAGCTAAAGGATGCGGCAAAGCTCTACGAATATTGGACTTTTATCAAGCTTTGCCAAGCAGTGGAAAAGGTAATCGGAAAACCCGTCACCAGCATAAGGCCGAAGGCAAACCCATTACAAGCCGAATTACCATACGGGCTTCAGGTAATCTTCCCCGGTGGCGTTAAGGTTTATTATAACAAGACCTACCGTCCGGGACCACATTTAAAAAGGAAGATCTTTACGAAATGCACACCTGCCGGGGTGCATATGTCCTATATCCGGGGAGTGAGACGAGGTTTTTTACTGTGTGAGACCGTGTATGGAGGGGGTAGGGGCAATCTCGCGTTGTGTGGATGGGGAGAATAGGGAGCTGGGAAATTTTGTGGAAAGAATAATCCGAAATGAAATTTATTGTATAAGGAAAGGTAAAAAATGAGTAGAGGGACAACAATTTCATTATATATTAGTTAATAGCGATCCTTTGGGAATTGTTTGTGCATATTTAACCAATTGGACTCTTTCCCAGGTTTCCTTGAGTGTTTTTTGCCATTTGGTCAAACGGAAAGACTTCCACAAGGGAGCAGCGGTAATCTGAACCCCATCATTAAGATTGGGTTTCGAACTGATCCGTATTCCAAAGGAGATAAGAAAAGCAGACAGACGCGGCGAGGAGCTCGGCCTGTCAGAAGATGACTTGCATTTTATGACGCGCTTGAAACTAATGACAGCGCGGTTAAAGTTCTGGGCGATGAAACACTAAGGACAATAGTCTGCGAGCTTGCGGACGAGGTGTACAGGAATGCTATAATTGATTGGATGCTAAAGAAAGTGTCCGTGCAAGCTTTTGGTGTAGGTTCGCCGGACACTAAATAAATAGGGTTATTCCCCGGAAGAGCAGCAGCGCACCGTAGAAAGATCATGAAACAGGCGGATATATGGGCTTCACAAGGAGTGACGCATGAGATAAACCCTTTATTTGTCCTTCAAAAGTAGCGGAAGAAATGCGTAAGTAATTATAGATGGAGGTGGTTAGACCATGTCGATATTAGAGAAAAAAGTAGGATTTAATTATATCCATCAAAATGATTTTGGACATACAGATGATTGGCTTTCACCAGATGATATATTACAGACATGGGACACTCCAATTGTATTCATACAAGAAGATAAGGAAAAGGCTATCAGCGGTTTTCGGTCGGCACAATTAGGTGCAATTTTTGCTATAAAATCATTTAGGACGGTTTCAAATGAACCAGCAACGATAGTAATGCCGACCGGTACAGGCAAAACCGAAACGATGATTGCTACCATTATATCGGAACGTTGCAAAAAAACTCTATTAATTGTACCAAGTAAACTCCTTAGAGAACAAACTGTAGATAAGTGCGTTTCATTAGGCGTTCTTCGTGATATAGGAGCTATACCATCGAATATATATAGCCCTGCCGTTGGTTGTTTGAAAAAAACCCCGAACGATGAAAATGAGTTAAAAGGAATTATTGAGAAATCTAATATATTAGTGTCAACTGTCTCGCTTCTTAAAAATTTTAACAATAAATATATTGAGCTACTAGTGAACCATTGTTCAACTTTAATAATCGACGAAGCGCATCATATTGCTGCTAAAACATGGAGTGGGCTAAAAAGTTCTTTTTCAACAGCAAAATGTCTACAGTTTACCGCAACACCTTTTAGAAACGATGGTATAAAAATAGATGGAGAAATTATCTATAATTTTCCACTTGCTAAAGCTCAAGAACAGGGATATTTTCAGTCTATTGCTTTTCTTCCTATATATGAATTTGACGGAGAAAAGTCGGATATAATGGTTGCTCAAAAAGCAGTTGAAATTCTCAAGGGAGATATTAAGAATGATTTTCCACATATATTGCTTGTTAGAGCTAAAAGCAAAGAGAGAGCAAGATATTTGTATGAACAAATATATCAACGAAAATATGCAAAGTATAACCCTGTTTTAATAATAAGTGGGATGGGTGAATGCAATAAACGTGAGGCCCTGCGTAAAATCGAAACTTTAGAATCAAAAATACTTTTATGTGTAGATATGTTTAAAGAAGGCATCGATATACCAAATTTTAAAATAGCTGCAATTCACGACAAATATAAATCACTGCCTATTACTTTACAGTTTATTGGTAGATTTGCGAGAACCAAAACAGGTTTAGGCAGTGCTAAAGTTGTAGCAAATATTGCTAATGAAGAAGTAGGAGAAGCGTTAAATGAATTATATGCTCAGGATTCAGATTGGAATAAAGTGTTACATATTATGTTGGATAAGGCTATCGGTCGGGAGCTGGCACTTCAAGAATTAGCTCGAGGTTTCAAAGGGTCAGGCTTGAAAAGTATTCGTATCAATCAATTAATTCCTAAAGTGAGCATGATCGCATATAAAACCAACAGCAAAAAATGGCAGTGGTATAATTGGACAGAGGTATTTGACAAAGACAAGTGCCATCATTATGTAAATGAAGATAAAAAACTACTTATAATTGTTGAGATGTTGGACAGTAAAGTTGACTGGACACATTCAAAAGATATCAGCAATATAAATTGGCAGTTACATATCTTGTATTGGAATGAACAGAAAAAAATGTTCTTCATAAATACAACCGAAAAGGCCATAGCAAATAAATTTGCACAAAAAATATTTGATCATTTTCAAAGAGTTACCGGTGAAGAAGTATTTCGTTGTCTTTACGGCATTAATAGGCTGATGTTAGCTACTGTTGGTTTAAACTCTGCGATTGATGGTCCAATAAGATACAAAATGTTTGCAGGAATAGATATTACCCAAGGGTTGTCAGAAGCGCAGAAAGAGAACTGTATAAAGTCGAATCTATTTGGTGTTGGATATGATGGAGAAGGGAAAGTAAGTATAGGTTGTTCATACAAAGGAACTATCTGGGCAAAGTGGGTAGAAACTATTGACTTCTGGATTGATTGGTGTAATGAAATTGCAGATAAACTTCTAAATCCTGATATCGATGTGTCACATGTGTTAGAAGGAGCATTAAAGCCAATTATGGTAAAAGAGCGGCCTAAAGTGGTACCATATAGAATTGACTGGCCAATCGATTTAGAAATCTGTTGTGATGAAATTATTGGGATTGAATTACCATTAAAGAATGTACCAATTTATATGGTTGACATTGGGTTAACCAAATATGATGAAGATGGAATTCTCTCCTTTTATATAGGGAACAAAGATTTTAAAGAAGAATTTGAACTTATAATTGAAGAGAATAAATATTATTTTAGAAAAACGAAAAATGCCAATGCAAAAATATTCTTCAGGGAAAAAAGTATGCCCCTTGTAGATTTCTTTAACGAATGCCCGCCAACTATTAAATTTGTTGATCAATCTTCACTTGAAGGGAATTTACTTGTACAACTTAAAACAAGAGTTACCCAGTTTAACAGGGGAAATATTATTAAATGGGACTGGAATGGTATTGATATCCATAAAGAGTCCCAAAGAGATTATAAAGATAAGGATAGTATTCAATACAAAGTTATCGAAACGCTTAAAAATAATATAGAGTATTGTGTTATTTTTGATGACGACGATCCGGGAGAAATTGCGGATGTAGTGGGAATTAAGGAAAAAGAAGATTTAATATTATTTGAGTTTTATCATTGCAAATTTGCGCATGGAGATTTGCCAGGTTCCAGAGTTGCTGACTTATATGAAGTTTGCTGTCAAGCTGAGAAATCTATTATTTGGATGCAAGATATAAAGAAAATTATCGAAAGAATGATAAAGCGGGAAACGAATCGATCGCGCAATGGTCGGCCTTCAAGATTTGAAAAAGGTGATTTGAAAAAATTAAAAGAATTGAAAAATAAAATGAGGTTTTTCCCTTCTAAGGTTAATGCTTTTATTGTTCAGCCAGGAGTTGATTCCGGAAATATATCCCCAAGTATGGAACGCCTATTATGTGGAACTTCGTCTTATCTTATGGAGACATATAGCATTCCATTGAAGTTAATTTGTAGCTGAGTCTATTGAAGTCTTAAATACGCCCTTACATTCTTTTTGATGATGGTATATGTGGATTCAGCCATTCCTAACATCCTTAATACCAGTCTAGTGGGGTAAGAATTGCAAAAATATAAAAGATATGTTTAGTGGTGAGAAGAAATGGCATCGTTACCCGGTGCGCAATGCTGAGATTTTCTATGATGGGGTACATAAAATAGTCGACAATGAGTTCATGAAGGGCGGTGCTTCAAGAATTTGCACACGCAAACCCATAGTAATTTGTTCCTAAACAGAATAAACCTGTATTTGCAGGGATTTAATAGCATATTAACGAATAATAAATTATCAAGCAGTAGTATTAGCACTTCTTGCTTGTCCATTGCTTCAAAAGCATCCAGGGGGCTAGAGATGGTATAGGTAGCTCTGAGGAGATCAGTGATAAAGCGTTGATGATAACAATGTATCTTGGGGAGGGATGCCCGATGGCACGTCTTGAAGATATAACTGTTGGTAGTAGTGTGACAGGCATCGCTGGAAATCAACCAGTAAATGTTGTAGCAGTAAAATGGTATGGAAGCGCTGTATTAGAGATTACTTTTAAAAATGCCCAAGGACAGCTTGCCAGCCAGCTTTTGTATAGAGAAGACGAGGAACGCTTGAAGGTCGTGGACAATAGTCTTCCGTGGAGCTTTGACGCAGATGCGAACTTGCTCCGCCTTGTATCCGAGGCATATCGCATCAATCTTGCCCATATCTTCGATCCGTACTTAGCTGTCCATACTTCAGCCATAGAACCGCTCCCGCACCAAATTTCTGCGGTTTATAAAGAAATGCTACCGCGGCTGCCACTCCGCTATATCCTCGCGGATGATCCAGGAGCGGGAAAAACAATTATGACAGGCTTGTTTTTAAAAGAATTGCTCGTTCGCGGTGACCTGAAACGTTGCATGATTGTTACGCCCGGCAACCTAGCAGAGCAGTGGCAAGATGAACTATACCGTAAATTTAACCTCCGGTTTGAGCTGCTGACCAATGATCGCATTGAATCGGCTGTTACAGGAAACGTGTTTACGGAAACAAACCTCTGCATCGTTCGTTTGGACAAGCTGTCCCGCAACGAAGAGATACAGGAAAAGTTGCGTGTAACTGACTGGGATTTAATCGTCTGCGATGAAGCGCACAAAATGTCCGCGACCGTTTGGGGTGGCGAGGTGAAATATACAAAGCGGTTTCAGTTGGGACGGTTGTTATCATCCATTACCCGGCATTTTCTGCTCTTAACGGCTACACCTCATAATGGCAAGGAAGAAGACTTTCAGCTTTTTATGTCGCTGATTGATCAAGATCGTTTTGGGGGTGTTGTGCGCAGCGGCCATCAAGCCATAGATGTGTCCGACGTAATGCGACGGCTCGTAAAAGAAGAACTGTTGAAGTTTGACGGAACTCCACTGTTTCCCGAACGGATCGCTTACACCGTAAACTATGACCTTTCTCCGTTGGAGGCAAAGCTCTACAGTGCGGTAACGGAATATGTACAAGAAGAATTCAACCGCGCCGACCAATTGAACAGCGAACGGAAAATCACAGTCGGCTTTGCCCTTACGATTCTGCAACGTAGGTTGGCTTCCTCTCCCGAGGCGATCTATCAATCATTGAAACGCCGCCGTGAGCGGCTGGAAAACAGATTGGCGGAGGAACGACTCGGTAAACGGGCGACTGAATATACCATGCCTGCTAGCGATGATTATGACGATGATGATCTGTCTTCCTCAGAACTGGAAAATACCGAGGATCAGGTGGTAGATCAAGCCACCGCCGCCCAGACCATCTCGGAATTGGAGGCTGAGATTGCCACACTGAAAAGACTGGAGCAGATGGCAAACGAGGTACGCTCAAGTGGTTTAGACCGCAAGTGGGAGGAACTTTCCCAGTTGTTGCAGGATAACGGTAATATGTTCGGGCCTGACGGGCTACGTGAAAAAATAATTATTTTTACCGAACACCGCGATACCCTTCGCTATCTTTCCGACAAAATCCGCTCCTTACTTGGCAGAGATGAGACGGTAGTGATAATCCATGGCGGCCTATTACGCGATAAACGTCGTAAAGTCGAGGAGCTGTTTAAGCAGGACAAGGATGTACGTATTCTTATTGCCACCGATGCGGCGGGCGAAGGTATTAACCTCCAGCGCGCGCATTTGATGGTGAACTATGACCTACCATGGAATCCCAACCGTCTGGAACAGCGCTTTGGACGTATACACCGTATTGGCCAGACTGAGGTCTGCCACCTATGGAACCTCGTAGCGCGGGAAACCCGTGAAGGCATGGTGTTCCAACGGCTCTTTGAGAAGCTGGAACAGGAGCGCGAAGCCCTAAAGGGTAAAGTCTTTGATATACTCGGTAAGGTGACTTTTGATAACCGGTCCTTGCGTGATCTACTCCTCGAGGCGGTGCGCTATGGGAACGACCCCGAGGTACGTGCGCGGCTCTATCAAGTGGTAGATCATTCCCTCAATCGTGAAGCGCTCCAAAGATTACTGGACGAAAATGCCCTGACGGAAAACACCATGGATGTTCATCAAGTCATGGCCATTCGTGAGGATATGGAACGCATAGAGGCCCACAGGCTTCAGCCGCACTTCATCGAGGCGTTTTTTATCGAAGCTTTTAAGCGTGTCGGCGGTAAAATCCGTCCTCGGGAAAAAGGACGTTATGAGATAACATTTGTGCCGTTTGCCGTCCGCAACCGCGATATGCAGATTGGCTTCGGTGAGCCGGTTTTGCAGCGTTATGAACGGGTTTGCTTTGATAAGCCTTATTGCAATGTACCGGGGCAGATTCCCGCCGCACTGATCGCGCCGTGACATCCGCTTTTAGAAGCCACCATTGATTTAATACGTGAAAGGAACGCCGATGTGCTGAAACGTGGCGCCATTTTCATCGATGACAACGACTGTGACACAGACGCGCGCCTTCTTTTTTATATTGAGGACTCCGTTCAAGACGGTGTAACCCTACCGAATGGAAGCAAGCGCGTGATTTCCAAACACATCCATTTTGTAGAGATCAAAGAGGACGGTACGGCGACAAACGCCGGTTATGCACCGTATTTGGATTATCGTGCCGCTAAAGAAGATGAGCAGGTAGCTATTCGCTCGTTCCTCAACAGTCAGCAATGGCTTCAGACCAATGTAGAGGAGATCGCAATCGGTTACGCGATCGCACAGATTATTCCGACCCACGTTACTGAAGTGCGTGAACGCAAAATAAAGCTCATTGATAAAACCGCCAAGGCCGTTAAGGAGCGTTTGACTGCCGCGATCCAATATTGGGATTTCCGAGCTGCCGATTTGAAGCAGAAAGAATCCGCGGGAAAAGTGAATGCCAGGCTAAACTCCCAAATGGCGGCCCGACGCGCGGAAGAACTTGAAGCTCGTATGCAGAAGCGTCTCGCAGAGTTGGAAACAGAGAAACTCATTTCAGCTATGCCTCCGGTGGTAGTCGGGGGGGCGATTGTTATTCCGCGCGGTTTGGTGAACAGGCTTATGGGTAAGTCGGATGCCCATCCGATAGATGCGATGGCGCGACGTCAGGTGGAATTGGCGGCAATGAAAGCTGTTATGGACATCGAAGTATCCCTCGGGAATCTACCCAGTGATGTAAGTGCGGCAAAATGCGGGTACGATATAGAATCCCTAATCCCTCAGGAGAAGCGCGGCAACCTGTCCCCGCTTCGCTTCATCGAAGTAAAAGGAAGAGCGAAAGGCGCCGATACTGTAACTGTAAGCAAGAATGAGATCCTCACGGCCTTTAACAAGCCGGATGAATACATCCTAGCGATCGTTGAGGTGGATGCACAGAATACGCACACGGTTTATCTGAAAAAACCGTTCCGTGAACGTCCGGACTTTGCCGCGACCAGTGTGACTTATAATATCATGGAGTTAGTAAATGGTTCAGAAATTATCTTACAGCGAGGTTAGAAATATGAAATATAAGAAGAAACTGATCGAAGTAGCGCTTCCGTTGGAGGCAATCAATGCTGCATCTGTCCGGGAAAAATCGATTCGGCATGGGCATCCGTCCACATTACATTTGTGGTGGGCAAGACGGCCGCTGGCCGCAGCGCGAGCTGTCATTTTCTCATCTTTGGTGGACGATCCATCGTCCCATCCAGAGCAGTTCCCCACCGTCGAGGAACAGGAAGCCGAGCGTAAACGGCTGTTCGAATTGATAGAAGAACTGGTGAAGTGGGAGAACTCCAATAATGAAGAGATTTTGAACAAAGCAAAAGCCGAGATATTAAAATCCACGGATGGAAATCCGCCTGCGCTGCTCGATCCATTTGCTGGCGGTGGTTCAATACCACTGGAAGCACAGCGACTTGGGCTAGAAGCTCACGCTAGCGATCTGAACCCGGTTGCTGTGATGATTAATAAGGCAATGATTGAGATTCCACCGAAGTTTGCTGGCCAGCCGCCTGTGAACCCGGAAGCTAAACGAAGAACTGACTATCACCGTCAGTGGAGCGGGGCCACGGGGCTTGCCGAAGATGTTCGCTATTATGGCGAGTGGATGAAGAAAGAAGCCTTCAAGCGTATCGGGAATCTGTATCCGAAGGTGAAGGACGAATAGGGACGGGAACACACCGTTATTGCCTGGATTTGGGCACGGACGGTAAAATGCCCCAACCCCGTCTGCGGGTGTCAAATGCCGCTTGCAAACAGTTTTGAGTTGTCCAAGAAAAAAGGTAGAGAGGCATATATTCAGCCCATCATTGAGGGTAAAAAAATACGTTATGAAATCAAATATGGGACAAATGCGCCGGAGCCGCCGAAAATCGCTAGGGGCAAGTTTAAGTGTATTTCTTGTAATTCGCCTGTCGATCTGAACTATATACGGGAAGAATCAAAAGCAAAACGAATGGGTGTCCGTATGTTGGCGATTGTCGCTGAGGGACGTAACGGGCGTCTGTATATTTCGCCAAACGAGGAACATAATCAATCAGCAAATGTGGATAAACCTCGACATTACCCAAGCGGTATTTTGAGCGGAAAAGCAACAGTGAATGTTGGAGTATATGGGTTCGAAGAAACAGGTGACCTTTTTACCAATCGCCAGCTTACCGCCCTCACCACGTTTAGTGACCTTATCGCTGAGGCACAGAAAAAGGCAACAGAAGATGCTGTGGCGGCAAGTATGCATAACGATCTAGTTCCCCTCTCCGAAGGAGGCACAGGTGCCACCGCATACGGGCAGGCTGTAGGGGTTTATTTGGCTTTTTTAATAGATAAGTTGGCAGATTTATGTAACTCATTAAATAGATGGGAACCTAATGCGCAGTGCCCTCGTCAGCTTTTCGCACGGCAAGCCATTCCAATGATCTGGGATTTTGCAGAGGGAAATCCTTTTAGTACAAGTTCAGGCTCATGGAGTGTTTTACTCCGTAATTTAATGGGTTGTTTTAATTCCGATACTTTTGCCTTTATCCGAGATAGGTGCGGTTTTGTTCGGCAATTTGATGCGCAAAGCGACAATGGCATGTGTCAAATTATAGTGTCTACAGATCCTCCCTACTATGACAATATTAGCTATGCCGACTTATCCGATTTTTTCTATGTTTGGATGCGTAATTGTTTGAAAGATGTTTATCCTAAACTATTTCGGACAATGCTAACGCCAAAGGCGGAGGAGTTGGTCGCAACGCCATATCGTTTTGCGGGCAGCGTGGAAAAAGCACAAAATTTCTTTGAAGGCGGTATGCTCAAAACGTTTAGACAGGTTTATATATATGCCAGGGAGGATATTCCGGTCACGATTTATTACGCTTTCAAACAAAGCGAATCTGACGAGGACAAAGCAAACGGCACGCAAACGGCATCTACTGGCTGGGAAACCATGCTTACCGCTATTATTCAGGCAGGGTTTTGTATTACAGGAACTTGGCCGATGAGAACAGAATGTATTTCACGCTCTATTTCTCAGGGCACTAACGCGCTTGCTTCGTCAATCGTCCTCGTCTGCCGTAAACGCCCCGCTGACGCGCCTACTTGCACTCGACGAGACTTCATCAATGCTTTGAAACGGGAACTGAAGCCTGCCTTACAGAAACTGCAGGCATCTAACATTGCACCGGTGGATATGGCACAGTCCGCCATCGGCCCCGGCATGGGTGTATATTCTCGATATTCTAAGGTGTTGGAAGCCGACGGTACGCCGATGAGCGTCCGCAGCGCGCTGCAGATCATCAATCAAGAACTCGACCTTTATTTTACCGAGCAGGATGGCGAACTTGACCGGGACAGCCGTTTCTGTGTCGACCTTTATACCCAGTATGCCTTTAACGATGTCAAGTTCGTGAGGCCGACGTACTGGCGCGAGCAAAGAATACCTCCGTGGAGAAACTGGCCGGACGGGGCGTACTGTATGCGCAAAAAGGCGTAGTGCGCTTGCTGACGCGGGAGGAAATCCCCAAAAAGATTGATAAGGAAATTATCTGGCTACTTACGCAGCAACTCACCTGGGCCTTGGAGAAAGAAGGAGTAGTTGGTGCCGCGAAGATTGTTATGACTATGCTCACCTCCGAACCGGAGCAGGCAAAAGCACTGGCGTATCGCTTGTATACTATCGCGGAAAGAAAGGGATGGGCGGCTGAAGCCTATGCTTACAACTCACTGGTCATTATGTGGCCGGAGATCCAGTCCAAAGCGGCGGAGCTGCAATCTCAGATCAATAACGGTAAGCAAGCGACACTGTTCGATATAACAGATAACTAACGGGAGGGATCAGTATGGAAAACAATCATGTCCATGTGTCAAAGGGATTTCGGATTTTGCTTAAATCCTTGGCGCCTTACATCGCCCGTGAACTCGGTAATGAGTTCGGCAAGGAATGGTGGAAGATCGCTGTTTTGGATACACTCTATGATGATCAGAAACGTGACCTACCCGCTTCCGGAAATTGGGGGAATTTAGTAGACTCTCTTGATATTGCCCGTTGCCTTCTACTGTTTGATCTACACTGGCAGAGAGTTTTCCGAAAAAAGCTATCGATTGATCACCGCACATGGGCAAAGGAACTGGTCGGCGTAAGGAATAAATTTGCCCATCTCGGCGGTGAGGACTTCTCTGCCAACGATACTTGGCGCGCACTCGACACGATGTCTCGGCTTTGTGAGCAAATTGATCCGGAAAGTACAGAGGAAATTCGCAGTTTGCTCCGTACTTTGCGTTACGGCTCGGCGAATGGTTCTACTACAGTGACGAAAGCATCATCCGCTCCAGCTGCCGTGAAACATAAGAACGTCGGTGTACTTGATCAGTCGCCTTTCAGTGGACTTCCCAGCTGGCGTGAGGTGATCGAGCCGCACCCGGATGTAGCGCAAGGGCGATATAAAAATGCGGAGTTCGCTGCCGATCTTGCTCAGGTTGCCCGTGGTGAAGGCGCCTATGAGTACCTCGATCCAGTAGAATTCTTCGCCCGCACCTATGTCACTGAGGGCATGACCGGATTGCTTGAACAAGCCCTCCGCCGGGTTTGTAACAAAGATGGAGAGCCGGTTATTCAGTTAAAAACCGCCTTTGGCGGCGGTAAAACCCATAGCATGCTCGCCCTTTACCACTTAATGCGGGGCGGGGTTTCCCTGGATAAAATTCCGAACATAAAGCCCGTGCTGGAACGAGCAGGGGTGTCGTCGCTGCCGAAGGCTAATGTTGCCGTGCTCGTTGGTACTGCGCTTGACCCAACCAGGAGCAAGCGCCCCAACAACATGCCAGGAATCACCATCAATACGCTGTGGGGTGAGATGGCAGCACAGCTTGGGGTGGCGGTGGGGAAACCGGATATCTATGATTATGTGCGCGAGGCAGACAAGAAAGGCGTATCACCTGGCTCTTTAGCATTGAAGAATCTGTTTGACGCGGCCGCACCTTGCCTAATTCTAATGGATGAGCTCGTCGCCTACGCCAAGAAGCTTTATGGAGCAGAAGGCTTGCCCGCCGGCACTTTTGATAACTTTATCTCCTTCATTCAGGAAGTGACCGAAGCTGCGCGGGCCAGCAAAAATAGCTTAGTCGTGGCGTCCATCCCCGAATCGGACATTGAGATCGGCGGCGAAGCGGGTAAGACCGCACTGGAAACAATCGAGCATACCTTCGGCCGTATGGAGTCGATCTGGAAGCCTGTTGCCGCTAATGAAGGCTTTGAAATTGTGCGGCGCCGGTTGTTCCTTGATTGCAAGAATCCGGAAAAGCGCGACGCTGTTTGTGCGAAGTTCAGCCAGATGTATTCCGAAAACCAGAACGACTTCACACTTGAGACTAAGGAACTGCAGTACAAAGAGCGAATGATCTCCTGCTATCCCATTCATCCCGAAGTGTTCGATCGCCTGTACAAAGACTGGTCAACGCTTGAACGGTTTCAACGGACACGTGGAGTTTTGCGCTTGATGGCGGCGGTTATTTATGAACTCTGGATGGGTAATGACGCAAGTCTGATGATTATGCCCGGTTCCATCCCACTTAATGTGCCAACAGTGCGTGATGAGTTGACGCGGCATTTACCTGAAAATTGGAACAGTATCGTTGATAAGGAAGTCGACGGGAAAGATTCGATTCCATACCGGAAAGACCAGCCCGGCTCCCATTATAGTATGTATATGGCCGCCCGGCGTGTTGCAAGGACAATTATGCTAGGGAGCGCTCCAACCGGACGCGAGCAAGTTGTACGTGGCATCGAGGCTTCGCGTATTCGTCTCGGTGTGGTTCAGCCCGGCGAAAATATTCCTGTATTCAATGATGCTCTCAATGCGCTCCGTAATGAGCTTTCTTATCTATACTCCAATCCGTCCGGCGATCGTTATTGGTATGATAACCGCCCGACGCTTCGGAAGACAGCTGAAGATCGCGCTACACAGATTTCGGCTTCTGATGTGGAGTATGAAATAGAAAGCCGTCTGCATAAGTTGCGGAAAGAGCAACCGTTTGCGGGCATCCACGTTTGCCCCGCTTCTTCGCTTGACGTACCGGATGACCAGGCAGCCCGGCTTGTTATTCTGTGTCCTGGTGATGAATATAAGGCTTCCAATCCAAACAGCACCGCGATGACTGCGGTTACGGAAATCTTGAACAATCGCGGAAATACACCTCGTATCTATCGAAATATGCTTGCTTTTATTGCGCCTGATCAGGAATTGGTTCTCTCGCTGAAACAGGAAGTGCGTCGTTTTCTGGCGTGGAAATCCATTAAGGAGGATAGTGAGGATCTGAACCTGGACGCGGCGCAAAACCATGAAACTGATAACAACCTTCGCAGAAGCAACGAAACTGTTGATGTTAGAATAAGAGAAGCGTACTGCTGGCTCCTTGTACCCTACATTGACAAGAATATGGATATGAAAACCATTGTCTGGGATACGATCCGGATTAGCGGCGGCACGGAAAGTATTATCGCCAAAGCCGCCAAGAAGATGATCCAAAACGAAGCCGTCATTACTCAGTGGGCTCCGGCTCTACTCCGAATGGAACTGGATAATCTGCTTTGGTGCGATTCCGACAATATTACTGTTAAGCAACTTTGGGAATATCTTTGTACCTACTGTTACCTACCACGCTTGGCCAACGAGAATGTTCTAGAGGAAACTATTCGTGCAGGCTTGAATTCAACGGAGTATTTTGCCTATGCTTCTGGGTTTGACGGTACACGGTACATAGATCTGAAATTCAACAAGTATATCGGTATTGTCGAGCGTTCAGGTTATCTGTTGAAATTAAGTGTAGCACTGAAGCAACTAAAGGAAGAAGAAGAAAAACGGCAAGCAGCCATAGGTTTTACAAGTCCTGGTGGGGTATCCCCTATAGGCACAGGAAGAGGCACGATTTATCCAGTACCTGATGGCGGAAACGCTCCCTCTGTTGCCAATGGGTCAGCGGAGGAAACGCCTAAAAATAAACACTTTTATATGTCGGCGGAGCTTGATACGACCCGTATTGGTCGCGATGTACAAAAACTAGTGGAGGAAGTCATCAGTCACTTAACGTCTGTAGATGGATGCCAGGTCGAAATAACGCTTGAACTCAATGCCAAGTCCCCCGAAGGTCTTTTACCGCAGATTGTCCGAACCATCTCGGAGAATTGCCGGACACTGAGGGTGAAGGATTTCGGGTTTGAGGATTGATGTAATGAGACCTAAAGTACTAAAAGGCTGGAGGGCGAGAACGGAGAATAGCGACCTTACAGATGAACAGCCAGGATTTTAGAATTTTCAAATATTTGGATGCGGAATATATATTAGCAGGAAAGACTGACCTGTCCTCCTGTGTTTATGGTTATTACCTTAATATATACAGCGCCTTTTGATGGGAGGCCTTTTCAGTCTTGCTTTTATTTTTATTCCCTATTTGCTCTTCTCCCGGCGGAGGATGAAAGGAATTTATGAAGGAGCTGACGTTTCTAACGGATCATCGTGAACTTCCCGGATTATAGGCCAAATGCCGGGTGTTTTATTTGTTATTCCGAAACCCCACTCAGTCTCTTTTCATTTCATCAAATAATCGCATAGGCTTTTGATAGCATGAGTAATTGCAGGGTTTCGTCACCTATTACGAAATATATTTAAAATGGTAGTGTTGTTTTGGGATTTCCAGAATGGATACATATCACTAACTAAAAAGAAAGAACAATGGGGTGGTTCTCATGGAAGAACTAGAAAGATTGCTAAAGCAATGGCAAAATGAAGAAGGCAAGAATCAAAACACCCGCCAAAAAATTATTAACCAAATTCATTTGTATGAAAATAACACCCTTAATGGCTTGTCTAATATTTAGATCTGGATTGTCATTGATGTATAAAAACCTTAAGATTGGAAACCGGTAAAAATCTTCCCGGCGAAAATCCTGCTCCCTCCTAATTCTATCCGGTATATGGTCTTGGACTTCAAAATACTTAATTTCGTATATAGCTTTCATAATTAAAGCGGAGATGATCAAGGATCAATTGGTTTTATTGGACTTTGAAAGAGGAGAGGCGGGGATGCCCCGGTGGAACCGGAACATCCGATTTGCCAGTGATTACCTTAGAAAATACGGTTTAATTGAAACAATTAATTATAGTCCAAATCAGAATGTTAGGAAATGGTCTTTAACCATTAAAGGCACGCTTTTTTATATTTACGCCAAAGAGAGCTATGAAGTTATTAAAAAAGAAAATTATCGAAACAAATGGGTTTGTAATTTTGATGATCTTTATAAGGATTTTTTTTCTTTCACTCAAAGGACAAGAGAAAGGTTACAAGTAAACCTACTAAAGAGAAGTCAAGAGCTTCCTTTAGCAGAAAAAATCATCAGTCTCTATGAAAATATTAGAGATGATGAGCGAGGCTTCATTGAGCTTAAGGAATTAATTCAAAAATGCCATAATTTAACCAAAGACGAAAAGAGGGACGTGTTGAGTCATGAGTCCCCAGATTGCAGCAAAAGGTCAAATTTGGTTCTTCTATTTAACAATGAACCTTTATTAAAATAAAAACATTTGGACGAAGGTGTGAATATGGAGATATCACCGCCATACACTGATTATATTAAGAAATTAGAAGAACTGAATATGCGTTATCATAAATTGCTCATCGTTTGCAACGGAAACAGTGGGGGCGTTATCCGATATTATGAATGCCGTAGAAATACCCACGATCAATCAGTGGAAATTAAAAGCTGTGTTCAACTTGATGAAGGCTATTATCAGCTCGCTGCGGTCGGGCGCCAGAGCAGTAAATATTATGAGCTTGTCCTCGATAAACTTTGGGTGGCGGAAAAATGATCCCCTTTCCGCATCAAATTGAAGCTGTCTATAGCCGAATGTTGCAAGTCCCGCAAGTACGTTTACTCTTAGCGGATGATCAGGGCGCCGGCAAGACAATTATGGCCGGTATGTTGATTCGGGAGCTGATGGCAAGGCAGAGTATAGAACGGGTGCTGATCCTTGTCCCGCCCTTGGTCTTAAAACAATGGCAAGACGAGTTAAAAGAGAAATTCAATTTGGATTTTATAATTATTAACCGGTATACATTGAGGTCGAAAAGGAGTAATCCCTTTTCAGGGAATAACCTTTGTTTAACCTCCATGTATTGGGCGGCGAAGGATGAGATCAAACCTTTTGTTTGTGAAGGTTTATATGTTGTTGATGAAGCCCACAAGATGGCTGCTTATACCCATGGGAAAGTCCGACGCCGGATCTCCCGGACAAAGTTATACCAATTAGGCGAAATTATTATGCGAAAAACCGGTCATTGTCTGCTACTGACGGCTACACCGCACAAAGGGGATATGGAAAAGGGAGCTATAACAAGAAAAGATAAGGAAGTACCTGGAGAAGGCCTTTAAAACCCAGTATGATGAGACTTATGACAAATTAATCGCTTACCAAAAAGATAACGTGGATCACCGTAATTTGGCCTTAATTAGTCAGATGAACGCCAAACTGGTGGATATTGAATTGCGCCGTGAACGCCGCTTACAAGAATTAGAAAGGCAGAAGAAAGTTTTAATGAAACCGCCCCAACAGATTGTCCAATTGGAACTAATTCCGACCGGGAATGCCTATCGGGTGTTCCCCGAGGATTATCAAGAAGTAATCGAGGAATATGAAAAAGCTAATGGGCGGCATAACGTAAAAATGCTCAAGATATTTGGGTTGGTGGATTTTTATAGCGAAAGGTTCAACGGCGAACCGAGGTATATTATTGTTACCGAAAATAAAGGTATGGTCTTGCCACCGGATTATATGGAGGATTTACAAGAGATTATCGATTGGACTTATATCTATGTAGTGAAAGAGAGCAGGGTAGTGGAAGAGGTTAAGATGGCGGATTTAAGTATACGAGCTTAAATTTGGTTTGTTATCAGTTCATGTGTGCGAGGAGTAGCTGGCATAAGCGGCCACTTAAATAATTGGTTAATATGTTGGAACTGGAAAGAAGGTGCAGCTAAAAAGTGATCATTCCAAACCAAAAAATCAGAGTATTTATTAGTTCAGCTTGTGAGGGAAGGTATAGTCTTGTGCGTGCAGGCCTCAAGGCTTTAATTGAAGCCACTCAGCTAGCGGATGTATATGCATTTGAATCTGAAGGAGCATCGACCGGCTCAGCCAGACATCATTATGAAGGTCATTTGAAAGATTGCGATGTATGTATTTTCTTAATTGACAACAAAGATGGGATTCGAGATGGTGTCCAGAAGGAAATTGATATCGTTAAAAAACATGGGATTAAGGCTTTTTACTATTTTTGCGATGAATCTTCAAAAGAAAAGACACCCCTACAAAAAAGCTTAACAGGAGAAGAACATGCAAAAACATATGTAGTCCATTCCTTTGAAGAATTGATCCAAACAGGTGCACGTGATTTAATAAATGATATGGTATTTTTGTACAGCCAGCATTGTAAAGGACGTGTAGGATGGAGGGAAGGAGAATCAGATGAGGGGATAGACAATATTTTTCCGAGTGGTTCCACGATTTTTGCAGAAAATATAGCTGGCAAAGAGCTTCTCACTAGCATCGATTGTTGTAAAGACTATTTTTCCCATTTGATTTTAGAACGTCCGCTCGAAAAAAAGACTAATTCGAATGCAATTGATCGACTATGTGCTGATTTTCTTCCTGTTTTATTTGAAGGGGCGCCGTTAGACAAAAACAAACTTGAATTGTTGAAAGGGGAACTTAAAAAACAGCAACCCCCATCACATTATTTGGTGACAAAGAAACGGCTAGATGCTATTGTGGCGTATTTTTCGGGGGATCAAGATGGTTGTTTATCAATACTTGATGAAGCCTTGAAACTTGCGAAATCAAAATCGTTACCGAGTTGGATTGTTAAGGATATACTCATTGATTTGCGAAACCAACAGGGGTTTCTTGGAGAAAGCCAAAACTGTTATTCTTTAGATAATAAATACCAAAAGGAGTTAAATGAAAGTGATTTTATTACATATTATCCTTTAATAGATAGATTTGAAAGAAACTATTACAGAAAACTTGTTGAGAAATGGATTAAATATAAAATCCAATCACCCTACACTATTACATTTGGACATGATCTCGGCACATTTGTAGATTTGTTGGCAAGTTCTTATGTGTTTGCAATGTTTAATGGATCGCTTACTCATTTACAGTTGTTGTATAGGAGAATAATGGTCCTAACTTTTTATTTTTCTCAAAGGTATTCAAATTGGAACCTTAAGACGTTACTCCTCAAGACAACTATAGTAAATTACGATTCAAAAGAAATTGATGGGATTATAAGTTTCTTTGGTGATATATTAGGGAAAATGAATGCTACCGATGCTTACGACATTTACCGCTTTGCTGAAAATAAGCCTATAGCATATCAAAAATTATGCGCTAAGTTGGAGGCTTTTAGAATAACAGGTTATTTTTTAGATGATGATCAGTTTGCCTCTGTGTGGGAAGAAATATACAAACTAATCTGTGATTGGCTGGAGGATAGTAAGGATAGTAATGCTCCAATTGTAGTTGGAAATCATATATTTCTGGCTCTAAGAGAGACATATCTTAGAATTGATCAAGATTTACTCGTCGATTTTATTTACAGATGCCTGAAACTTCCTTTACAAAGATTCTATGATGAATTGTTTGGGCTCATCTCAGAATGCGTGAATCTTAATAAATTAACAAAAGAAAGCTCGCAAAAGTTATTATCTAGCGTCATTGAAATAGTCAGCAATGAAAAAGAAAGAAAGAATATTTACTTCGATAGTATTTTTTCATCGTTATGGCGCCTAAGAAAACAAAATCGGGAGTTAACAGAGGAACTCGACAAGGTTATATCGGAGAGTATGCCGGATTTTTATGAAGGTGAATATACACTTGAAACTACAGAAGATGAAGCTAAGATGCCATTATTTATTGAGAAATATGTTGCGGAAATAATAACCAGAAACAAAACTCAAGGAGAAGGGGGGCGCTTTACCGGATATGCCAACCAACCTCATCAAATTATTGAGGGGATAATGCAAAAAAGCGCTCTTGTATTTGAAGATGACTTAATTGATTCTGTATTTAAAGTTTCTTATGAGACCCTTTTGAGGGAAAGACAAACTATCGATGTGAAAATGGACGCGATAGATTTAATGATATTTTTGATTAAGTCATTTTCTGGCATATTAGATCGCGACAGTGAAATAGTGTTAGGGGTTTTAAGTAATAAAGCGGTAGTAGAAACCGGAACTGCATTAATAACTAATTTGAGAGAAGTAGACCTTAAACTTTATGCCCTATTACTTTACAGTTGTTTAGGAGAAGACATCAATACCGATATAATTGAGGTATTAGCCCATATCGGAGATAACGAACTTTCTCAAATAAAGGCAAGCCAAGCCTTTTTGCATTATCTTAGTATGAGTAGCGAAACAGTGAATCCTAAATTAGAATCTACCATTATACAGAATGCTGTAAAATGGTGTAATTCTTCTAATTTGACCGTGAGATGGTATGCAGTAAGAATATTGTTTGAGCTTTTAAGGAACTCTAACAATAAAAATATTGTATGCAATCAACTTGTTAGACTAATGGATACGGATAACGTTTACATAAAAAACTTCATTTTGAGAAGGGTATACCGCTTGAAAGACATTGATGTGGATACTTATGATTATATAATTCAGAAGGCTACTTTAGACACTAACTTTGTAGTGCGTAAAGTGGTCGAGGATATCAGTAAAGAGCATGATTAGGGTGGATGGTACGAGTTGGTATAGTGAACTGGCCTTATAGCTACGGAATTTTTATCCTTTTAGTGTCATCTATGAAAATTTATATACAAATGAAGGCTATCAATAGTATAGAATGGCATTTTACGCTTTTTTATTAGGCAAGATTTTGGGTAAAAAGCCAGAATTATTATCTATCTCAAACAAGACCTGGTGGGAAAAATCAAGCAGAAAAGATTCTGCACGTGATATTTGAGATAAATTTTTACGTGGTTTGGATGTCAATAAATTATCGGCAAGAAACATTTTTTGGCAGGATATTACAAAAGTTGTTGAAAAAGATCAGCAATTGAGTGACTTGGCAGAGTACTTACATAACCATATATGTCTATGAGGCGAGGCTATTCATTCTAATAAAATGAAAACACACCTCATAGCTAAGTGTAAAGGGTAGTTACTTAACTATATGGCGCCTGGTAGTAAGGGAGATAATGAGGGGGTTAAAAAATTGTTTCAACCGGAACCGCATTCAATAAAATTCACTACTCTATTAAATGATATTGAACAGGGGCAAATCAAAATACCCCAATTCCAAAGAGATTTTGTTTGGTCAAAAGAACAATCTGCAAAATTAATGGATAGTATACTCAAAGGGTACCCTATTGGGACTTTTATACTTTGGAAGGCTAAAGAAAGGCTAAGGTCTATTCGGAATATTGGAGGAGTAAATCTACCGGATACTCCTGATGGTGATTATATTCAATATGTTCTTGACGGGCAACAAAGAATGACTAGTTTATATGCAAGCCTAAAGGGTGTGACAGTTAATAGAGTAACAAAAGATGAGGATTTCTCAGAAATATATGTAGATTTATTGGCTTCGGAAGAAGAGGACCTAGTTATTATTGATATTAGCGGTAAAGCACCGGGAAGTTATAAATATTCCTATAATAAATAATAATCATGGATTTTTTCGAGTATTTTTAATGTCTAGTACAAACGGTTGGTTACCCGAAGTATTAATTATATTACGAGGAGATATTAACCCGTTAGATTATAGTGAAGAGGTTTATAAAAATTAGGGTTTTTTTTGCAGTTATATGGACTCGATTTGGATAAGTGCAGAGTATACCTAGATTTAGTGGAATATCTAGGAATAAGGGAACCATTCCTTTTTAAATGGGAATTAAAAAAGAATGGTTGTCTTAAAAGTCAGGTAGAACCTGTTGCCTTTTCGAATCTATCATTAGATGCTTCGAACCTTATAAGAAATTACTATAGTGATAAATGGAGTATGTTTAATGAATCCCTTTTAACTAATGAAGAAAAGGCAGAAATAGTTGGTGATTTGCTTTCGACTTCGGTTTTGGTATTGCCGGAAGAGTATCTTAAAAAAACTACAATTGGTGGACACCTTATTAGTATTCATACTTTTTACCGTCATAACAACACAGCCTGAGCAAGGAAGATCTGAAAAATTATGTTTCAGGAAGGGGTAGCAAACGGCATGAAAGGTTATAACATAAGGGGATATATTATTAGAATTTCAGAGAATGCCTTAATTCAAATGGTTCTCAATGGGTTAGAGGCTTACAGTATATTTCATAGAGGGATAAAAGGACCAAGAGTTGCCCTGGAAACGCTTGGGTGGTTATGGGGTTACGAGGTTGTGCTGCCTAATAATCAGAACTTATATTCTATTGAATTTGTGTCAATTGATACTTCAGCCGCCAGGGACCATGGATATTGTGATCCAAATGATCGTGCGCTTGAATTAAAGAGAGATCTGATGACCTCATTTTGGCCACACCTAGCGCGGGGTTGGTTGCTAGGCTGGAAGAGAAAAGTGTATTATATGAAGTAATAAGGATCGGTCAACATAGGGTGAGCGGTAAATGCGGCTGTCAAGAAGATACAAGTTGTTATGGGCGCTTACGTAGCTATCGGAATCAATTTGCCCATCAAAAAATGCAACGTGGACCAGTTAAGGAGTACTTATCGGCGATATTAGCAATGGCGGATTAGCACAAAACGATTGAAAGGATATTAATTGCCCGTTTTTCCCTAAGCGAACAACAAAGACGGTCGAATATCAACTCTCTAACAATGAATTGGGACTGTATGAGGCAGTTACCGAATATGTGCGTCTCTATTTTCCGATATAATCATTTGAAGACAACATTTCATTATGGAAAACCTCTGGTTTGGAGGTTTTCCATTCTTTTTGTAGAATATTTTAACAATAAGGAATAACATTATACACAATATATTTAGATTAATAAAAACGCCGGGCAACTTGCCAATAAATTTGTCGCAACCGTATTAGAATGGGAGAGGCTTTTTAATGCGGTATTATAGATTGCCGGGTAACCTATTTAGTGAAACATATTTGAGTCACTTAGCAGGCGACCACAATAGATAAAAAAATGATAATGTTGTGTTAGTATTGAATATGACATACCGCAAGAAAAGATATGGAAAGGAGGATAATTTTGGCTGAGAATAAATTACTCTTTTCGAAGACTAGACCTTTCGTTGTAAAGGCGCTCGAGAGGGCAATCAGGCAAGAGATGGAGAAGAAATCCCCTAAAAAGGCGACAGAAAGTAGGGGGGATTACGCGAATAAGAACAATCATTTGCTTGGTAAGATAGTTCTTCTCAGATTAAGTGGGAAAAAAGTAATTCCTGCATTAGTGTTTGAAGAGGATCAAAAGGGGTTCGTTACCGTGGCCCAAATAAAGCCTTTTACCACGAAGAAAGAGAAAAATGTTGTAGATATTGGAGAGGTTAAAGGACTTAGGTCCCATTCCGTTGTTATGGCCTATAGGGTTTATAAGGAATCCCAAAGTAGCATTATTAAAAAAATAGCAACAGTCGGATTAGAAAAAGTGAATGAAACAAAGCAATTAAGTGAAAAATTTATTTCACATAAAAAATTACATGAAGAACTTCGTGAAATAAAGAAAAAAATAAATTTAGCCCAATTTAATAATGAGGATTATCGAGAAGAACAAAAAAGGCTTTATGAAATTCTTGATGAATTGGGGTACCCAATTAAGGACACAACAGGAGAGCGCCGCGGATTATTTCCTTTGGCGCCTACTAAAGGCCCAATTAAAATATATTATGGTGGCAGGTGTAAATAGATATTATAATGTTTTGTTTTCAATCGTTTCGTAGTTGCATAAATTCGCAATGCATGAACAACAAGGATGGAGGTTTTCAATAAATGGCCGGTTATTCAAAGATTTATTGTATTGGTCCGGAAGGCGGTTTTATGGGATGCGATGGGATCAGCAGACTAGATCTTATAATTTTGGTTGGAGATGGGAACCGTCAGTGGCTTGAAGCAAGGATTTTCAATCCGGAGATCCGCCCCCTAGGGGAAATGAAATCTATCATTCCAAATGGGCCAAATGATCCCGATTCACTTTTGGATACCTTAATTGCATTTTTCCCTTCGTATTTCGAGGATTGTCCGACTATGGCCCAGGTTCGTAAGGAAATGGAGGGTGTTCAACTAATGGATTTTGATCTCAAGAAAGGAATACCGGAAAGTTGGGAACAATTGCGGAACGAAGTCCGGGAGCTTGTAAAGGACCTACCGGTATATGAGGCGGTATTGAAAAGAATTGAATAGTTATTAAGCGAAACGGATGTCTACATATGAAGTGTAGGAAAGGGAGGGGTTTGCCAATGATGATCGATAAAGGCGACGAAGAGAGAATCAGGAGAAAAGAAGCCCTCGATTCTGCTATTGCCAGCACCGAAATGGAAGGATTTAAGTTTACTCAAAGTGAAAAGGAAGATTTCGATAAAATAGTAAATGGAACAATGACTTTTGAAGAGCATCGTCAGAAATACATAGAAATCGGGGGAGTGTAAATTATTTTGTGTAAATGGTTATTCCCAACATTTTATTTACCTAT
>ENA-UOOR01001463-UOOR01001463.1-fermentation-metagenome-genome-assembly--contig:-NODE-1463-length-27749-cov-5.896801_pt1 | contig 27749 bp, 37 predicted proteins | sample MGYA00245780_ERZ724029 | MGnify/ENA primary metagenome ERZ724029 (study PRJEB28704, sample SAMN03018315) | fermentation metagenome | biome: anthropogenic terrestrial biome; feature: soil; material... | reverse complement strand
GCTTACATAGCCCTATCCGTTATGAGCTGGTATTTGGGCTGCCATGTAAGCTTTATGGTGCCTGTCCTGCCGCCTCTCTGCTTGGCGACATTCACCTCGATTACATTCGGTTCCTTGGTGTCGGCGTGGTAATACTTGTCCCTGTACAGGAGCAATACCACGTCGGCGTTCTCCTCGATTCCTCCGGATTCTTTCAGGTCGGACAGCATCGGGCGCTTGTCGTTCCGCATCTCACAGCCCCTGTTGATTTGTGCAAGCGCTATGACCGGAATTTTGAATTCCTTGGACATATTTTTTAGCTCGGCACAAACGTTGCTGACTTGTTCTTGACGGCTGTCCCCCATGCCGCGGAGGGACATAATGCCCAAATAATCCACAATAAGCAGGTCTAATCTGTTTTGCATCTTGAGCTTCTTACACTGGAGCCGTATTGTGTTCACGCTCCGGTTTGGGGTACAGTCCGTGTAACAATGCCCTTGACTGATGGCGTTGGATGTATCGGACATCTTTTTCCACTCATTTTCTGTCATCTCACCTTTTTCAAGCTTCACAGTGTTGATCAGGCTTTTCATTGCAAGCCGCCTGATGCCTAGCTCATTTGCCCCCATCTCGAGCGAGTAGAACATAACCTTCTTGCTTTTGGATACGTTCTGGGCAATATTCAAGGCGAAACTGCTTTTTGCCATTCCAGGGCGTCCAGCTATAACATAGAATTTTTCTTCCTGGAGCCCGTTGATCGCCTCGTCCAGGGCTTTTATACCAGTCTGAATCCCTAGAATTGCCCCTCCCTGTTCGTAATTCCTTTGGATCACTTCCAGGGTTCCGTCCATAAGCTGGGCGTCGGTTAGCAAGGTATCCTTCGCCTCCGTTGTGGCAGTTAGTTGGCTTTCTAAGCCCTCCAAAATCGTGTTTGCTCGTTTGCCGCCGGTTTCAATTTCCCGCATGGCACCTTGAACGATTTGCCCCAGTGTCCGCATCCTGGATTTCTCCTTCACGATTCGGCAGCATTCCTTGATTCCGCCTGTTGGGGCATCTGCCGCAAGCTCGGAAATGTAGGATATTGTCACGCTTTTATCGCCCTTGAGCATTTCCGTGAGTGTGACAAGGCTAATCTCTGCATTGTGCTTGTACAGTGTCAGCATGGCGGTGTATATAGCTCGGTGCTTGCTATCGTAGAAATCCTGCGGCTTTAACACATCCACCACATCAAGGATCCTGTTGCTTTTAAGGAGGATGCCACTGAGGATATTTGCTTCTGCCTTTGTGTTCGCAAATCTTCTTGTATCCATTTTCTCGCCTCCTAGTCGTTGTTGTAGTCGAATAGATGGAAGTTGCTATCTGGCTCGTGTTCTGGTGCCTCGTCAGCATAATTTTCATCCAGGTAATCCATATACGTCCCGTTAAAGAAGGTGCTTCCGTTCTGGTATTTTAGATTTTTAAAGCCGCCTTCCCGCCTCTTTAGGACATCTTTTCTGTATCTAGTGACGGTGTTCTCCATCTGCCCGTATCCATACTTTTTGATTAGCCCTGGGATTTTTTGCATTGCCCTGGCTTTCCCTTTTTTGCATGGATATAATTTCCAAAGTTGTTCATTTTGCTGTGCATTTTGTGCATTTTGCTGTGCATTTTGTGCATTTTGCACATTTTTTGCACTATATATACCTTTATTATTTTTATTACTATTATTGTTCCGTTCCGCTTGCGTTCCGTTATCGTTCCGTTTGCGTTCCGTTTGCGTTCCGTTTGCGTTCCGCACATCCTTGCTATCCCTTGCTATTCCATGGCTGACGGTGTTTTGATTTTGATACTGTTCATAATTGTTTACAAAAACGGTAGTCTTTGCGTTATCAGTTAACAATTTTATCATTTGGTCAGCCTGCAATAACTTTAAGAATTTTCTGGTTCTCCCTGAACCCCATCCCCACCTCTGCATCAATTTCCGCTGTGAGGTTATGAAGGATCCTCTTTTGACTTCGATCAACTCTTCTCCTATTAAAGTTTTTTTGTCTTTATGATTGGCTAGTAGGAGGATGTCTATCCATGCCTGGCCTTTAGAGAAGGGCTTATCCTCCCACAGCCAACTATCCTGTATTTTTCTGTATATGCTGATCCAACCTTCTCGCATGGTCCGGCCTCCTAGTCTACATCATCGGCGAATGGTGTCCCCTCGTATGGGCCTCCGCCCTGCTCCTGTCCCTTGGAATCCTCCGGTTCTTCCTCTTTGGGTTTGCCTTTGGAGCCTAGCAGCATTGCACAAGCTTTTCGCATGGAGGCGTCTCTGCCGTTCTTCGCAAGCCATTCGATATATCTCCTGTCTGCATCTAGGATTTGCCCCAAAGTCTGCCCCTTATGTTTTCCAAATCTTACCGCAATGTTCCCAACCTCGTCGGGCTTCATGTTCTCGATATTTTCCTTCTCCTGGAATTGTGCCATATCCTCAACATCCTGGGTGAATATCTCCGATAAGCTTGCAACTGTAAGGGTTGCGTCTACCTGCGCCCTCTTTTTTGCCATCTTGAGTATTGTATTTGCCTGGCTGAATATATCATCATTTTCAATTCTGTATTTTATACGGCCGTAGCTGTCGGGTTTGCTCTTGAGTGTGTCCCTGTCTACTTCCACAGGCAGGTCATCCTCTCTAACCCATCTCCAGCGGTATTTATCCTCCTTGGAGTTACAGCTGCCAACACCTTCTGTGATTTTCATACCACTTTTCCTGAGGGTGCATTTAATTGTGTATGCGAATATGCCTTTGTCGTAGTCCGCAATTTTTCCGATGATGTCATATTCGCTGGTGAGACCCATAAGCATGAGTATCTTTTCTGCCCCGGGTTTCAGGAGGGCGGGCTTCGTAACCCCGCCAATAACCCCATAGTCGTGCCCTTCTTTGAGCGTATTTTTGACTACATTCTGGAACTGGGAAATTTGTGCCAGTTTGTTCCTCACATTTCCAATTTCCACACCGTCCAGTAAATTCGCATTTTGCATTTTTTGATTCATAACTTCTCTCTCCAATGTAAAATTCTCCCTTCTATCGAATTCGTAGACTTTCACTTTGTCGAATCTTGACACCGGGGATTTTGGCCCCGTTTTTCAGACTGTTTAGAAGCAGTTTTTTGTCGATTTTTGGAGCCTGAGGAATTTGATATTCCTGAGGTAGGCTCTCCACATCCTCTATATCCACGCTAGGGCTGTTCTTTTGAACTGATAGGGTGAACAGCTTGCCCTTGATCTTCCTTTTGTTCAGCCCCTTCATGTACCCAAATAAATAGCCTTTAAGATTGTCTACTTGGCCTTTGAGGCTCTTTTTCCGAGCCTGTAGCCTCTTGATCTCCTCATCAATGCCCTCGTAGTCGACTTCTTTCGACTTGATGACTTTTGCCACATTCTCGGCTTTGGTGTCGAACTCTTCGTCGACGTCGTCCAAAGCCTTTCTGATGGTCTCTTTTGCATCTTCCAATTCTGGATTGTCCAGAAGCTCATCTAAATTCTTGTATCTGTCAGATATCTCATATAGCTTTGCCATTATTATTCCTCCTTTATTTTTTACGAAGTTTAAAACTAGCGCATCCTTCCATGTTTTTTCCATCGCCAGTATAATCAACTTCTACGTCCTCTCCGCGGTGAACCCATATATCTATTAAGGTACACTGCGGGTCTAATTCAAGCCCGTTTTCTTGGAGTGCATTTATAAACTCATTACCTAAATTTTCAATTTTCTTTTTTCTTGAAGCCTTAAATATATTTTTCATTTATTCCCTCCTTGAATTTTATATCCATTTTCCACATAGACCACATTCAAAATGGTCCGGCTGTTTAACTGCCTCACCTGGTATATAGCTCCATACTTCACACATGAATTTACCTGGGTGCTTGCAATGCTTTTGAAATTTCTTATATCTCTTTTCATGTTGAATCCTTCTATGATGGCATTTCGGGCATTCATAAAGTGTATATCCTGAAACTTCGTTCTCAGACACCATTACCTTTCTATCTTTATAGTAGACGTCTCCTTTACGGAACTCTTTTCCACAATAATCACAGTGTCTTTTTAGCTCTTTACCTGCAATTAACCTTTTCAAGATGCACCTCCTATTTGATTTTCCTCCCATCCCGTAGTAGAATGGGAGTGATGATTTTTTTGTTTGCCCTTTGCCGAGGGCATTTTTTATATTATCTCGTCTATCTGAACGGCACATTCCTGTGTTGCTCTCATGTACCCTTCTACCAGTGCCCCCCTAATGAATGACCTATCATACGCAAGCATTGTTGCAAAACTGGCAGTAACCCTCGTTCCATCCTCTACACATTCAGCAGTAATAGTAGTTACATCTGGATTTTTCTTGATTTCAAGTATTCTAAATCTTAAATTTTCCATATGGCGCCTCCTTTAAAACGCAGCCTTTTAAATCTGGGTCGTTGTAAGCTTGTTTCATAATAAGAGTAACGAAGTCCAAATCTATGTCGGCATCTTTCGCCATTTTCCCCAAACCTACAGCTACACCCAAAATTTCTTCTGCTCCGACGTCGTTCGCTTCCTGCTTCATGTAAGGTCCATCAAAATCAAATTTTATTTTTCCCATTCTTTACATCTCCTTTATTTTATTTATAGCTTCTTTTGCAGTGTAACCACTAAAATACAATTCCACAGCTTTGTCGCATTTTCTCAGCACTTTTAGACTCCTCTTCGCAATGGCCAACATCTCTTCCAAATCCGTTTCCTTCCCGAATTTGGTTCGGTTCTCCCGGATATCATCGGTAGTAATTTCCATGACTTCTCTGAATTCCTTGTTCGTCATATCAGGTAGTAACTCTCGTATCATGCCTCCAGCTCCTTTCTAAGATTTTTGATTGCCCACCTCCGTCTTTCATATAGGGCTTGCGGGGTGATTCCCAGCACTTTTGTAATTTCCTTCGGTGTCATATCTCTAAAATAGAACATTGTAACTATCTCCTTTTGTTTGGGAGATAAATTATCTACCAGCATACGTAATTCAACATCTTTATACCCTGACTCGTCGCATGGTAATATTTCTTTCCATGTGTTTTTCATATCCTCGCCAACGGGTATATCCAGAGATTCGGGCGGATGTGAATTCTTTACCCTTACCCTGCAATTCGGGGCAATATACCAGGTGTCATCTCGGATATAGTTGTGTATGGCACCCCACACCTGCGGATATGCATAGGTTACAAACTTGTAGCCTTTCGATTCGTCAAATTTATCAATTGCTTTCAAAAGCCCGATACAGCCAACTTGAAATAACTCCTCATATTCGTATCTAAAATGAAACTTCTTATAAAAGTTGCCAGCTATTTTCCTAACCAATGGAATGTGGTCTTCTGCGTTAATCATCTTTCTCATCCTCCCTGATATACCAATCGCCGTATAACAGCTCTTCCAGCGAGACAGGTCTCCCCAGCTGGGTGACAACACTAGTGAGCGACGCATCCCCACCGCCATGCCTAAGTACGAACACGCTTTCCACCATCCTAATGCAACATGCAGAACTAACTTTCCCTTCCTCTAGGGCGTGTAGAGCTTCTCCGACGTTAACCCGCTTCATCGTGCTCATGGACAAGCTTGTAAAATAGCTATCCATCGTAAAGCCCCATTGGACATTCTTTTGTGTCATGTCGTCAACCAGCTGGTGATCCTCGCTAAGACTAACAACTTCACCGGGCACCGTGTGCTCCAACTTCTTTCCATCCATTTCGCCTTGATATTCAAACTTCAAATCAGGGTTTTCCGTCAGTTCCTGCAACATCTGTATGAGTGTGTATTTCTTCATTCCTAACCCTCCTCCTTAACTTCCAAACAGTCCTCAATTTCCACAGTTCCAAAACCTCCATCATCATCTCTATCAACTTCTTTAATGGTGCATCCTTGATTTTTCAACGAATAAACCACATCATCCAAGCAACATCCCCTTTGTGCTTTGTCTAATATTTTATCTATATCGGCAGCATCACTTTCAAACACAACCTCATGAGTAAATGGAATTTCTTCAAAAACATCAATCCTGTACCTTTTCAATTTTCTCCCTCCTCCTCATTTTTTCTATTTTTTTGAAAACATTTATAAAGTAAACTTGCCCTTTGCCCGTTACTTTGGGCGTTTTAGATACACTTATATGTCCGTCGCTATGGTTTATGGTCGTCTCCTTAATCGTAAATAATCCTAAATCCATAGACCTCTGTGTCGGCATATTATAGTCTGTACCCTTGCGGCTGATCAAGTATCCGTTGCCTCGCATCCAGACAAACAGTCTGTTTTGCCCTATGTCAACGCCGTTCTGTTTTAATATTTTCGCCAATTCCCCCACCAAAATAGATGTGGTGGATGCCTGGACACTGTCGGCGAACAATACCTTGGGTTTTTGCTGCTCCAGCTGTTTCAACTTTTTATCATTTTCAATTTTAAGTACTTCAACTCTCCAATTAAGATAATCCATGGCTCTTTTAGTTACCATCTCAGGGCTGTTCCATGCCTTCTCAACTTCTATAAAATATTGGCGGGCTTGTTTACTTAATTTTTTAGTTTCTTCGTTTGTTCTTGGAGCCACACCCGCAATCATACAAATTTCCTTCGCAGTATCCAGAGTTAAAATATACTCTATAGACGTTTTTATCCCGCTTATCTGCTCCCGTTTAAAAGGGAATCTAGTAAAATCAACATTTTCTATGCTTTCTGTAACTTCTAATTGCTTTTTAATCCAATCTGAAAAATCCTGATGTACTTTCAAAAATTCATGAAGTTCTCTTGCGTTCACCAGCTGATTTCCACGTTTGCTCTTATAAATTGGTATCAAACTATCTTGGATTTTTATCAAGTTACTCAACTTCATCCCTCCTTAAATAACTCTATGTTCAATACTTATTTTCCCATAATGCCTAACTGGCACAAAATGCCAATCGTAAACATTAAAATCGCGTCTGTTTTTTGGTTGCGGCATAGTGCCGCTATTGCACATAAGAGACAAGTAACTTCCGTAATCCTAAACAAAGCATCTAAAGCCTTCATCTTTCTAACTCCTCACCTCCCGCTCTCTCCATGTAGTTTTCCAAGTCCTCCTTGCGAATCCTAAGCACTGGCCGTTTCGAGTTGAGCGAGCCGATATATACACCTCGTAGCTGTTTCTCCTTACATAGCTGGTATACCGTGCTTTTGTGCACTCCCAAATATTCAGCTACCTGTTCGGGGCTCAGCGGCGGTTCTCCCAAGGTTGGCTTGACCTCAATCTTGTCGAGAACTTCTCTTTCCACCTTGGCGGAAATGTCTCGGACGAGAGATGAATACAATTGTTCAAATAACTCTGACATCTCGCTTGTCCTCCTCCCCGGCATTCAAATCAAAAACTTTTTCAACTCTCTCGCCTAGAGCAGTGGATATTCTTCGCATTGTATTTAGGCTCGGATTGTTTTGTCTGCTCTTTGCGAGGTTGTACACGTATGAGACCGCGATGCCAGATTCTTTGGCAATATCGCCATAACTCATACACTTTTTTTTCTTTAGTATTTCTATCCTATTCCGCATCACTCTCCTCCTCTCTAAAGGTATTTGTATTATTTTTGTAGAATTATCACTTGGGAGGTGATAATGTGACTAATTCGGATAAACAACTAGTTCATGAACTTGCAATGCTGTATGCCTCCAAAACTTTTAACTTTGGAGGCAATGGGCCCGCAGAGTTTGCCTCTGCTTTTGCCTTTCTGTTTCCTGTAAGATAATAGTACCATCATCCATGGAATAATAAAAGTATCGTGTTATCCCTTAAATAACAATTACAGCTAACTATTATTATCTAACAGCTAATATCTCGATTTTTCTTAATATTCTATTGATTTTTATTCTCTGTGAGAGTATAATATTATCTAAAGAATAACGAGAGGGGAATATATAATGAACGGCAATAAAATAAAAGAAATAAGGGCGGCAAAAGGGATAGGTTTGAATGAAACCGCCAGGAGAGCAGGGATAAGTGGTAGCTACCTAAGCAATATAGAGAGGAATATAAAAGGAAACCCATCGATGGAAACCCTGCAAAGGATCGCCGACGCTTTGGGCGTATCAGTCGCCGATTTTTTTGACAATGATAATAGCGAGGATAAAGATGAGGATGAAAATTTGCCTGATCTCGAGGACGAGGATACGGCAGAAATGAAGATACTCTTTGACAAAGCAGTCGACAAAAAACTGCCGCCCGCCGATAAACGCAGGCTAATGGCTATTATAAAAGTGTTTTTGGAAGAAACCAGTGACTAACAATTTTATTTTGGGGGTTGGTAAAATTGGAGAATACAAGCAAGACGGGGGATATAATAAGGAAGCTCACAGAGCTGGAACGGGAGCATAAACTCCGCATTGTAAAGGATAGCAAAATGTCTTGTGTAAAAGGTGCTGTGATAGAACACTGCGGACAATACCTAATAGTTGTAAAAGATGGGCTGGGAGAAAAAGAGTTTAAGAGTGTTCTCCTACACGAAGGTATACATATATGTTTGGATCACCTGGAAAGCCACAGCCGTACCAAAGCCGAGGCAGACACCCGGGCGGCCATGGAAAATTTACACGAAAGGAGGTGATGAAAAATGGCAAGTATAGAAAAACGAGGTGAGAACTCCTGGAGGCTGGTTGTGGAGGCCGGCAGGGATGCGAAGGGCAGACGAAGGAGAGAGAAGAAAACTATCCGCATCGAGGACAAAGCCCTATTGAGGACAAAGAAAAGGCTCCGGGACTACCTGGAGGCGAAGCTGTACGAATTCAAAGAGGAAGTAGAAGCTGGCGAATATATCCGTCCCCAGAAAATGTTGTTTGGGGACTTTGTGGAAACGCAGTGGAAGCCCAAGTATGCAGAGAAGGAGCTTGCAAAATCAACTCAAGTTACATTTTACCAGCACCTTAGAGTGCATATTCTCCCTTGGTTTGGGCATATGCACCTCAGGAGCATAAAAACTATGCATGTAGTAGATTTTATGGATTATTTGGCAACTCCCGCCGCTAAGAAAGATAGGAAAGACATAAATGGCGGGATTTTGAGCGGTGGAACCAGAGTATATATTTTGAAGGTACTGCGGAGTGTCTTTAGTGCCGCTGTAGAGTGGAACTTCATTTCAAAAAACCCGTGCGACGGTGTAAGATGGCCAAAAGTACGCAGAAAAGAAGTCGAAGTATACGAGGAAGAGGAGCTGGACAGCATATTCCGAGCCCTAGAGAAAGAGCCTATAAGGTGGCGGATGATTGTCCTAATGGCGTTCTTGAGTGGTTTCAGGAGAGAGGAAATTGTTGCCCTTGAAATGGATGACTTGAATTTTGAGAATAATACCATTAGAGTTGATATCAGCATCCCCATGAAAATAAAAGGGAAATTTCTGGTGAAAAGCCCTAAATCCGAGGCGTCCAAAAGGACAATAACCATGCCCAAATGGTTTATGGATGAGCTGAAAAAGTACTGCACCCAGTGGAAATTGGAGAAGATGAGGGTAGGTGCAGGCTGGGAAGGCGGAGATAAATGCTATCTGTTCCACAGTGGGAAGGGTATCCCGTACAACCCGAACAGCATTACAAATTGGTGGCGAAAATTCCTGCAGAGGAACAGAATCCGCCACATAAAGCTACACGGGCTAAGGCATACGTCCGCAACATACCTCCTGGAGAATGGTGCCAACATGAAGGCAATTCAAAAGAGGCTCGGCCACGCCGATGTAAAGACCACACAAAATCTTTATTTGCACGTGACCAAGAAAGAACAAAAGAAAGTGGTAAAAGAATTCGACCATTTCCGGGGGATAAAATAATTTTGCCCCCAAAATGTCCCCAAATAACGGTTTGGATAAAATTACAAACCTCGGAGGCGTTGGCATATCTACATTCCCGGAGTGCACACTTGTAATGTGTAAATACATCTCATGTTTAAAGTTGGCGTAGATAATGTTTGCCACAATATATAAAAGCCTAAATTTGGGGGTTTTAATTCGGAGTTTGTCGGTAACATCTGCCGACGTGGGGCAACTACAGGTGACATTTGTCCCCTATATGTCCCCATTAGACATATATACAATATATGCCAAAAGGGATAATATATATATAGGGAATAAAATATAATTATAAAGGAGAGGTAAAAAATATGAAAAAATTTGGAATGAAAAAGATGGTATGCGTTTTGGTGCTCGCTGTTTCTTTGGTGTTTGGAGTTGCCGCTGTATCAATACACGCTCAATCTGCTACGCCTACGCAGTACGGGCAGGATGCCTATGGTGTAGGACAATACAAGTGTTGGACTATCACACTCAACAGGCAGGTGGACTATGGTACTATCACCGCCGCCAACATATACGTGGTGGATAGCAAGGGAGTAAAGGCGCCTGTCCAGACAGCACTAACTCAAGGAAAGAAAGTTATATATGTATTCAATATCGAGCCATATAAACAAGGAGAAACGTACACAATATATATCCAGAATCTTAAGAGCACCAGTGGGGCTACTATAAAACCAGTATTTTTCAGGTTTCACACAAAGTAAAAAGTCATGGGGATGCAGAGATGTGTCTCCATTTATTTTTTAAAAACTTTTAAAATAAATACTAAAAAGTGTTGACATAAACACTAATTAGTATTATACTATATTTAGAGATTAAGGGAAGGGAGTCATTAGAGATGAAAATCAATTCAGAGATGGTGCAGAAGGCACACAAATTCACAAAGATGGAAATTGCGTGGTACAAGAACATGGGTATAGATTACAGGACACAGTTTGGGATCGTTATGTCAGAATTGATGAGCGGACACGAAAAAGAGATCATAGCGGAAATAGTTGAATCCTTCAGCATGGATTCAAGAGACTGGAACAAATACGGGAAAAGCAGAGTTTATTTTTCACAGTGGGTTGGCAAGTTCCAACATCAGTACGGGTATTGGGACAACAACGAGGGAAAATATGTAACTTACAACAGGTATACCAAACAGTATAGCCTGTATGATTTAGTAGCCTAGTCGTAAGAAATTATAAAAAATATTTACAAACTTCTTATAATTCTATTGACATAACACGAATTAGTGTTATAATAGAATTATAAGATACGAAAGGGGATAATGAAAAATGAAATTTACAGGTGAGTTAATAAGGAAGGCGCACAAAGAAACGAGAAATATGAAAAAGGAATTTCCAATAGTTACTTATAAATTCCAGTTTGGGTTAGAGATGAGTTATCTCCTTTCTCAAATTAAGGAGGTAGAAAATATAATGGTAGAGTTGAAGGGTTCTGAAAAGCAAATTGCATGGGCTGAGAAAATTAGAGATGAAAAGATGAAAGAGTGGAAGAGAGAACAAGAGAGCTTGAAAGATGCTGAAAACAAGGGGTATGTTACTGAACTTACTGCTGCAGCTAAAAGAATATTTAGCGTTGAAAATGCTTCGAACTGGATTGACATGAGAAATGCTTCCATAGTTAGACTTGCTAGAATGGACATGAAAAAACAGTTGATGCTTGTTGCACACTATATTGCAGATGAAAAAGCTTTTGCAGATAGATACGAACAGTTTTAGAATATATTTTGGTTGGCAGTTATCCAGAAAAAACTGCCAATGGGGAGGAATTAAAAATGAAATTTAGAAGTTATTCAAGTGTACAAGATGCAATTTTGCAGAAAAAAGGTGTAGAAAAGTTCTTGGAAAAAGCGAGAGAGGAAGCTATGGTTGGCGAGCTCCAGAGCTTTGGAACCAATGGTGGCAACAGTGTCTGTAATAAGATAAAAATACCTTTGTTCCAAGATAAAATTCTTGACACATACAGTACGGTTAGATGTGGTACTTGTTATGTACATGAAGTTGATATACTGTGTGTAGATACGGGATATAAAGATATCTACAATAGAACCATATATTACTCACCTGAAGTACAAAAATTATTTAAAGTAGTTTTATATGCCGGTGACGGCTGGGAGTTAGGCTCTATAACAATTAAAGAGCCAGTGATGATAAGCGATGCTGATTTACAGGAATATGAGCAATGGAAACAAAGCTGTAAAGAATATAATCATACAGTGTTTTCAGAGGTTGCAAAGATATTTGGGATTGACATTAGAGAGCTGTATAAATTGAAGAAAGAAGGTTATACAACTAAGGATATTAAAACGGCGGGCGAGTGTATAAAATCATTTTATATTTCTGTTGATAAGCTAAAAAAGTTTCAACATGGCGATTTTACGTGGGATAGATTTACTAAGATATTTGGGGACAATGTCTATTGTGGAACTCTGCCATATACAGAACAAACCGTCAGGATGGCCGTAAATTTATTAGGATTGACGGGTAAAAAAGACAATTCTTTTATATTTGCAAATAAGGGAAGGGCATAGCCTAGAGGCTACACCCTTTCCGATAAATAAAAATATAAAAATTTTAATTCCTTATAGGTATGCTAAAATGTTACTATTATTAAAGCATATCCATAGGGAAATGTCAAGGAGGAATTTAAAATGGAATTAACACCTGAGATTGTAGCAGAAAGAATTAGAAAAATTAAGTATGTGGATGAGAATTTCAGAGAGAAAGTTATAGAATCTTTTGGGGATATTGGATGCGAGATAATTATAAAACCTGCATACGAATTACACAATGGTGTTGAAGACACCATTGGATATTGGTGTGCAGCTGATGTTGATGATCTAGATTCATGTTTTTTTATTTCGGATATACTTGTCCGAATAAAAAATAATTACATAGTAGATGTGGATGTTGTGTATGGGGAAGGTGGTGGAGGAGGTTATGTATAATGAAACTCTGCTAAAAAATATGGTTGGCAGTTATCCAGAAAACTGCCATAAGGAGGATATGTAGAATGTTACCAGACGATTTTGAAGAAAAAGCAGAGGAAATCACAGGGCTCACAGGGAAGTATATAGGGAGGAATATGTGTGAGCTGGCAGACGGTTCCACCCTCACCATGGGTGAGGATGTTGCCCTGCAAATAATCGACAATGAGGACGAATATGGCAGTATAATGTACACGAAGTTTCCCACCGGCAGGTGGGAGTCCTCCAGTATGAGTGTTTATAAGCGGAAAGACCCGGACAAAATCCTAGGTGGTCTGCTGGATGATGTATACACATTAGCCGAGGCGGCTCAAAAATGGGGGCTATCTGATGGCTCTGTACTTAGGAATGCTATTAGGCAGGGGCGTTTCAGAGAGGACGAATATCGGCAGTCTGGAGCTACGTGGCTCATCACAAAGCCCGCCATGGTGCGGGTGTATGGAATACCTAGGAGGGATAAAAAATGGAAAAGATAGAAGAGATAGCGAAGGGCTTAGTTGGCATGGATGTAGACGAGGACTTCGAAAACAATGTTATATGTGCTTTCGGAGAGGCGGAAGACAACGTAATCGTGAGCAAGGATGAGACCAACAGTAATATAGATTACCAAGCTTACGAAGACAGAGCGGATGCACCTATAGTGTGCATCCAAATAAGGGATAAAAAAGTTATAGATGCTTGGGTCTATTAGTATATTTTGGTTGGCAGTTATCCAGAAAACTGCCATAAGGAGGATGTAAAATGTTAGTACGACAATTAAATTAAGGTATAAAAATAGAGCCCGGTGGGAATAACCTACCGGGCTAAAACTATTGAGCTGGCTGTGCCGGAGCTGTCGTGCTAGCTGTATTTTGCACCGGAGCCACAATACTTTGCATATCAGCAACCTTCTTTTTCAATTCTTCATTCTCTTGTTGTAATTTTGTTCTTTCACTTTGGAGCTGTGAATTTTGGGTTTGAAGCTGCGATATTTGAGTTTGAGTCGCCGTCTGCCCAGCTGACTTTTTCTCTTCTGGACTTTTGAGCTCATATACTTTGCTTTCAATCACCCCTGAAACTATGGTTCTCACATTGTCATCCACTTCTATTCCCAGCTTCTGGAGTACGCTGTAGACATAATCCTCGGCACTCTTTTTTCTCTGGTCTGCAGGAAGCTGTGAAGATATATTTAATTGTGCAGCCTGCCCCACTCCTATTTCTGCATAGTGTTCTATAATGCTTAAAATATTCAGGAATTTATTCCCCGGCGATATAGACTTTGCCGCATCCGTGTATTTCCTGACTTCCTTTAAGCCTGCATCAACTTTCCCCAGTATTTCTCCAGTGTCAACACCCTTCTTTTTTAAATATGGCAGAAGAACCAATACTGTAGCTCCCACTCCAATAGCTAGTCCTATAATCGTAAATAATATAGTTAAATTTGTCATAACACATTCCTCCAATTTATTTAATTATTGAGTAATATACCCCAGGTTTGTGGCCCCAATATTCCGTCTGTAGCTAGTCCCCAGTTCTTTTGCATATTAGTCACAGCCTGAAAAGTTGGCTCGTCATAGACCATTTCAGTGTAAGTTCCATGTTTAAGGTACCCGTATTGCTCAAGTTTCTGCTGGATCCATAGCACCACGTGGGACTTGTGCCCCTTCACAATTATGCCTTCAATCCCTTTTAACGCCGCCATAGTTGCAGGACCTGCTACGCCGTCCACTACTAGCCCGGCATTGTAGTCTATATTCAGATCATATTGGAGCGCCTCAATCTGCTCTTTCAGCTTATCTGTAGGCGGTGTATATCCAGTAAATAAATTCCAGAATGTATCTGTCATATAGTTCATATCTACATAGCCAGAAATACCTGATATCTGCCCCTTATCTGTGTATTGCCATATACCATAGCCATCATAAAATCCTATATCCGGACTAGATACACCATAGTTAGCAATCCACAGAGGGTACTTCATAATTGAAGTGTTTAGATGAGCCTTAAGCCATGCAGGATAAGTATAGATAAGTGGCTGTGCTATCTTAGCTATGTTGTCTAAGAAGTCTAAACACAGCCCTGTAACATCACCCTGGCAACTGTTCTCTGCATCCAATACAACCATATCTGGAGTAGTATCCTGGATGAAGTTTAAAAAGTTTTGAAGCTCCAATTCCTCTTTTGAAATATCGGCGAAATGCGAAAAGTGATATACCCCGGTTTTTATCCCTGCCGCCTTCGCGTTGGCAATATTTTGGTGACAATACTGGTCTCTTGAGCCACTCCCGGAAGTCCCTTCTGTAGCTCTGCATATACAGAAGTCATTTCCTGCATTTTTAACCAAGTTCATATTCACATTCCCGTTTAAATTGCTTATATCTACTCCTCTGTGCATATTATTACCTCCTTATTTGTTTTTGAGTTGTTCGAGCGCTTGCAATAATTTGCTTGGTAGTGGAACCCCACACTTACCTAAATTTTCTAAAATAGAAATGCCCTCATTCGCTATATAAAAATAACAAACAAGGGTACGGAAAACCCAGACACCACTGTTTAGGAGCCTATCCAGTAGTACAGCCACGATAAGCACTATAAATATAGATGCCTTCTTGACTATGCCTCTGGCCCCTATTTTAGAGTTTATTTTGCATTTTATATAGGCGTTTATGAGACCTGTAATATAGTCCAACACCATAAATGCCACAAGTACAATCACACAAGTATCCCACCCGCCAAAACAATACGTCAATATGCTTCCTATCCCTGCAACGATAGTATTGAAAATGTTCTTAGTCATGTGTCGCCTCCTTGCTAGCCAATAAGAGTAAATTTAGGGTTAAATTTGCTATGAGCAGGTACACTGGACATTTTCCAGGCTAAGTATTCTTCAAAATTGAAGCCAATCGTATACGTGGAATCGACTATTTCCTTCACAACAAATGGGCATATAACTCCATTAATATTTAGAGGCTCAATAGGGTTCCAATCACAATCAGTGCTATAACTAGACTTGATATTGTATATATATATTCCCTGCACCTTGGTTGCTGGATCGTCGTAATATTCATCTAGATTTGCATAGCAACATCCTGAAAATGTTCCTCCGTCCCCAAAAACAAAATCATGCCCTTCTCTCCAACATATAAACTTAGGCTTGAATGGAACATTAGGGATTTCCCCGTCTAAACTGTCTGTGGTTATCTCTACCGTATAAAATTTAGTTTTGCCCGTCCCTTCTACCTTTTCTCCATTTACATAAGCTGTTTTATGTGCTGCTATATCGTCTGCTACTGCGTCTGCATCTGCTGTATCTACTACGCTAGATTTACCTGTTATATTTCCAAAAGTTATACCCGATTTTAAATTCTCAGATTTAATATTTGTATTAGGAATTATTACCGCGCTCTCATTGTCTTTTCCAGACGCAGATTCTAAATATGCACCTTTAGGAATAAAAACATATACTGTTCCGTAATCACTTGCCCCAGTATCAATTCCTACATATGGAGTTGATATTATAGGCGTTTTTAATGGATTGTTTACCATAGTACCTGTAATAACTCCGCTAGGCACTGTAGCAGTTTTCCCTTCCAATATATCTGGTGCTGTAGCAGTACCTTCAATTGTCACATCTCCGCCGGTTGTTATAGCTCCTATCGCTGTTACTAAATCGGCGAACGCCTGACTAGAGGGCGTTACGCCTTTGTCAACAATGGCTCCGTAAATGCTAGTCTTGCCATTATTGACTTCGTTGAAAACCTCATTTAAGGCATTTACTATTGAATCTTTTGCGGTTGTTGAAAGTACTGCCAAATCCCCTATTTGTGTTTTTGCCGCGAACGTATTGTCTGCCTCGGTCTTTGTATACCTGCTGGCAGATTCATCCGCCCTGGCCTTTATTTGGGTATCTATATCGTCAAAATTTTTATTTAAATCTACGTCCCAACCAGCAGCCCCTTTATCGGGCTTGGCGAATCCATAGTTTGCTGTTGTACTAGCCATTTGCTTTCATCTCCTTTATTTGTGTTTGCAAATCCGCTATTTGTTTTTGCAAATCCTCCACTGGATTAAGAACTTGAGCCTGCTCTTTTGTCACATCCGTAAAATACTCCGTATAATCCTTTGTGGAGTCCATAAGAGTCGTAATCTCTTTTACATATATATCTGTATCCTGCCATTTGCCCTGTATTATATCTGCAAAATTCTGCGGTATTCCTATTATATTTGTACCCTCCGGGTGGGGGTAATCTGCCGGAAGCGGCCTATTATCACCCCACCCAAAGAGCTGTGTAATCTTTTTATTTTGATCTACTATAGCGTAATAATTCAATTTATCGCCTCCTTAATATAAACGAACCGTACCACTCCAGCTATTACCTCCGGAGCTATAATTGCTTATAGTCACTTGGCTAGTACTGTTATGGTGCACATTTATAACCCTATTCCCTGTATTGCCGTCACATTGGACTATAGGGTAGTATCCTAGGTTGTGGTTTATCGTGGTTGATTCATTGCTCCCCAGAGAAATACTAGTCTGGTATGCCACACTCCCGTGCCCAATATGGTATAAATCTCCATTATCTACTACCTTCTGATTCCCTACGTACAAATACCTAGGGGTTAGAAAAGATGTAGCTGCGGGCATTTTCGTGAATAGCGTGGGGTCATCGTTCCCGTTTTTGTCATCGTGTGCGCCATATACGCCTGCAACATAATAAGTACTGGAGCCATAGGCGTTTATTGCTCCGCTATTATCTTCTGTTGCAACTCCAGCCTCAACCTTATGGTTCCCGTTATTATCTTGGAGAATTAGCGTTCCGCCGATATTGGACGGCGCAAATCCGCTAGAGCCAATAGTTACGTTCAGATCTCCATCATTATTGTAAATATAAATACGCCCGCCGTTTATGTCCGGTCGGGCGTTAATAAGTTGTGTACCATTGTATTTTACTAGCAGGTCTTGGGCTTGCAAATTCACGGTATTTATATCGGAACCGTCCAATGTCCCGGTGGTTATCTTACTCGCATCTATGGACGCTATTATCCCACTAGAGGCGGTTATAGTGCCAGTCTTTAGCTCTGCCGATGTAATAGTATGCCCGGCTATTTCATTCGCTGTAATTGTCCCTGTAGCTATTTCTCTGGAAGTTATGGCGCCTGCAACGATTTTACCCCCTGTAATAGTGTTAGCGGCGATTAAATTGCCCTGCAAAATTCCTGTGTTTATATTGCTTGCGTTTATATTGGTTATATTGGCAAGGCTAGCGTCTATAGAACCGTGGTTTACGTGCAGGCCATCAGAATCAAAAACAACATTGTCGTCTATCCCGTTGAACCCTATCTTTATATTTTCCGCGGATTGAGCAATCTGGGAAGATACGGTATGAAAATCATCACTTTCAACTACAGTGCTGACAATAGATTCGGGAGTTACTTTTATTTCTACTCCGTTTAACCTGTCAGTTACATCAGCCATTACTATGTCCAGCGTTTTGCCATCCTTCGTAATGAATATCTTACCATCATTTAGGGCGTTGACTTCTCCACCGTATTTGGTTTCACCGTAGCCAAGTTCACCATACCCAATATCCTTGTCGTTGTTCATCTCATCAAAAACAGTACCTATATTCAGCTTAGAACCTGATATATTGGCATCATCTTTAATTTTACTGTTATCAATGGTTCCATCTGTGATGCGTTGCCCATTTATTGTACCTACTGTTATATTGTCTGCATTAAGATTTATAACATTGATAACTCCTGCATCTATAGTACCTGCGGTAATTTTACTAGCTGTGAGCGAAACTATCTTGGCATCCGTAATGCTACCGTCTGCTATCTGGGCGGTATCTACTGCACCAGTGCCAATAAGAGCGGTAGTTATTGCGCCGGCTTTTATGTTTACGGTGTCTATAGCCGCTGTGGCTATTTTGGCACCTGTAACGGAAAGGTCTTGTATCTGCGCTGTGCCTATGGCCGCATCCGCTATTATGCCACTCTCGGCAGTTATAGTACCTACTTCTATTTCGTTGGACGTAATGGTATGGGCGGCAAGCTTGTCCGCTGTGATGGTCTTTGCCCCTATCAGATTTGCATTTATGGTGCCGGCATTTATCCAATCCGCATTTAGGTTTATTACTCTGATGAATCGGGCATCTATTGTACCGGCGGTGATTTTGTCTGCTGATAGGTCATGTATCTTGGCGTCTGTGATTGTGGCATTTGCTATCTTGGCATTTGTCACGGACAGGTCTCCAATTTTCGCCGTGGTAATAGTGGCATCCTGGATCTTAGCTGTGGTGACGGAGAGGTCTTTTATTTGGGCGGTATCTATCTGGACATTCTTTACTTTTGTCCAATCCACACCATCTATCTTCTCACCGCTCACTCCCCCACCGTCCGGGGTGGTTATGTCGTCCACAGTGTCGCTTGTAAGCTCATTTTTGGACTCGATATCCTCTAGTAGCTCGTACCTGCTATTGAGCTCAACTTCGTTGCTCTCCGGGTCAAACGGGTAGTCCGTTGTCTTTACGATTCTAACCACATCTATGAGTTGCTTGGATGAGTCCACTACCTTGATGTAATCTCCGAGCTTGTAGCGCATAAATCCATAGTTCTTAGGCAGGATGTTTGCGAGGTCTCGCACTTTGGCTTTGTACGCCAATGTGGGCTTTGAAAGGAACTCCAGCTTCTTCACTGCGTCCTCTTTTAGGGCGCTTGCATCTGTATATTGGTCTGCCTTCCAGTATGCGACTATGATCTGGCTCGTATACTGGTAGTTTTCCACGTACTCCAGCCCCGCGTTTACGTCTGTGACCCGAAGTCCGTCCTTCCCCACAGGTATCAACCTGGTACAAAAATCATACGTGGTATTCTGCACCTGCAGACTCTCCAAGTTCAATTTGCTTATGAAGTATCCCTTGCTCACGCCGGACGTAACATATTCGTCGAATGTCACAACCTTATTTTTGGCATCGAACCATATGTCACACATATAGAGGTCTGCCAGTTTCACCAGAATTTCATATATCGTCGAATCTGTCATAGATAGACTCCTAAGCTTGTTTACATTCGTTTTGAAAGTCCAGCTCATACCGGTTAGGGCATTTGTTGCGAGCTCGGAGAGCGGTACATCTTCCCTCGTGAATCCATTGATGTAGGAGCTTTTCAAGTCCTCTATATTCACAACTGCTGTCACATCCATGTAGTTTTCCTCGCCCGGGTTGACTTCCTTAATTACGTATTCCTGATCGGGTGTTATAATAAATCCCTGTGGTTTTATGAGTTTCCCGAACGTATCCACACCCATAGCATAGGAAAAAGAGAGGGTATCATTTCCAGATAGATCCCTCTCTATTTTTACATCTTTGGCATTGGGCAGCGGCGCAATAGGATAGTGCCGATCATCTTCCAATTTAAGCATATATTAACCTCCTCCCGGAGTCTTTTACTCCCCATCATCCACCATTCGAGCGAGAACGCCCATTTCTGCCGGGGAAATGTTGAACCCGTCTAATAGGTCTACCGAGAACGTAAAAACGTCTAATTCGACCGATATGGAAAGCAATTCTTGAACATCCCTGTTCCAATCTTCCATACATTCCCTTTTTATATTGTATTGGTTATTTTTATTTATTTTCGGCTTCCCGTCCTCGCCTTTTTCTGAATATTTGTCAATCAGCTTTTGCCTTTCTTTGTTGTAGGTTTTCAGCTCGGTATCCACCTTGGCAATATTCTTGGCTATGGCATAGGATATTTTTACCGGCAGTTGTTTCTGGGAAATATTCCTTAAAACTCCAATATCATTTATAAGTTCTTTATTTGTAATTTTCATAAATTACACCCTCCTATTTTTTTTACTTCCAATTCAAAACTGTGCCGTTTTCCGTTGTTCCACTCGCTGTTAGATTCTGCGGCGCATCCGGCGCCTGTTCCCCGAATATATTGAACCCCAGCTCAATAGCTTTATTTTTCACTAGCCGGGCAAATTCCTCGTACTGCTGTGCCGGCGTTTCTCCTGCGGAATTCACGGGATTGTTTCCCTGTAGCAGTGCCTTATCTCGGACATTTATACTTACGTTCCCGCTTAGGTTACTCCCATCTATGGAGGCGTTTATATACGCCGCCACAGCGTCATTCCCTATAGCATCCTTAACTGTTATGTTCCCATTTAGGTTCACCGTTTCTTTTATATCCACCATTTATTACCTCCTAAAGATTTGTATAAAAAAATAGGGGCTAAAGCCTAGCTCCTACATATATCTTGGCTTGTATTTTATTTTCAGGCTTAATTCAGCATCCCCGTTGTTCAATGCTTCGAATGATACTGGCACCGTGTTATTCCCGGGCTGTAGCGTCACGAAGTTGCCCCAGAAACTATTATAGTCATTTTGCCCGTTCTGGAACACTGTGCATTTTTCTCCATCTACAATCAGTCCGGAATTCTTGTACAGCGGTCGCATAATAAACCCGTTTTTAATCCACCCTTTAATGCTGGTGTCGTCGTCCGGGTCTACGTTGAACATCAAATTTAAGTCTGTATCCGCTTCTAATAGCTCTGCCTGCACAATTATGGGCACCGGGAGGTTGCCCTTGACATTCACATCTATGGAATTATCTAGCGTCGTGAATTCGAGGTCATAGCTCTGTTCCTCCTCACTTGTATAGGCATATGCCGCCTTTAGGGTCACTTCCAGCTTAAACCTACCATCCATAATGCTTTTCTCCGGCTCCCCTGCCTCCTGTAGGACGCAGTCATACGCATAGTCCATATCTTGGAATTTTATGGAACATTGGCGCATCCTTGCGAGGAGCCCGCTTATGTTGGCAAATGCAGATTTATCGTCACCGTCTTTTATTAAAAAGCTCAGCTTTATTTGTCTGTACGTGGTTTGCTGTCCGAACACAATGGGATTCATGGCGCCCTTGAGCCAATCATCATACGTTGTTACGGCAGGCACACCTATAGACCGAGACAAAAGCCTTGCCCCATACATCAGCGTGTCCATTCCATTCACTGCCATCCGCAGATTCATATTCTCACACGCCTCCTTTTGGCATTTGTCCTCATGGCGAGTTTGTTAGAAAGGGTATCTACAAACTCATCCATCCCTTTCTTGGACAGAAATGTGTTCCCTTTCACAATTATATATACGGGTTCACCTGTATCGGCATCCTGCGTAGCCCCTGCCATGGATACATTGGCATTTACGTTTAGATTCATACGGCTGTTGTTTAGACTCTGGATAGCGCCTACAATGTTATTCCCGATTTGGGCTACCTGTTTGCCTAACCCCTGTATCATATCGGGGATATTGATCATCTTTGTGGTGTCTCTATTGCTTAGTATGGTTTCTCCACCATTTGGAGAATATTCATATTCCATGCCTTTTTCACCGACCGTTCTCCATCCCGGGAGTGCGTTATTTGTACCTGTTGCATACGGCAGGTATCCGCCGCCGCCTAAGATAGACCTTACGCCAGGCACATTAAAGATACTGCCATATTCACCTATCATGTATCTTATAGCCGCCACGGCATTGTCTATTGGGTTCCAGATATTGTCCATGCCTGGGAGTTTCCATCTCTCGAATGTCGGGCCTATTGTCTGCATCAAGCCTTCAGATGGATGCCCCGCCGCCGCGTTGGAATCCCGCAGGTTTATGGCTAGTGGGTTTCCGCCGGATTCGTGCTGTGCTATTATTTCGAGTGCAGGGAGTGCCGATAAAGACTGTCCTGTAATCATCAGGGCTGTGGTCAGCCACCCTGCCAGTTGTTTGCTACTGCCCGTCATGAAGTCCCCCAATTTTCCTACTTCGTCTTTAAAAAACTTCATAACTTCGGATTTGCTCCAGCCTTTTATTACGCCGGCGCCTAACATATTCCCCATCCAAGTCGTTTTCCTGGAAGGTGAATTTACATCGAATCCATCAGGGCCCTCGAACGCCGCTATAATTTTCTGTGCCAGCTGTTTGGCCATATCCGTGGCGTTCTTCTCGCTCTGTTGAATCCCTGTTGCTATGGAATCTCCTATAGATTTCCCTATAGATACACAGGAGCTAGAAAAAGATTGGAGGGCGTTTCTCATAGAAGTTATCATGTTATTTACGGATGCCATTACTGTTGCCAGCGTCCCGGTTATACCAGATGCGAGAGAAGTATCGGTCTGGGCGCCATATTTAACAACATCAGCAGAAAAAACATTTAATAGATTATTATTCGTAGTCGTTACTCCGTTTGTGGCATTGTCCACAAGCGGCTGATTCGCAGTTATAGCAGTGCCTAGATTCTTGTCCATATTTTGCCCGTGGGTAGTATATTCTGCTACTGCCGTATCCATTGCCTTTTTATTCGTAGCATTCAGGGTATTTATGGGTGTTGTCGCAATGGGCTCTGTCTCAGTCAGCCCTTTAGCAAGAGAGGCATTCATATCTTGCCCGAATTTCTCCGAGGCTTTCAGCTGTTCAGAGGCGCTGTTTTTAGTATCGCCCTGCCCCTTGGTAACTTCCTTGGCAACTTTATTGCTTTGCTTAGAGTCAATTACGGATTCACCACCGGCAAAATACAAAAGCTCGGGGCCTTGTTCACCTACCCAGTGCCAACCAGGGGATGCGTCGAATGTCCCGGCCGCATATCCTCCCTGGGCATTTGCCGCCTTGCCTTTGGTATTTCCAGAAAAGCTTTCGAAAAAGCTAAATACTTTTTTCACCGGGTGCCAATTCTCCCAGTATCTCTTTATTTTATCCCACTTTGTTAGGATGTTCCCTGTGGTGGTATCGACATTTTTGGAAGTATCAGAATTCATGTTAGAAACTTTTTTCACAACATTGTTTCTCATATTTTCAGCGTGGTTCACAGTTCCATCGCGTTGTCTCTTGGCATCCGCTATGAGCTTATTCGCCTGGTCTGCTGTTATGCTGTGGCTTTCATCCCTGGCTCTTATTATGGCCGACACAGTTTTATTGTACTGTGCATTTGCCGCCGATATAGCCCCATCCCTCTGCCTATTGGCACTCTTTATTATTGAGCTCGCTTGTTGGGCTGTTATGTTGGTGCCATAATCCTTTATCCTCTGCAGTATTACTTTTGCTTGGACTTCGTTGGTAGAGAGGGAATTCACAGCATTTACTCGCATTTTGTCTTGGAGGGAATTAACCTGTTGTTGTTCCTGTGCGGTTAAGGACCTGTGTTTGCTTGCAGCTCTCTGGAAAATTGCCTGTATCTGCTGTGTATATGAATTTATACGTGCTTTTTTAACATTGTTATTATTTGTCAGTTTTAAAAGTGCCTGCTGTTCTTGCGTAGTATTTAGGGCAGTGGACTTCTGGAAAAACTGCTTCATAGTGGCATATTCATCATTATAATGCTTATCCATGCCTAATTTTATCTGTGTGCCCATCTGCTTGTATTTTCCCACCATGCTGGTCGCAGTTTTATTTGTTATTATTGTGCCATTTACATACAGGTTGGTAAGGGCTTTCTTTATCCCGTCATCCATCTGTATATATGCACCGACAGCCTTCTTGGTTGCCGCACTTATCTTCACTGTATGGGTGGTTATTTGCTGGGTAGCATTGCCATACCCGTTTGCGACTATCTTGGCAGACTTTGTAGTTTTGTCTGCAAATAGGTCGACGGAGGGGATTGCTTGTTGGGTTAGGACATGGTGTATAGCTATTCCACCTGCCACGACTCCCGCACCCGCGAGCGCAAAAGGGGCCGCCGCGAGTGCCGCCGTCCCTAAGCTTGCCGCAAATCCACCAGCCGCAGTTGTTGCTCCTGCTGTAGCCGCCGCTGTTCCTGCTGTTGCCACTCCAGCTCCTTTTATTCCCGCTTCCGCTATCTTGGATGCCGCTCCTGTGGCTGCTTCCTTGCCCGCAAATTTGCCAAGCAGATCAAGGATACTCCCCAGGCCATTAGCTACACCTCCAACGGCCTTTAAGGTGCCACCCGCAGCCAATGTAACAACGCCAAATCCAACAACAGCCTTTTGTGCCCCTGGGCTCAAATTTCCGAATCCATCGGCCAGCTTTCCAACATCATCTGCCACGGACTTTATTGCCGGGGCAAAATTGCCCTCGAGCTTTATAGCCGCCGTCTCGAGTGAGCCTTTCATACTCTCGATAGCCTTTTGGGTATCGCTCATTTGGCTTTGGGCAAGTCTGCCCGCCGAGGTCTGGTCATTTGTGGCCTTAGTATATTTTTCTATGCCAGCCGCACCATACGCCATCATTATGCTCCCGGCTCTAGTAGCATCACTACCAAATATCGTACTCATGGCCTGGTCACGCTCGGAGTCAGACAGACTCTTCATGTGGGTTTGCAGTTCCTGGGCTACTCCGGCTGCATTTTTTAGATGGCCGCTGCTGTCCCAAACATTTATTCCAAGTTTTTGCATTTCTGCCGACGCTTCTCCGGTTGGAGCAGTCAGCCTTTGGAACATGGTTTTTAGGGATGTACCAGCATCCGACCCTACGAGCCCTTTGTCTGCGAATGCCCCAAGCACCGCTGTGGTGTCTTGTATAGACCAGCCTGCCAGATGGGCACCTGCCGAACACTGTTCTAGTGCTTCTGTCAGTGGCTCCACGTCTGTGGATGATGCCGCCGCCGAACCTGCCAGGGCGTTTGCCGCCTCACTCGCATGATTTGCCGACAGCCCAAAGGCTCCCATTGCCTGTACTATTGTATTCGCCGCATCTCCCAACTGCATACCGGAGGACGCCGCCAATTTCTGCGTCGCATCCAGGGCGCCCATTTTGATTTGAGCTTCACTCAAACCACCTTTTGCGAGCTCTGTCATGGCTTGTGCCATCTCAGTTGCAGAGAATTGCGTATCAGCGCCTAGTTTCAGCGCCAAACTTCTCAAACTCCCCATAGAACTCATAGGCTTGTTTAGTGCCCCCGCGGCTTGGCTCATGGAGTTTTCAAAGCTTATTCCAACCTTGCCCGCCGCTACACCAACGCCAACAAGGGGAACAGACAGCGTTAGGAGACTATCACCGAATCTGTTTGCAGTATCTCCGGCAAGCTTAAATTTTTCTCCGCTTTCCTTTAGGGAGGTACTTAAAGAAGCCAGCTTAAAATTAGCTATTTTTCTGTTTGTTTCATCTAGCTGGTTTTCAAAACCTTTTAGCTTCCCCTGGGCATTATTCATCTGGGTAGTATAGTTTTTTATGCTTCTGTCGTTGTTCAGAACAGCTCTTTCGCTGCTTTGGTACTCACGGGTGAGATTGTTTAGATCTGACTTCAAACGCCTAGTTTGCTCATCATTTTCTCCGAACGTCGCTTTGGATTGTTCATATGCCCGCCTAGTATTTTCGACTCTGGTACGGAGGGTATTCATAGCCTGCCCATTCTCATCCAAAGTTGTTCGCAATTTTCCAATTTGTTCTGAATAACCTTGGACAATTTTCCTCTGTACTTCAATTTTGTCACCGAGCGCCTGGGCATTGTTCTTCAAGTTATCCAAACTTTTGCCCCAGTCTTTCACGCCGGCAATGCTAGACTTGAACCCGCTGTCTATTACGCCCAAGCTTCTCTTTAAGTTTTGCATCCCCTTTGTAAAGCTGGAGTCATCCAGGGCAACACGTACCGCCAAAGAACCAATACTTTCGCCTTCTGCCATATAACTGCCTCCTTTCTTAATAATTTTTAGGCAAAATAAAAAGCCCTATCTCTAGGACTCTAATTTACTTTAAATAAAAGCCTGTTGTCTTCCCGTTTTTTGTGTTTATTAGTACTGCATTTTGCAGGTTAAAATCCTTAGGCACTTCAAACGCAATATAGGTCTGTTTTGGTGTATTAGGATTAATGTCATCATTTTCCCCTACAAATTCATTATTTTCCTTGTATATGGTCTCTTTATTGTTAGCCGCCGCTCCCGCATCTGTATTTGCTTTATATTGCGTTTTTGTTTTAGAATCTCCTAATACAAAATCTTCATCAGAATATTGGATGGCTGCTTGAGATTTATTGGTAAGTTGCAATTTAACCACAATGTATTTTTGGTCTGTGGTTTTTGTCTGGGAACTGTCTCCGCCCTCCACTGTGTTTGTCTCTTGAACGCCCAATATCTTCATTACTAAGTTGCCCGAAGCACCTTCCTCGCCTATTTTATACATCTTTTCTTTAGGCCGAGAAGAAGCCGTTTGGGCCATTGACGCTTCTTGGGATACTTTGCTATCCACAGTCTCATTAACTCTTTTTACAGCAGATGCATCCCCTACAAAATAGCCAACAGCAAAAATTATGACGCCACACACAATTTCGATGATTAATCTTTTTTTCATAAAGTGAACCCCTCCTTATATTTATATATTATCAAATTCAGGGCTTATTTTCCATACTAAAAAATGTCATTTACATATACTTTTTTCTTTCCCTTGGGCTCTTCTATGCCGTTAAGGATTTTATAATCATCCCACAACAGCATAAATTTCTTGAGCGTGCAATTCCAAAACTCTTTTTCAGTCATTCCCAGAAGTTTGCTTAGATTTATCAACCTCGCCCACGGAAGTTTTTTGTCCTCCGCTTTTGCTGGGCGTTTTCTGTTTGCCGTCGCTTTTCGGAGCAGAGCCAAACAGAGCTACGCTTATCAGCTCATGTGCTTTATTTATTTTTTCAACTGTATCAAGGTATGTCCCGATATCCTCCTCGGTCATTTCCTCCCCAGCCTCTCTCAAATCGTGCTGAAGTCCTACCCATAGGAGCCACCTCTCTTTATGCGTACTCCCAGTTTCCAGTGCTTTAAATGCATCCATTACACTCCCATATTTATCTTCGAACAGACAATATGCGTTCATGTCATATATCAATCGCCTCTTTTTATCTACCATAATTTCGACGCCTTTATTTTGCAAGTCCTTGCCTTCCATCTGAATCATCCTCCTTAAAAATTTTGATTGTGAACTACCACCACTTATAGAAGTGGATGGCTTCTTGGTCAATACTACTACTG
>ENA-UOOR01001460-UOOR01001460.1-fermentation-metagenome-genome-assembly--contig:-NODE-1460-length-27755-cov-9.801877_pt1 | contig 27755 bp, 24 predicted proteins | sample MGYA00245780_ERZ724029 | MGnify/ENA primary metagenome ERZ724029 (study PRJEB28704, sample SAMN03018315) | fermentation metagenome | biome: anthropogenic terrestrial biome; feature: soil; material... | reverse complement strand
AGTTTAAAACCTGAACCCTGTAGTTTGCAGTTTACACAAAATTTTGGATAGTCCCGATGTTTTTTTTTTAATCTATTAAACCTAAAATTATTGTTTTAAGCTCATCAATTTTTTCTTGAGCAATTAGTCCATCTTCATTATTCTTTAAAACATTAAGAGGCTTCAGGTCATTTCTATTCGAGGGAACAGGCGTAACACCCAAAAATGATTCAAAGTCCTTGTCAAATCCATAAACCTTAACAGCCTTATCTTTTATAAATTGATTAATATATTTGTGCTGTTTTTTGTCTTCGTCAAAGTCCATTAATACAGAGTATGATAATCCGAATTTTGAAAGCAAACTAATATATCTATGGATATTGTATTTACCTAATGCATCAAGACAATAGATGTGTCTCTCTTTTAAATCAATCCATTCAGTATTCATCAGATAATCTATAAATGCTTTTTCGGAAGCTCCTTCACATATCAGTATGTGTTTTGCAAAAAACATTGATGAGCGTTCTGTGTCAAGCCAAATTGAGAATTTGATAGCTTCTTCAGCTAGTATAATTTCATCATCTTTATCGTTTATAAGTTTATTCAGTTCTTTTTCATCCGCTTCAGGTATACCACTTTTTATTTGCTTCAGCAAAAAGTTATTAAACTCAATATTGTCTGAATATATTGTGGCTAAGGATACATTGTCTACTTGATAAAGTATACTTTCCCCAGAATCTTTCTCAATCCGTTTTAATTCCGACATATCCTTAATGTTTTTACTTACAAAAACAGATGAATGGGAGGTACAAAACACTTGTTGATTTTCTTCTTTAGCAATTTGTTTTAAGCCTAGATTCATTAATTCCTGTTGGCTAGGATGTAAAAATGCCTCAGGTTCTTCAAATAGAATTAAAGTAAAATCGGGTAGGAATTCTTTTTTTAGACTTGACTTTTTCTCATCGTATTTTGCTGCAAGTTTAATCATTGTATAAATCAAATGCCTTTGCAATCCTTGTCCAATGTTGTTCATGTCAACCCTTTTCTTTCCAATTTGTAAGTTGTCATCTTCAAGAAAGTGCTCTACAAGATTTTTTATAATTATATCTGATTTTATAGGGTTAATATCAAATCCAAACGAAAATTGCCAAGTTCTTAACTCTTCATTGATGTCATTTTTAAGATTCTCCATTGAAATTCCATCTTCTGACTCCTCTGTTTTAAAATCAGTGTTGAATTTTTCAAATGATTTGCTTAGTTTACTAAATGGTTCTGATTTCTCTAATACTTTTTTAAATACAAATGTAATAACTTGTCTAAGTGGAGATGGGCCTGATAATTTGAATGTATCATCAGTTTTTGCAACTTCCGGTATATATATAACCTTACCAAGCTTAGCTTGAGATATATTCTTTGCTCCATAGAAATTATTCTCAGACAATTGCCCTTCTTTGTCAATAAAGAAAATATTGCTGTTGTCCTTATCGAAATGCTCCTCAGATTTAAAATATCTTCTGACAGTAAGTATTTTGTCTTCTCTTTGATATTCGTCTTTTAGTGTACTTTGTTCTTCATCTGTCGTTGAAAATTCAATTTGAATCCAACTGTCATTATCCATTATAGCGGACAATTTTGGAAAATCTGTCTTGTCATTGTATTTATAACCATCCACTTCATAAAAAGTACGAAGAACTGATATTAAGTTTGTCTTACCCGAATTATTTTCGCCAACAAACAATGTGAAGTCTTTACAGTCAATTGATTGATGAAGAATTGAACGAAAATTGTGGATTGTAATCTTTTTTATTTTCATGCTTTAATATTTTGAGAGGAACTTGCTTACAAAGGAATTTAGCTTGTTCATAACGGTATCGGTATGAGGCTGTGGCGGATTTGTGAGTGATTCAGAATCCGGTTGGACAGAGGAATCGGACATGAATCCTCCGTTACAAACAGCACAACGAACGCCATGCCTTATGACCGAGTGATACTAAACGTAATCTATTTTTAGTTTACAACTTCAAAACAATCTCTAATATCTTTATATCCATTCACTTTAGAATATAAGTGCAAGGCTAATGGAGTTGGTTGTAAATTAATCCTTGAAAAATCTTCTTGATTTATAGAAAATCCATATCCTTCACTAAAAAGATTAGCACTTGGTAATAATTCCAAAGCTCTTAAATGGTCAATTTCTCTATCTAATCTATTTATGTCATTTGTACCTGCAATCTCAAATAGTTTATTCATACTAATTTCAAAACCTTTCTCAGTATAGATAAGTCCATTTTTATCATAAATAACTATAGAGTTTTTACAGATATAATTTATAAGGCGACATTGTAATCCTGTCAGAGATTTAAGAATATGGATAAATATTAAATTTGAATCATCACCTTCATTTTTATCAACTGATGATGCTAATAATCCAGCCCACATCTCAAGTATTAATTCATTATCTTGCCATGAGGCATTTTCCAAAATCTCTACACCGATTCTTGGATTCAATTTTAATTGCAACTTATCATCAATATATTCAAACTTATCTTTTGATTTATTAATCATTCGAATGATATTATTTAGTCTCCAATATCTCATTTTATCTTGGAGCATAAGCCCAAATTCAGTTGCAGCCGGCATGCAAATTGCGGTCAAAAATTTTCCTACTTCATCTGCTGATTTCTCTACAGTAATTTTGAGTGCTTCACCATAAGGTTTAATTCCAAAAATATCATTAATTTCAGGCATGATTGTGTTCAGTATTTGTTAGTGTAAGTTTGTCTCTTATTATGTTTGCTAACGTGTTATTTACGCAATTTATTTCCACATTCGTAAATGCTACATTTAAAATACTCGTAAATGCATTATCGGTTTCCTTATGATTATTCTTTTAAATATTTGCGTACCAAAATCTAATAATAATCATTCCTGATTATTAAATAAGCAGTTTACGTGAGAGTGATGTACCCGTGAAGTTATCTATAGGAGAAAGAAGTCATGCATGCATCGCGTATCAGATAAACTAACAGTGTGTGTTTGTTCGAACAAAATTACCGACTGCAAGTTTAATTAATATTTGGTTAATATTCTCAATGATGTCTAATTTTTCAAAAAGATTGTAGTTAAATATATTTAAATGGTGTCCGAAAAATAGAAATGAGGGCGATTATATACATAAATCACTAATTTATCAGTCTAATCAATGACTCTCCTAAAAAGGGAGTAGCTTACACCCTATCATGAAACGACTTATTCGATTTATTTTTATTCTTAACCTGATTGCAGTAACTGTTTCAGAACAATCGGTTTTTAAGCTAAAAGACGGTAATGGCGGAATACGTCCCAAGCTTCAACTTGGTGAAAAAACTATTATTTCAGCGCCAGACGAAGGTCTTTGGTCTATTGCCACGGCTTGGGAAAATAAATGGCCGGCGCAATGGCACCATGCATCGCCTGTTTCGATGGAATGTGACGGGAAAAGGTCTTCAGGCATTTTTACCGGGGATTGTGTATTTCGGAAACCCTTCGGGAACAAAAAATACGCCCAATTGCGTGGGCAGTTATTCGCTGTTCGATCATTGGTGGTCTATGGGTGTTGAAGCCTGCCTGTAATAGGGAGCGTAGATGTTTCCAGCTGTTTCAAAAACAGTAATCTGTCGGTTGAAAGCACTTCGGGAGCGACTACCAGTGTTCCGGCCTTCCGTAATCGGTCACCGTATAAAAATACAAACAAGATTTCAGATACCAAAGTTATGCCGCTTGGCTCTACCTGATATGATACGGCATGGAGTGCTTTTGCGATTAGATAAGGTACATAACCACCAGTCTTTGCTAATCAATGAGATCAGCTTTTATTTGTCTTTTCACATATTCAATCCTCGAATATTGATATCCGCATGAAACTCTTCGGATATTTCTATTTGATAAAATCTTCTCTCATAGGACTGAAGCAGTCAATGAGGATACCCGGCTCAATACATTTGGTGCCATGAAGGACATTGGGAGCGATATATAATCCATCTCCTGTTTTAACAATTTTCTTGATACCATCGATTACAAATTCAAACTGTCCGCTTGCAACATAAGTCGTTTGAGCATGAAAATGGGTGTGTTCATTGCCCACTGCACCCTTTTCAAATTTTACTTTCACCAGCATAATATGCTCGTCGTACCCCATAATTTGTCTTTCCATTCCTTCGCCGGCCGGCTGCCAGTCAATTTCACCACTGAAAATAAATGATTCGCTATTATAGTTCATATTTTTTATCTGATTACTTTGGTTTTTGTCAAATTTGTAAAAAGTTGATGCGTTGCATGATGCTTGAATGACAACTTCACCCCCCTATGTTTTATAACCACATGTTATATGTAGCAATGAAAACACATGCAAATATATGTTTTTTCTTCATGTCTAAATCCATTGCCATAATAATTTACATCAAACCAGTATTGATGTGATTAAACTCCACAATTGGGACAATGAAAAAGAATGTACATGCATCTTAACATTGTAGACATAAATCACTAACTTAGTGGTCTAATCAAAAATTCTCTTAAAAAGGGGCTAGCTTACATACTATCATGCAACGACTTATTCGATTCATATTTATCCTTAACCTGATTGCAGGTACCGTTTCAGCACAGTCGGTTTTTAAGCTAAAAGACGATAATGGCGGAATTCGTCCCAAGCTTCAACTTGGTGAAAAAACTATTATTTCAGCACCAGACGAAGGTCTTTGGTCTGTTGCTACGGCTTGGGAAAATAAATGGCCGGCGCAATGGCACCATGCATCGCCTGTTTCGATGGAACAATCGGGCGACTGGCAAATTGTAAAAGGAGAAATTGTATTGCCACAAGGGGTGATGAAAGTTCGCGATGCCTATCGCAATGAAAAGGGACTGGTGCACTGTATCCGCCGCTTTGAGTGGACCGGAAAAAGCGACATAGACTCGTTGACTTTATCGGTTCGATGGAATGTAACGGGAAAAGGTCTTCAGGCATTTTTGCCGGGGATTGTGTATTATGGGAACCCTTCGGGAACAAAAAATACGCCCAATTGCGTGGCCAGTTATTCAGGGAAAGCAGGAGAGAAAGCCATTTTTGAAGATCATCGCTACCCAATGCCTTTCGCTTGTTTGGAATCGTCTGTGGCTGACAAATTCGGTGCTGTTATTCATACGGTACCAAGTCCTTTGCGTGATGCCAAACTGTTCGATCATTGGTGGTCTATGGGTGTTGAAGCCTTTGATGATCATGCTGAACTGGTGCTTTATTCAGGCCCAATCACCTACAACAACCATCCCAGTATTGCCAAAGCGATACAATGCGGCAATTTAGCATACGACAACACTTATATCAAAATGAGTCCTGATCAAGTAATTGAGAAATCATTTTATCTTGATCTGTACACAATTAATACTCAGGGAACAGCATTCCAGAAACCAGTTTATGATGCGATTGAAATGTACAAACCTTTTTATACAGAGGATTTGCCGTCATATAAAGAAATACTGGATTCTAAATTTATATTAGCCAAGTCTCGTTGGGTTGAAGGAAATGGATATGCCGGATTCAACATGTACGATCGACCCAGTAATCCGGAGATTGTAATGGGTTGGTGTGGTCAAGCCGGTTCGCCTGGCTTTTCACTTCAGAATCTGAAATCGCGCTTTGGGAACGATGCTTCTATCGATAAAATGGTGCAACAATCACTGGATTTCTTGTCAACGTATCCCGTTTCTGGCGAAGGGTTTCCGGTGGTTTACAATGTGAACAGCAAGAAGTACGCCAATCCAGACCCGGTTTCCAACGGACAAGGAATGTACAATATTGCCAAAGCCATTGAAGCAGCCCGAAAGAACAAAAGATATGATACGACGAAGTGGGAAGAGTTCCTGAAAAAAACTTGCGATGTGGCATCTTCACGCATCTTGCAGTCGGATTGGTCGCCTCGTTCTACGGCAGAGGGATTCTACATGGCTCCATTGGCTATTGCATCAAAGCTTTTCAACAATGAAACCTATCGGAAAGCAGCAGTGAAGGCAGCCGATTACTACGCCAAACGTCATCTTTTGATGGTTGAACCATACTGGGGTGGAACGCTCGATGCTTCGGGAGAAGACAAAGAAGGAGCATGGGCTGCATTTCAAGGCTTCCTGAATGTATATGATTTGACCAAAGACCCCAAGTATCTGGCTTATGCCCAGCATGCCTGCGATGTATGTCTGAGCTACGTCGTAGTATGGGACATTCCGCTCACGCCAGGTCGTATGGCTGATTATTGGTTCAAAACACGCGGATGGACCGTAGTTTCGGCACAAAACCAGCACATCGATATTTATGGTGTTCTTTTCGCTCCGGAAGTTTATCGCATGGGGGAACTTACCAAAAACGAAAACCTGAAACGATTGGCTAAAACGATGTTCCTTACTTGTGGACAACTGACCGATCCTTATGGAAGTCAGGGAGAGCAAATGCAGCATACCAACTTTGCTCAGAGAGGAGACATGTCAAACGTATTCCTTTTACGTGGCGGCTATTCCGAACATTGGACCGTATTCTGGATTACAGCCCATTTTCTGAATGCAGCTGCTCGTTTCGAAGAAATGGGGGTTGTGTTATAGCTGCCAGGTGTCCGAAAAATAGAAATGAGGTGTAGCGTTCTTTCACGCTGCACCTCATTTGCTATAGCTTGCGACGGTTCTTTTGTCCCACAGAAGTGGGGAGACCGAATTCTATTTTCTTGTGACGGGGAATTCGGTTATTCTCAATGTGGTACAACCATATGGAATTAGTGTGATTTCTTCTTCGGGTGACATTTCTGTCTGGTATTGAACACTAAAGGGTTGAGGGCCTGCAGAACCATTGTATAGTTTCCAGTCGTTCATCCGCTTGCCTTTTGTTTTGATTTCTATGGGAGCGTTTTCTACGTTCCAGGGAAATCCGCTCATTTCTTTTTTGATTACCTGAAAGTCGTTTGCAATATTTTCGTCTTTGATAGATTCCTCCTTTAGGCAATAGTTCCACGGAGTACTGCTGTGTACCTCGTAATACCATTCCCCATATTGCGGGTTATCACTCTGAACTTTTGTCCAGACTTCTTCCATGCGCAAAGCATACAAAAGGGGTCCTCTTTCTACAGCTGCTGCACCTTCATACCAACGGGAAACACTCACTTCCATGGGAAGTACAAGCTCAACAACATCACCAGACTTCCACTCACGGTCGATCTTTACAATTTGGTTGCCTTCACTTTCGCCCCAAATTTCGTTGTTAATTTTGATGGTGGCCAATTTACTCCATGCGGGTATTCTAAGATGAAGTGGGAATTCAACTTTTTCCACGTCATCGAGGATGTTCAATTGAAATGTTATTTCTTCTTCAAACGGGTAGTTTGTTTTCTCTTCAATGGATACCGTAACGCCTGAGCCCACCTTTGCTGTCACTGTATTGGGGGAATAGATCAGCGCTGCCAATCCTTTGTCTTCGGAGGCATACCATAGGTGTTTGGTAAACTTGGGCCAGCCTTGATGCAAGTTGGAAGTGCAACAGGGGTATCCTGTTAACAAGCCAAATAGTTGATCGGTGCCGTTGTATGAGGTGACAAAGTTTCTTGGGTGACGGGATACTTCTACCTGATTAAGTTGTTGGTAATATTGACGTGCGTCGTAATTATCGGTTACCTGGGTGGGGAGTGCGTTAAAAGAAATTCTCTCCAGCCAGTCGGCCCATTCCACATTGCCGGTAATTTCAATCATTTTTTCCAAAGAAAACATCAATTCGACGGCTGTACACAGTTCAGATCCATGGGTGGGATTTCCGTAATGTAGCAGTTCATCAGCGCCATACAAGCCATTGGGCCAGCCATGGGCTCTCTTTAAGTCGGTATAGGCTTTGTTGACGGCATCGATATGTATTGTGTCTTTTGTAGCCTGATATCTGATGAGCGGCTGTTTCATCCCCTGGGCAAGATTCACGCAATGTACACTGAACAAGCTGTTGAGCATCTCACCGTCGGAAAATGAATTCGTCCAGTCGGTTGTTTGTTCTGTGATGATGTCTCCCAGCTCTAACAGAAAAGCATCGCCGGTGATATTGTAGAGCCAGTAAACAATCATCAGATTGTCGCCTCCACGATATTGTCCCCATCTTGTCCAATTGTTGAGCGGCGTGTCGGGTAACTCCTGCAATTGATATTTGAAGTATTTCGTCATGAAAGGAATGACACGCTCGTCGTTTGTTGCTTCGTAATATTGTTTCATGAACTTCAGAACGACCATTTTGGGCCACCAGTCCTTGGCGTTCGTTCTCTGCAGTCCTTTTTCCGGTTCAAGATCTTCGGAGGGCCCGAAATATCCATCCTCTCTTTGACTTTGCAGCGTCCATTCGATCCAGGGTTGTACCTTGGCTTTCAGGTCATTGTCATCCAGTATATATGCCAAAGGAAGCAATCCGTCGATCCAGTAGGGCCCTCTTTCCCAGACATCTCCATCGCCGCCAAGCCATCCATTTCTGGAACCCATCACTTGCGGGTATAGTTCATCGAGGTGGCCTGTCATTCCGTCTTTCATCTTATTTAGTTGGTCCTTGAGCCACCCCTCGGGTTTGACAGCTCCCAAAGGAAGCTCGATAAATGGTTTTGTAATTAATGGTGATCGATTATTCATGTACAAATCTGTTGATGGTTGTTCAATTTTATTTTGGGTACAGCTTGTGATCATCACATAAATCAAACACAATAATATCAAATTGACTTTCTTCATAAATCCTAAATTCTAATTTGTATATAAATGATTTTGGTTTCTAGTTATAGTGCGTCTTTCACACAGCGAAATCCGACGGTTGCTTTTCTTTCAAATGAGGGAGAAACACGGAGCAAGTACTGTCTGAAATTCAGTTCCCGGGGGCCTCCCTGTACATACCAGAAGCTGGACGTGGGCAAGAAGTAACTTCCTCCTTTGACCATGATGTATCGGTAGGTGGTGTTGTCGTACTGGTCATTGGTCAACTGCCATACAGAGCCGACCAAATCGTAGAGTCCGTAGGGATTGACTCCTTTTTTATATTTTCCTACCGGATACAATGAACCATCACCCAAGTTACAGCGGCTTGCGTCGATCCCTTTTAGCTTCCATACAGAAAGCGTATTTGTGATAAACTCTTCCTCTCTTTCGACGGGTGTTTTTTGTATCCAGGGCCATTCATTGCCCGCTTCGGTTTGCGCTGCATATTGCCATTCAATTTCTGTCGGAAGGCGTTTGCCGGCCCATTTGGCATATGCTTTTGCATCTTCAAGCGTGACATAGATGACCGGATAATTCTCCATCCCTTTGGGAATTTTCCCGTTTGTCCAGTGCTTCAGAAAGTTCGTTGTGTCGCTTGGCTGATACCCACTTGCAGCGATAAACTCCTCGTACTGTTTGTTGGTGACAGGGTATTTATCCATATAAAACTGCTTCATCGGGATCTTTTCTCCTGCTGCGGTCGGGTTTTCGGGGTAACCGATAAAGTTATCTCCTGTACGATAGGTATCGCACGAGAAAATTCCCGAGGGGATCAAAACCATGCCTTTGGGAGCTTTGGAAACCCGCTCCGTTGTTTCGGCTTCAGATATCAGTCGTGCGCTGCCCGGTGTGATATGGATAATGCGTTCATCAATTATTTCCTTGTTTTCGAATGCTTGAATGATAAATTTGCCTTCGTACTGAGGAAATGCTGCATGTAACTGGATGGATTGCGCTTCAATTCCAAATACTGCCGGTTCCTTCTCATAAGAGGGGCTACCCGCCCAGATGCGAATGCTGTCTCCACGCTTGCTCGAGAAAGCCAATACATCTCCAGATAATGTTACGGAGAGATGTTTCGGAAATGCTGCAATGGCAGATACAGAACCTTCATTGTTGGTCCCCAAATCGTATGAGTTGAATGCATCCAGTTTTACAGGGACATATTGCTTGTCTCCGACGACACTCACTTCCAGCTCTTCGTGGTGAAAAAGATCGACATAATGAAAGTTGCCATCTACGTTGTTTATTTCAAACAGATTGCCTTTGAAGCCTCCTGGATGCAAGTTGAAAATAGTATAAATAGTTTTTGATTCGGCAGGCCATTCGTTTACGAATATGCTGTCGACAAGCGTGCTGATCAACGGAGTATAACTTTTCTGCAGGAAATTGCTGCTGTTCTCCCGTTGAATCTGTAGCAGTTTCCCCCAATAACGCATCTGATCATCAGACCATTCAAATCGACCCGGAGGAAAACTGTTTGTCTCCGTACCATATCCATTGAAAAAGGAGAGATTGAATTCCCTCTTAATGGGCTCTCTGGCCTCTTCTGCTACCCTGAATATGGCAAACTCTGGCTTTATCAACTTGTTCAAATTGAGAACGGGGGGATAATACAGGGCATTGTGGACTCTGCCGGATACGATTCCTTGCATGTCGCACGGAACAGCCATGCCTTCGCTATACATGACGACTCCTTTGCGTGCTGCATCTGCCGCATCCTGTAGCTCTGTGCTGGATCCTCCTCGGGTATCGAGAACAAAACCATCGATGTCTGCTATCCGCGTGATGTTGGTCATGCCATCGAAATGTCCTTCATCGGAGCGGGTGCTTTCGTCCCAGGGGTTATAGCATAGAAAGAAGTAGCTTCCCATTTGGTGGCATAATTCAGAGATTTCCTTGAGTTTATCAAATCCTCCTGGTAAGTCCCGAAACATATCCCACTGGTTTCGCTGATCCATGCCGAGCGCAGGCCAGGTAGGCCATATACCGAATACATCATATCCACCAATCAGTTTATTCATCTTTTCGAGATGTTCTTTTACATGGAACGAGTTGTCGGTATAGTCAAAGAAACGTTTATCCCATGTCATCATCAGATTTGCCGAATAGCAGCTTTGAATCCACTTCAAATCTTCTCTTTCCATCAGGTAATTGTTGAATTCACCAACTGGCACATCATACAAATATCTTTCCTGAAATATTAATTTCATCCCGTTTTGCCAGTTACCCTGATACTGGTCGAGCCAGAAATTGTATTCAATTGTTCCACCGGGGTAAAGGATGGTTTCGAAACGTTTTAACCTGCCATCTTTCAGACTCCTGTTGTCTCTCCGGACCAAGGCAACAATGTTATTCTCTCCATCGGCCTCTACACAGGTGAATCCCAATTCCCATGAATTGTCCGGGAGGATTACATTGACCGGCTGGTATCCTGGCCTGAATAAATGGGAGCGGGATAATCCATGGGATCCTTTTCCCGTGATATAAACATGCTCTTCATTTCTCCCCAATGGTACAATGTTGTGCAGATTGATGGTGTCGGTCGAGGTATTTCTAAAGGTGATTTTCCCGTGAACGCCAACATCAAATGGTTTTAAGGAAAATGAAATATCCATGCTGTCGGAGGTCGCTGCGGTAGTATATTCACGCTCCGCAATCTGATATGAAATCAATGGCAACGTTTCCGATATATGTAAATCGGGGATCACAGAATGAGCCATTAATGGCTGCTTATGATGAATTGCTGCGACGTTGACCGAATGGGCACTCCACAACGGAAATGTACAGCATATGAACAGAAACAGGCTTTGAAGCTTACTTGTGATGGCCATAATCATTCAATGTTTTGTTTTTTTATTGCATCGTTATAATCTACCACATAATGCCACCAGTTATTTAACTTTCCATCATAAGGACTGATCCCTTTGAAATGTGGTAAGTGTGACAAATAATATTTCATCCATCCCAGTTGATAGGAACCTTCGGGGTTGCCCCATTCTGTCCGGTTCACAGACTTCGGGTTCGATCTTCTCAGATAGGGGTAATTTAGCCAGTCGTCCACATAGCTCATGATGTATGTTTCATTCCCAAAGTCATAATCTTTTAGTCCATTGGGAGGAAAGTGTACATTGCCCACTTGCGACCTATGTTTTTCATATTTGTCGTATCTTAATCCATAGGCAGAAAACAACTCCCATGTGGTCAGATCGTTTGTATTGGGTTTGTTGTCATAATCCCACCATCCATAAACCTTCATCATGGTCGATTCAAAACGGTGACTGTAACTTTCTAATGCACAGGCCAGGTCGCGTTCGTAGTTGAGCCCCATGATGCTGAGCAACTTCTTGCAGGACGGATTCTCATTGGGCTCGGAGTTAATCCAGAATGCTCCTTCGCCCATCATATGGGATTCCCACATTCCACAATATGGGAAAGTCCACACCCATACTTCATCAATTTCATCATTGTCGCGCATCCGGTCAAAACCATAGTGTTTTACCATTGCATTGTAATCGTATGAGGTGCCTACTGTTTTAAAGGTGTTCCAATTTTCTTCGCTTAGATATTTTGTCGCCTCTTCAACAGTAAAAGGTCTTTTTTTCGGATCATTTTTCAAGTAGGTAAACAGCTGACTTGCATCAATCTCTTGTACCACTTGATAGTCGACTGTATATCCGGAAGCCTCTTCCAGCGCTTTCTCGTAGTTCTGCGACAGGATGACCGGATCATTCCAACTAAAACTATATCCCGGAGTAATAAAGAGTTCATGAATTCGTTTGTTTTGAGGTTGTATAACCGGGTTTTCATATACAACCGCTACTTTTACGGTAATGATTTCGGCATTGACATTTTCCAGCGTGACCGTCTGACTGATTTTATGATCTTTCGTAAAATCAAGGAAATCTGTTTCAGCCTGTTGCCTTAGATTGTGTTTATACAAGTTTAGATAATATCTACCATTGATCTCTTCTAAAGGTCTGTTGGTTTTGTTGATTTCTTTTCCAGAGAAACTGGCTTTGCCTTGGTTATCCGTATTTTTTGCCAATAAAATATGACGACCTGCATTTCGATCTTCAGCTGATTCGAATATTTCTACGGTGACCCCTTCGACGATGCCACCTGACTCATCCACAACATAAATATTCAAATCGGGTTGTGATTCACTGCCTTGAACATTTTCCACACAGGATGAAAAAATAATTGCGGACAATATGAATAGTAATTTTATGTGCATAATTTGAAATTTTAATCCATTGTAGAACCAATTTTACAATCAGTCCTACAATGGGTTAATTACTACGTACTACTTCAGCACAATAAATTGGTGCGTGTGTCCATCGTTCATCAGAAGATAACGAGTGGTCTCATTTTTAACAACACCATTTTTCTCTGCCTTTATGTAATAGATTCCTTTGGATTTTTCACCATCCAGACCAGGTTCAAAATCCTTTAAAGTAAATATGGCCTTACCTTCAGCATTCGTGCTTCCACTTAAAAAAATGTTTGTATTGTTATCGCGATCTTCAGCTGTTTTGTAAATCTTTACTGCCACATCCGATATTGGCTGCGTTTTATTGTCATCACTGAATACCTGCACGTGGAACTCCCATGGAGTTGAACTTTGAAATTCTTCAAATATGCCCGATCTGTCACAAGAGATCATGCAAATCAAAGAGATGATGAAAGATATATTTCTGAATGTTTTCATATCATTATATTTACGCTTCATTTAAAATTCATATTTATCATTCCTGTCTTGCTCACCTCCAAATGTGTACGATTCAATGTTATAGAACTTGAGCTCTAGCACAGGGATCGGCACCTGACGGAAAGACCTGGTCGTCAACTGAAATTTATCAATTGGCGTGCGCCGTCTGTCATAGAATGGGGTCACTGTATAAGCATATCCACATTCAACAAACCGTTCATAATAGATGGCTTCCAGTATTTTGTCTTTTGTGGAAGTAACATTGATGTCGTTTAGTTTTCCCCGATTGACGCGTGTGAGATTGACCAATTCCACTGCTTTGGAATTTTCAGAAGTTTGCAAAGCTGCTTCGGCATAAAGCAGGTCAGATTCCGCTTTCGTGAAAAAGTATAACTCTCCTTCACCCGATTGTTGACCTGTTTCCGAGAACCTATTTAATACGTATGAGCTGTATTTTGTGTATCCATCGTATGTCAACCCTCCCGTTGGTGAGTTAACAGCTGGGTAATATTGAAAGTCGGTTCCCAATCTGTAGTCAGGAGATTTAGCTTCGGGCAATATGTTACATCATTGGGTAATCCCGTCTCAGTTGTGGCAAAGGTTATCAATGATTTTGTATCCGTGTCATAGATTCCAATTCCAGCCCCTTCTGTCCCAATCCAGAGCCGGCCTTTTGTGTCTTCTAACAGACAGATGATGTCTCTGCTTGTTTCATCATCGCGATTCGCAATGGTTGGGTAATGAGCCCATTCATCCGAGAATCTATTGTATGAATAGATGCCTTCGCCAATGGTGGCAAACCACAATATTCCTTTCTTATCTTCCAGGATGTAGTTAACCTGCTTTCTGATGACACCCTCCTGCACCCTTGTAAAATCGTCTGAACTTTTGTTGTAGTACTGCAGACCCGTTAATGTTCCAATCCATATTTTGCCGGTCGAATCTTTATAGATGGAATACACATTGTTGTCGATGATGGTATTTCCCGACAATGAATTGGCATACGACTTGATCCTGCCACTATTGAGTTCCAGGGTATAGATGCCCTCGGAGAAAGTGCCAACCCAGAGTTTCTGATCGTCATAAAGCAGGGAATGAATATTCTTTGCGGGAATCTTACACTGGCCAAATGTTTTTGTCACAGGATTAAACCAGTTTAATCCTGCATCTTCCGTGCCTATCCAGATGGTATTCCTGTCGTCTTTGCAAAACTCGCTGATACTTTTTCCACTGATAGAATTTTCACCTGCAATGGGGTAATATTTCTCAAATTGTGAGAAAGCCTTGTTGAAGTAACAGACACCGCCAAAGAATGTACCTACCCATATTCCCCCTTCTCTATCCTGATAGAGGCTATGGATTGCATTGTCAGAAAGAGAGTAAGGGTCGTTGTAAGAATGTTTCAGGTTTTGATGTCTTTCAGTGAGGAGGTCAATGATGTAAAGTCCAGTTTCCGTCCCGACCCACAATTCGTTGTTGTCGGATTTCATGATGCACCTCACAAAAAGTTCCTTCCCATCATCACCCACCTCAAGACAAGGGATGAACAACTCTTTCTCTATATCAAATTTCTGTAACCCTTTCTTTTCAGTTCCTACCAGGATGTATTTTGAATGATGTAAAAGGATTGAGTTGATGTTATTCTCGGGTGAGTTTATTTTTGTTTTCTCCAAGAGGTAACGGGTTGTTTTATGACTTGCTGGATCTATCTTGAGCAACCCATACCCGTAAGTCGCAACCCATATGTTGTTTTCCTTGTCAAATAAGATTTCTCTTACATGCACATCTTTCAATGCATACTCTTTCAGTTCGCCCTGGTTGTAACAAAAGATTCCCTGGTCCTGAACAGCCATCCAGATGTTTCCCTCTTGATCAGATTTCAAGTCCCTGACAACTCCTTTTATTTCATTCCCCTCTGTGGTTTTGGTGTCGAATTTGGTAAATCTCTCGTTGATTGGATCATAAATGTCGATGCCATTGGCTGTCCCAATCCATATTTTATTTTCTTCATCCTGTAGAATAGAGAAAATCCTGTTTGAGCTGATGGATTTGCTATTCTCCCTTTCATTCTTGAAGATTCGGTATTGTATTCCATCATACCTGTTCAGTCCGTCCATTGTACCAAACCAAATGAATCCAGTCTTATCCTGGAATATGGAATAGACCATATTTTGAGAAAGGCCATCTTCTACAGATATGTTCCTGAAGTAAAAATCCGAACCATGTAATAAAAACTGTAAGTTGGATAAGATGTAAAAAACAAACAGAATAAATATTTTTGGTCTCATCATCATTCTCGATCTACATACATGCTGAAGAACTTCCACAGCTCATCACCCGTATCCATGTCGTCCCAGAACCAGGAATGTTTCCCTCCAATCATCTCATAGAGCCACACCTCACTGTCGTTGGTTCCACCGGAAAAACGGTGCTTCACGATGGTACGGTTGTTGGGTGCTTTTCCGGTGACCGTATCGGTCTGCATGAGTGTGCAACGGTTCTTCGCCGCGCAGAAGTGTACGGCAAGGGGCACGGGAATATATTCACCCCAGCCTCCCTTGTTATCGGGATCGCCCTCCCAGGCAGAGATTTTGTCGTCAGTGCCATGGATTTCGAAGAGGGGAACAGGGAGGGTAGAGGTGTCGCTTTTGTAGAGCCACTCCATCATCAGTCCGGATATCGGCGCCACGGCAGCAAACAGATCGGGCTTCCGGGCTGCCAACAGATAACACATCTCTCCTCCGTTCGACATCCCCGCGCAAAAGACATTCTGTTTGCTGAAGCCATACTTCTGCTGCAGATGATGCACCAGCTGCGTCAGAAACTCCACATCGTCGATCGTCATATCGTGTTGAAAGGGATAACCTACATTCCAGCACAAGTTCCCCCGGCCATCTTTCTCGCCCTGCGGGTAACAGACCGCAAAGCCGTGACGGTCGGCCGTTTCGTTCAAAACCCCCGGCTTGGGACTACCGTAACCATGCAGCACAACGACCAGCGGGCCATTCTCGGGCATGTTCTCCGGTATGTGCAACCGATAGACCCTTTCAATGCCTTCACACTGCAGGGTATATTCAGGCGTATTGTCGGCACGTACACTGCCCACAGCAGCGACGAAAAGGATGAGTCCTGCCAGAAAGGATCGGGCAGTGTGTACTTCAGACAGATGTTTCAAGTTAGATAAGTGCATGATATATATTTTTTTCTACAGGAATAATTTTCATCAAACAGATGTCGTCACCCATTTTTATACTCTTTAAAAGCTCGACATCCACTTCACAACCAAAAGCTTTTTCGAAGATCACTTTGCTATAACCTGTTGTACATTGGCACCAGGTATTGGTTTCCAATTTGTCAACTTCGGCAAGCATCGGGCACGGACAAAAAGGGAACTGCAAGTAAAGCTCCCCATCGCGAAAAGATATGCCGGCGGCCTTTGCCTTGTCGTGGCTGGCAAACTTGTGTTTTTTACCCACGTTGCATTGTTTTCTTTATCCCCATTTACAATCTTCCGGGCCGTCTCGTCGTCGCTCTCATTCTTTACGGCATGGTAGATGACGCTTTCTTGAATTTTTCGTATGTCAAACATAGTATGTAAGTTTAATTTGTTTTTACAAAGATACACACGTTTACTCTTCCAATGAATGGAGTACCTTCAGAAAGATCCCGTCGAAATCGGGATGAGGCTCCTTTCTTATTTCCTGACGATAAAAGGTGTCAAAGGCACGATATAAAACGGGAATATATGAAAACCCCAAATCATTGGACTGATGGTCAATTTCCTGCATGGCCTGTTGATCGTTTCCATTCGCATTGATGATGATTTCCACCGTTCTTGTCAGCAATTCGTTGATGGCACTGAACCAGTCGGGGCACCCGTTTTCCTGATACACCTGCTTATTCTGATCGTACAGATGGGCATATTTTTGAACTTCTTCCCGGTATTTGGTACAATAATGCATGATAAATGGATGTACCAGTTCATGCACAATCACCGTCTGAAACTCATCATCCGAACCAAACACAGGCATGCCCGACGACACCGATTTTGGCCCTATGCACACATAGATATCCTTCCCGTTTTCGGCACAGTTTTTCGTGTAGGTAAGCGACATGCCACCAGGCCACATCATGGGAGACAGTACCACGTGGTACCCGTTTAAGCCCCATCCAAAGTAGTCCTCAATTTGAGACACCAGATGATGTAAGTCTGCTTTTTCCTTGTGCGTTTCAATGATGGCATCGTATTGCGGCTTAAGCTGTCGGTAAAAATCGTTGAATGCAGACAAGTCACGAAACTCCCTCAGCTTTCCAATGAATTCGACGATCGATTCTCTTGCTTCGAGTGGAAGAGGGAGTTCGTTGAAGTAGCAGGAATCTGTGATATGCATATCGGAATCGACTCTCAACAGTGCATTGAATGGGGCGCCAAACAGGAAGCCCTGAGACGCAATGTCCTTGTAGAACTTTACCTGAGGAGCGTGCTTATATTTGCTGAAATGGTTGAAATAGGCTCTTTTTAGGTCAAAATCCAATTGGGTAGTCAAGGGGAATCCCGAATATTTATCTGCCATAATCACGCTGTCCACATCCGTAGACAGGTACATCGCATAAAATAATTCAAAATTTGTATTGACGTCCAGGCTGACATTTTTATGTGGATTTTGAGCATATGAATCAATGTGTAGAACGATCAATAGGAGTGGAAATAAAATCCTTCTTTGTAAAAAAATCATGGCCGGCCTCTCATTAAGCAGTATCACGTCAGGAGTTTTGTGGTTTTTCTTTTTCTTTTTTTGTCCGGTTTTTCATCACTGTTTATATACGTTTGGATTAAATCGTTCCATATATATTTCCGGATTGGGCACTTTGGTAAAGCCGTATTTTTCATATAGCCAATCTGCTGTCGATGTCAACAGAATCCACCGTCTCAATCCTTGTAAGTTTGGGTGATTCACTATCGTGTCCATCAGTTTTTTTGAAAGTCCTTGTCCGCGATAGTTCTCTAAAACATACACGTCACCTAAATAGGCAATAGTCGAGAAGTCTGAGATGATTCTAGCAAATCCTATTTGCTTGTCGTGATGAAAAAGTCCAAAGTTGAGAGAGTTGTCAATTGAAGTCTTTACGCTGTCATAAGGGATATTGTCACTCCACCCTGAATGTTTTGATAGAAAGTCGTGGATGGCAACCACGTCCATTTTTGATTTGTCGGTCGTGATTGTATAATCGTCAAATGTGACTTCAATTATTTTCATTTGTGCCAATTTATGAATCATGCAGGCAGTACGTTGCAGATAAACCCAACCTTTAATTGTCGAATAAAGACTACAAGTTTAGTTAATTTTATGAATATCTTTTTCAAATTAAGCGTTTTTTTTAGCTTGCCGACGTTAAATGTATTTAAAGAATGTACGCAAAGTGAGTTCCAGGGCCCAAAGACAGGAAGTACAAAGAAAATTCCCCAAACTCATGTTTTACAGAAGTTTGGGGAATAGCGTAGGGGGTTCAGATACCTTGGCCTCTCCCCTGAGTTTGACGTTTTGCTCTGGCAAAGCGCGGAACGAAGTTTCCTTGTACCCGTCGACGGAGATTTTCATCATTTTGTTGACGCTGTAGACGTTGGTGAATGCAAATTCACCGTGTGCATCGGTCGTTGTTTCGTTGATCAGTACCGAGTCCGGTAGGGAGTAGACCGCCACCTTGGCGTATTGGATGGGATTGTTGCTGCTGTCGGAAACAGTACCTTTTATCTTGGCACTCATGGGTATGATCAACCCGCTTAACAGAATAGAGAAAAGAACTTTTTGCATTGTTTTATTCACTTATCCAGGGTTGTGATGCCGTGATCAGTACGCTGGGTCAGTCCAAAGATGAAACCCCGATTTATAGTCTATCAGCCATGCATATCATCAAAGCGATGAATGCCCTGCATGTCAGCAGGTACATTGTCATCACGGGTTTGACAATCGATACCCCCTTTGACAAGAAGAGTTTCAGCACAAAAATGCTTTCCAGATTCATGAAACTTCGTTTTCCGGCAATCATTGCCGACAAACAAAAAGAGTATTCCCTTATTTCAGAAAGCACCTTGGACTGGACCATCGTTCGCTTACCGCTGATTGAACAAACAGAATTAAAAGGGACCATCAAATCGAGCTTGGACGATTGCCCGGGTAAGAAAATAAGCTCGACTGATTTGGCTCGTTTTCTCATCAGCCAGTTATCAGATAAAACGTTTGTCAGGAAAGCTCCTTTTATCGCAAATTAGAGGATCAAGCACCTTCAAGCACCGACGATATAAAGAAATTCCCCCAGACATCTCCAGAGATTCTTCGGAACTCCTTCGGAACTCCTTCGGAACTCCTTCGGATATCGTTCGAATATCGTTCGAATATATATGGAGAAGTACCGGGTTTGTACCGGGTAAATTCAGGTTCAGATAAAAGGGATGACAGGTGTTTTTATCGAAGTTTGTTTTGGTTTTTTGTCTCAAGCAAGTTTGAAAGTTCATTGTTGTTCAAATTCCTGACAGAGTCCTTTACAATCAATCTTGTTTTTAATAAAACTTTTTTTGCGATTAATTCCTTCTCTTGAATTCTTGATATTAATAGCTTGACTGCAATTTTACAAATCTCTTCAATGGGCTGTGATATTCTGGTTAGAGGAGGTTCAATGTAGTCAAGATAGGGATTATCATCAAAAGTCAGTAAGGAAATTTCATCTGGAATTAAAATATTTTCTTCTTTTAGCGCTCTTAAAGCTCCCATTGTAATGGTATTGCTAAATCCGAAAATAGCTGTGGGACGATTGCTGCTTTGTAACAGTAGTTTTGTTTCTAAATATCCGTTTTGTTCACTGAAATCATCACCTGTCACTGTATATGTCGTTAAATGGCTGTCATTCATGGCATCTTTAAAACCCTTTACTCTTTCTATATTCGGAAGAGAATGTTTTACTCCCTGTATACAGGCAATGTGGGTATGTCCTTGACCGATTAAATATTGAGTGGCTGTATAGGCGCCATCATAATTATCAGATGATACATAAGATATTTCCTGATTTTTAAAATACCGGTCTATGCAAATGATGGGAGTTCCACTTTCTTTTACATTTAATAAATGATCATATTCATTTCCACACGGAACGATGATCATTCCATCTATATTTCTGGATGAGAGTTGTTTAACCTCGTCTTTTTCAATGAGTATGTCATCATCGCTATCCCCTATGAGCGTGATATATTGCGATTTCCGTGCCTCTAAATTAATGACACTTGCTATCTCTGAAAAAAAAGGATTTTTGAGAGAAGGAACTATTAGCGCAATCGTTTGACTCTTTCCTGTCCTTAGATTTCGAGCGAATTCATTCGGGGTGTAGTTAAGTTCTTCAGCAGTAGCTTTAATTTTTTCTTGCGTAGAGATACTAATTCTGTATTTTTCGGATTGCCCATTTAAAACCCTTGATACAGTGGTGATAGAGTAACCCGTTTTTTCTGCAATATCGGTAATGTTTGTTTTGTGATGCACTTTGTTTACCCATTAATTCAAGTTTCGCATGGTATGAATACAGCTAAATTCTCGACTGACAATGTTTTGTGACCCATATTTGTCCTCGTTCCACTAAAAGAGCAGAACTTGCTACGCTTTAAACATCTGCTCTTTTTACGTTCCTCGAGATCAATGGGTCCCCACAAAATATTGATAGGTCTCATCTTTAGCTGTATCTACCCAATTTTATGAATAAGCGAAACTTGAGCCCATTAATTTTGGCAAAGTAAACAAAAAAACAGGAATGCTGAAAATTTGACATAAATTATTTTAGAAAACGTTTGCGCAGAAGTATTTTGTGAATAATTTTGTAAACTAGTAGGGAGATTCTTAAATTGTATCAATCTTTTCGACCTTAGTATTAATTTATAAAATGAAAAATTATGTGTAAAAAAAATGCCAGTTTCTTAGTTGTTTTATTTTTAGTCCTGATATCAAGCTGTGTGTCAAATAATAAAGAAAAAGAAGAAATTGCTTCAGGTCCATTAAAAGTTATATTTGAAACCGACATGGGCAATGATGTGGACGATGCGATGGCGCTGGATATGCTCTATAAATATTTAGACATGGATCAGATTGAATTATTGGCCATTATGATCAACAAAAATGGGGAATATCCTGCCATATTCGCTGATATCATGAATACATGGTACGGTTATCCTGATATACCCATTGGCGTTGTTCGTGATGGGGCAGATAGCGAGCATGACGCAGTCAATTATACCAAAAGTGTTGCACTTTTAAAAAATGATCAAGGTGAACCGATGTTTACTCATTCTCATTTGGATTACCCAAAATTACCTGAAGCACATAATTTGTATCGAGAAATACTGTCACAACAGCCCGACAGTTCTGTCGTGATCGTTTCTGTCGGTTTTTCTACCAATTTATCCCGTTTGTTAGAAACCCCTGGTGACGATTTTTCTCCCCTTGACGGGAAAGAACTTGTTGCGAAAAAAGTTAAATATCTGTCTAACATGGCTGCCAGTTTCAATAACCCGGATATGACAGAGTATAACGTAATTAAAGATGTAGCGGCTGCAAAGAAAGTCTTTGAAGAATGGCCTACCCATATCATCACATCTCCATTTGAAGTAGGAGTTCAAATTGAATATCCGGCAAAAAGTATCGAAAATGATTTTGGATGGGCTCCCGAACATCCCATGGTGGAAGCTTACAAGAGTTATTTAGAAATGCCTTATGATAGGCCCACTTGGGATCTTACTTCCGTTTTATACGCTGTTGAGGGACCCTCATTTTTTGAGATTTCTTCTCCTGGATTTGTTTCCATCCATGAGAATGGTACATCTTCATTTAAAGAAGACGCCAATGGGAATCACCAATATTTAAAAGTCGACTCGTTGCAAGCTGAAAATATAAAGCAACATTTTATTCAATTGATCAGCAAAAAGCCCAAGAGCCAGGATACCGTCAAATAGTTATAGATTAAAATAAAAAGTATGCGTAAGATCGTCGTTATAGGCAGTTCGAATACCGATTTAATTGCAAAAATAAATGAGTTCCCGAAAGTGGGAGAGACCATAAAGGGAGTTTCCTATCTGCAAGTCATGGGAGGCAAAGGAGCCAATCAAGCTCTGGCAGCACATAGACTGGGTGGAGATGTAAAATTCATCACAAGTTTGGGAAATGACCTGAATGGGATGAACTCAATCGATTATTATAAAAAGGAAGGTTTAGATGCATCCTTGTCATTGATCGTGGAGGATATTCCATCGGGTGTGGCCATGATATGGGTCGATAAAAAAGGAGACAATAGCATTGTCATCATTCCGGGTGCCAATGATGAACTTAAACCGGACTATATAAAGCAGATAGAGGCTGAAATTCTGAAAGGAGATCTAATTGTTTTACAGATGGAGATACCGTATGAAACGGTATCATATATTTGTGATTTTGCCAGCAAACACAACAAGCAAATCATGTTGAACGTTGCTCCAGCCGTAGTTTTGGATCATGATATCATGCGTAAAATTGATATTCTTGTTGTAAATGAAACCGAAGCCGAGTTGATTTCCGGTGAAAGTATATCCTCTATTGGAGAAGAGGCTGTAGTCGACAAGTTAAGATCTTTGGGAGCAAAAAATGTAGTATTAACTTTGGGTAAAAAGGGTTCGATTTTAAAGAATGATCAACAATATCTGAGCGTACCCGCCTTTACTGTGGATGCTGTTGATACGACTGCTGCCGGTGACACCTTCTGTGGCGCTTTGGCAGCAGGCTTGAGCAAGGGACATAGTTGGCACCAGGCAATGCAGTTTGCTTCAGCAGCTTCCGCCATTTGTGTGACCAGGATGGGGGCACAGACCTCAATCCCTTTTGAAAGTGAAGTAGAAAATTTCTTGAGTAAAAATATTTAATTTAAATCTTATGTTTATTGTACAAAATTACACTGTGGCAGTATTGTTATGCCTTATCACCATGTTATGTTGGGGATCATGGGGAAATACGCAAAAGTTGGCAGCCAAAACCTGGCGATATGAGCTTTTCTATTGGGATTATGTGATTGGAATTGTTCTGATCTCCCTATTGTTCGGTTTCACATTGGGTAGTAGTGGAGAGCTTGGCAGAAGTTTTGTGGATGATATCTCTCAAGTAAGCGCTGGGAACTTCTGGAGTGCATTTATAGGAGGAGTTATTTTCAATGGATCCAATATATTGTTATCTGCATCCATTTCATTGGCCGGCATGTCGGTGGCTTTTCCTGTAGGTGTAGGTCTTGCACTCGTTTTGGGGGTATTTATTAATTATTTTGGCGCCCCCAAGGGAGATCCGATAATTCTGTTTCTGGGAGTAGCTTTGGTAGTCATTGCAATCATTTTGAATGGCGTTGCGTCCGGTAAAATGACTGCAGGATCAGAAGAGAAGAAAACAAAGAAGAAAGGTATTATCATTGCAATTATTGCAGGTGTTTTGATGTCGTTCTTCTATCGATTTGTGGCAGCCGCGATGGATTTAAATAATCTTGAAAATCCCACAGCCGGTTTGTTGACTCCGTATGGTGCTTTCTTTATATTCTCCATCGGCATTTTAGCAAGTAATTTTCTCTTTAACAGCGTTGTCATGAAGAAGCCTTTTGTAGGAGAACCAGTCAGCTATTCTCATTATTTCAAAGGCAACTTCAAGACTCACACAGTTGGCATGTTGGGCGGTTTTATTTGGGGAGTAGGGACCGTTTTAAGTTATATCGCGGCAGGTAAGGCTGGTCCGGCTATTTCTTATGCCCTTGGACAGGGCGCACCCATGATTGCAGCGCTATGGGGAATCTTTATCTGGAAAGAATTTAAGGGAAGTTCCAAAGTGGTTAACACGATGTTAATTGCCATGTTCATCCTATTTATTGCGGGTCTATCCTTTATTGTTGCTTCGGGAGGCAATTAAATAAAAGGTCTGTTTTTTTGACAGACAATTTGAAGAAAATATTGCGCCGGCTTTTTTTCGTGATCGTTTATCGGTTCTTTGATTTCCGTGATTTCCGTCAGCCCATACTGATCAAAATCCTCTTTCACCGATTCCGTATCATAGAAAAAAAGCCGGACGCCGTGTTTTGTTTCAAATGTATCTTTGCTTGTTTTAATTCCGTCGCCGTATCTTTTATCACTCTTCGAAAGTGTGATGAAAACCATGTACCCGTCGGGCTTCAGTTGGTTATAGCAGTCCTTGATTAGCTTCTTGCGCTCATTTTCTTCCAGGAGATGGAGTAGGGCATAACAGAAGATCCCATCGTACGCTATCTGGTCAAATGGCATCGCGCTGACAGGACCATGATAAACCGGCATGAGGTTTCCGAACCTTCTCTTTGCCAGATCAATCGCTGTTTCGGAGATCTCTATCCCGGTCACTTTCATGCCATGATTAAGAAACGGCATGGCATTTCTTCCGTAGCCAAACCCCGGAATCAATATGTACTTGAAACCCCTTTCCAGAAAAAGCTTTGCGATGGAAACGGCACTATCAACCGGCTCCCATCCCCACATATCTTGTTTCTCTCTGAAGTTCTCTTCCCAGAATTCTGTCATTTGCTTTTTGCCATCGTTTTTTTCGTTTACAGGCACTAGCCAATATTTTGTGTAAACACCAAACTATGGGGCAGGGTTCAAGGCAATCAGCATATCCCGACGCTAACCCAGCGTTGTATGCTTTGTTGCCGTGAACAGGGAAGGCTATCCCACACCTCACTGTCGTTGGTCGCTCCAGAAAAACGGTGCTCCACAATGGTGCGGTCGAGTTTGTTTATTCTACTTCTTGCACAATCCGTTGCCAAATTGTTTGATTCTGCAAGATTTCATGCATCTTGTCATCTGTAAGTGCGTAACCGGCTTTGTCTTGAGGTTGATCCTGACGTGGCGAATAGGGATGCTCGTCGTTGCTCAGATCCCATGTTACAACGATTAAGCGAATGGGACCATTTGTGTTTTTGGATATTGCCTTGTCGTTCGCTTTAACCAATGGTTGTGCACCTTCGGTTTCGTTTTCGGGAACAAGTCCCGAAAAGTTACCGGTCTCTTCCATTGAATGAAGGACGTAGTATGCTTGCTTTTTTCTTTCGGCAGACGATAAGCGGGCTAATTCCTTCTTGTAGGAAGATGTCAAATTGTCTGTGGTGTTATTTTGGGCTAAATCTTTTTGGAAGCTCTCCATTTCTTTTTTGAATTCTTCGGCAGCTGCTTTGTCGGTTTTCAGTAGTTCCTGATATGCTTTTTCAATCTCTTTCAAATTGTCATCAGTAGAAATCGGACCGCCATTTTCCTTTTGTTTCTGTTCTTCGTATTGTATCAGCGTATTGAGATATTCTTCTTGCGAAACAGGCAGGAATAATGGTTCATTGCCTTTGTAAATTGCGGTGGTTTCACGTCCTTGTTCATACATGGGAAAGCCCATAAAATCGCCGGTTTTCAGGGGTAAGGTATAAATTTCGTCAATGCCTGGCTGCAAGGGTTGTCCGAGAATAGCGGCTATATCATTGAAATAAAAATTGATGCTGCTACCTGGCTTGTGCACGGTTTCTCCTTCGTCCAGCAGATAGGGCATCAAGTACAGTACCAACATGCGACCGGTTCCGTCGCTGTATGCTTCCACCTCGTAGCCTTGTGGAGTACTTACACCCGGAAGTGACCGTAAAATGGCCCATATTTTTTGAGCATTTACATCATTTTCCGGTATTCTGTTTACAACTTTTCCCTTTATATATGGTAAAAAGGTGTCTTCGCCCACAGTGACGGGTTTACTGGAATACTGCTGGCCAAAAGTGGCCATGTGCGAGACTGCTAAAAGTAATACAAAGAGGCCTGTACGCATAATTGCAGAAAAATTTTTATTCATGATACTTTTGGTTTAAAGCTTCGCCATCGTTGTGTTAGTCACCACAAAACTAAAGAAAAATTTTGAATCTCTATTATTGTCAACAAATTAATACGGTAAATGTGTTCTTTGTTACTGTTACACAACATAAGTTTTTATGCTTAACTTTGTGTGTCCAGCTAAGTTCGTAATTCCACAGTAGGCATAATTTTAAGTTATATTGAAAATAATATGATTCATAAAAAAATAAGTATATGAGAAAGCAACTTTTAATTGTATTCATATTCATTATATCGTCGAATCTAATGGCACAAAAAAATTGTGTTACAGTGGAAAAAATATGGGATAATGGTAAACACAATGCATTCACAGCATTAATAAAATTTAAAGATGCCTATTATTGCTCTTTCAGAGAAGGAGAAACACATATCTTTGATGCCTCAGGAAAAGCCTCGGGAAAAGTTCGTATTTTAAAATCAAAAGACGGGGTTAACTGGGAATCTGTGGCTTATTTCGGAAAAGATAAATACGATTTAAGAGATCCAAAACTCTCAATTACTCCAGACAATAAACTTATGGTAATTATTGGAGGTTCCGTTTATGAAGGCTGGAACTTAACCAATAGAAATCCGTTGGTTGTATTTAGTGAAGATGGTGAAAGCTTCTCCGATCCAATTCCAGTAAAAATTCATGATAATGCAGGTAATGGTAATGATTGGATTTGGAGAGTGACCTGGCACAATAATATTGGTTATGCAACTATGTATTCTATGACAGCAGATAGAGATGCATGCTTGACTTTGCTGTCGACCAAAGATGGTATAAATTATAATTTTGTATCAAAACTTGAAGTTCCCGATTTTCCGAATGAGGCTACTGTACGCTTTGACTCGAGTGATAATATGTATATTATGGTCAGACGTGATATCATTGGATGCTGGGGAAAGAGTAGCTATCCATATGTAAATTGGGAGTGGAAAAATATGGATATCCGTCTTGGTGGACCTGATTTTATTTTTTTAGATGATAACACGACAATTATGGGCACGCGATCACATTACACATCAATCGCAAAAACAGTATTGTTAAAAGGAAATGGAACAGAAAAATTTGAAGAAGCTTATGTTTTACCGTCAGGGGGTGATAACAGCTATACAGGATTACTGATTGTTGAAGACGAGTTATGGGTGAGTTATTATTCAACTCACGAAACCAAAAATTCATCAATTTACCTTGCCAAAATGCCTTTAAGTTTGTTTGAATCAAAAATAATAAAGTAATATGAGAATCGGTTATCTGTTAATTCTGTTATTTACGTTTATGTCTTGCAAAACTTATAATTTATATGATGTAAATATGTATATATTAATTAAGAAGTACCCCACATTTCAATCGAAAAGTATACCACTTAC
>ENA-UOOR01001457-UOOR01001457.1-fermentation-metagenome-genome-assembly--contig:-NODE-1457-length-27795-cov-83.083165_pt1 | contig 27795 bp, 34 predicted proteins | sample MGYA00245780_ERZ724029 | MGnify/ENA primary metagenome ERZ724029 (study PRJEB28704, sample SAMN03018315) | fermentation metagenome | biome: anthropogenic terrestrial biome; feature: soil... | reverse complement strand
GAATTGCCCATGGAGCGTATGATAGGAAGTGGCCGAAATCGAAGTTAACATTGTACGAGGTGCAGACATTGTAGTTGAGGATCTCGCGGACATCACGAACGACATCGTCCAGAGGCTTGCCGGCGGAGACGTCGGAGAGCTTCAGATCGGAATGGACGAAAATCCATGCGTTCCTGTCCTCATCGGACCACTTACTGACATCGTAGCCGACGATCTCGGAGTAGACCGGTTCAACGGTCATCTGCGCCGTGTCGACCTCGACTATGCCGATGTCGACGACCTTATCTCCGCAGTAACAGCCTTTGAGGCCCGTGGTCTCCGTGTCGACGAGGTAGACGATCATGCGATCGCCTTGTTGGGACGGATGACGATATCGCCTTCGTCGTTGCGAAGAATGACTATTCTTTCTCCGACGTTCACATCTATTGTCTTACAGAATTCCTCAGTGAGGCATATTCTCCATCCGGGAGATATTTTCGGTGCGATCAGAATTTCGGCCATGTTTTCTCCTAACGGGATTTCTTTATTCAAGTAATCCCTTCAGTACATATAAGGATTTCGTTAATCCTTGATATTGAAAACCGTAATCTAATTTGTATTGGTAATCGTTGATAACGATATGTGGAAAGCGATCTCGGCTCCTGCCTGGGTGATAAAATCAAAATAAACATGATTTTGGCACTTCACTTATCCGGACCTCTAAAAAAAACAGAGCTGTATTCCAGGGCCGGAAGAAGCAATATCAACGCGAGAAAGCTCGATGAGCTGGAGATGTCAGGCATAGTTTCCATGACAACAGACCGGTTCCAAAACAACCTTACGATCGTGGAGCTCACAGAGGTCGGCCGTGCCATTGCTGTGAAGCTCGCGGACATCAAACACATCATGTCGGGCGAACTAGCTGCGAGTGGTGCCGAGATGGATTACGAGCCATCTCCGACGCAAAGGGATTCTGTGAGCTGATCACAGAATAAATTATGAGCAAAAAGAGGAAACTGAATTCAGGGTTGTTGATTTTCTATGTCGGTTAAACAATTAATTGGAATGGCAGTCTCCGTTTTGGTGGCCGCAACCATTATGGTTTGCGCCATACCGGAGATCGAAGCAACCGAAATTCCCGAGGATGCCGAGATTGCAGACCAGGGAGAGTTCTGGTCGCTGAAGATCTACATGATGTTCAACGGATCCGATGCTGAAACAATCGAATGGGACTTCGGTGATGGCTCGCCAGTGTCTACTGAATGGAGCACGAACCATACTTATGCGGCCCCCGGCGACTACATTGTAACTCAGACAGTATGGAACTCGTACAATGGCGGGTCCACTGCTGTGACGTACTATCTATTACACGTCATGGGCAACCCTTACGTTGAATATGTCATGCCGGACGGAGCTCCGACCATGGATAGGGTCTATGTGCAGACCCACGATGCTGCAGTCGAGCCTGAGGACCCCGTATGGGAAGGACACGACTTCCTCGGATGGTACGCGGATGAAGAGCTGACCGTCCCGCTCGTCTGGCCGGAAGACCTCACCGCGCCCCTTATAGCTTACGCCTCGTACTCCGATGTCACGTCTGGCGTAACCGAGCACACCATGACCATCAGAGGGACCAACGGAACAATCGTGGAAACGATCACGGTCCAGGACGGAGCGGCAGCGGTCATGCCGGCCGCACCTGAAGGGAAGACCGTCACTTACTATACTGACTCGGACAGGACCACAGAGTTCGACTGGACTGCGCCATTGACCTCGGACGTGACTATCTATCAGACTGTTTCTGATGAGGCCGTGCCGGCAAATCCCGACGGAACGGTCATCAACAGTATCGATCTGATCTTCGTGGCAGGATTCATCATATTCGGAATGGCCGCAATATTTCTGTTCCTTCGTTTATCAATGGGATGATGTGAATGATTGGTGAAGAAAAAAGATTGGATCCGGGACCATTGGCAGTCACAAACGTAAGATGGGGCCATCTCCAGAGCAAAAGGATATGGTGAAGAGGTGAAACCATACAGGAGCAGATATGTCAGCATTTGTTATGCCGGAAGCCGATTGTGAATTCGAAGACGTGCCGCTCAGGATATCTGATTCTGCATTCATTCATATGAACCACTACAGTATGGACATGTATACGCTATGCGACATGTTACATGACCATGTGGATTGCCCAAAGATGAAGAAAACCGGTAAACCCTTCAGGAAAGATTCAAAAAGAGTGTGTTCCCGACGCAACGGAAAAACCTATAACATTATCTTGGATAAGGTGCCATATTGTGATGGGTTTGTGTGGAGCGTTTCGCACCTGGAGCCAATATGAAAAGCGACTGCGAATGCGTCTGGAAACGCAAGGATGTCAGACTTGATGACGGATTCCAATACCACTATGATCAGTGCGAACTTTGTGGAAAGGTAATGTTTGAACCGAGCCAGGTCCAGAAACTAATCGATTACTCGAATGACCATCAATTCATGTTCCTTTCCGATTGGATATTAGCCTGGCTTTATTCCGGGGATGGGGCGCCGATACGCGGTATAACTGCACTTCAGAAGCAGATACTGATCGTGACTTATGAGTTCGCGCAGGAGAACAATATTCCTTCGGAAAACCCCGGGTTCAAATCATATAACTTCGGCCCATATTCAGAACGTATCGATCGGCAGATCCAAGAGCTCATGCGTATGGGCCTGGTGGTGTCGGACGGCGGTAGGATCAACTCTAAACAAGAGAGGTTCACGCTCTCTGCCGATGGAATGGAAGATGGGCTCAAGTCATTCGGCAAATTAACCAGTGAACAGCAGAACAAGCTCAAGGCACTGCGCCGTGATCTGCAGCAGTTTGATGTTGAAGGTATAACGAGATATGTCTACACCAAATACCCCCAATTTACGGACAAATCTGTGATATTTGAGAGAACGCTACGCAGGAGACGTGACTGATGGGGCTATACTCTGTCAAAATAGGAGAGATTGACACGTCCCTGGGAAGCTCTGGGGGCAGAATACTTGATATAAGGACTAGCAGCTCTCATTCATTCACTACCCCCGCCAGACCTATCTGTGCCGAAGAAATAACCGCTAAGAATTTTCTAGGATACAGGGGGGAGATCTACGCGCCTCTGGCCGTTTTGCCCTTAAATATTAATGGCGAAAGGCTTCAGAAGTTTGGAATGAACAATGGAACTGTGAAGAAGCTCAGACAAACACTTCAATCACTGTCTGATTCAACATGGCTCATGCCGTCCTTCCCAGTCATTCAGACGGATAACGCTCTTTCTTGCGAAAGGGATAGGCTACACAAGATTGCGTTTGAGATGCAGGTCGGAACCAGCGGCCTTGACTATATATGCATGCCGTGGATAGATGGCAGCATTTCCGAATTCGAGGCCGCAGTAAAGGATTGGTCTGAATCAGCGGAGAAGCAAGGTTTCGGTTGCGTTGTTCAATTGGATATGAAGGATAAACCGGAAAACCTTGGTCGCAAATTGGATTTCTTGGCCGAGATGTCTGATACAGGGATAGTAAGTATAATCAACCTGATATATGCAAATCCTGAAAACTACCCCACTCAGTATGCTGAAGTATGGAGTAGAAGGGAATCGCTGAATACATTGATTAATTGCTCAGAGGTACCGAGGGGAGTTGGAAAAGGAGATATGATGTCAGAAATCCAAACAAAACTGATTTCGTATGGCATAGATTCTTTTTCCAGGAAGAATAATGTTCTTTCCCAAAAGGCTGTTGGTTATCTAGCTGAGCAACCTCCTCCCGAAAATCTGAGCGGGATACGAAAATACAGAATGGCGATACACTCGGCTTCAGTGCAAGTAAAACAAGATGCCTATGCGAAGGTTGAGCACGAATATCGTTGCAACTGCTCGATATGCAGGGGAAAATCGATTGGGGACCTCACAAACCGTTTTTCATACAAAGATAACGGTGAAATCGAAAAAAGCGGCATGGCGTACTTCTCTCACATACACGATCATCAATCGGATCAAGCTGAGATAGATCGGGCAAAAAGTTTCATCCGTTCCTGCGAGATGAGTAGCTACGAAACCTTACAGCAGGAAGAAAGGAGAAAGCTTGGAAAATTGATGGGACCATAATTTGAATTTGACATTGGTCCACCCGATATCTATTACTGGAAGTGTTGGGCGATAAGAGTTTAGAAGCGCCGGATCGCTTAGCAGCATACCAAGCATTATTCCGGCGCCTGAGCGGTCTCCGCCATGGCAGGAATCACAGGACACGCTATCCGCGCTCTATGCGGGCATCCAGACATTCATTCTCGGATAACTCACACAGCTCCGGGAATCTCTCCGACAGCAGACTTGATAGCCTCGAAGGGCGCGAACAGATCCTATCGTTCGAAGAACTCCTCTTCTGCGTCGCAACAGAGCTCCAGTATCTGCAACAAGCCTGTATTGGGCTCTAAGCTTTGATTCATCTTCATCGATCTGACGGCTATTACTCGTGCGATTGGTTGACAATATCTTTTGCATTTATTCACCGAGATAATATCTCATGCAGATAGTGTGGAGGCAGAGGACTACAGTTTGCATTTATCGGCGACAAACAACAAACATACAACATTATAACATGCGTGCATCAATATCCTATAAATTGATCGACAATATATTTGACACTGTTCATTGGTCCCAAGAAAAAAGAGGGGGTTATAATGACGACCGACCAGATTAAAAACGACACTACCATCATGGAACTCACAGAGCCGGCCACGCCATCTCTACGAAGCTCGTGGACATCAAATTCATCATGTTGAGCGAGCTCGCCACGAGTGGTGCCGAGGTGAATTCAGTGGGTTGAGAGGAATATGGCAAAGAATGAAGAATGTAGCGAGTTAATCACAGCAGATGGACGCATGTCTATTACCGGATCCCTCCAGGACACGCAACCCCAAGTAAAGCGTATAAACTGGATAGTCCGAGATTTGGAGAAACTTCAGGGAATATCTAAAGGGACATATAGGCGCCTTCCGGAAGGTTTGAAATCCATAAAATGTAACAGAGGAAAAGCTATGCAGGCGTGCCACTCGAATTCATAGAGTATCGTTTTGAAAGCACGCATTTTGATTGCAAACATATCCTTTAAACCATTTTCATACACTGTCTTTGAGGACTGAACATGGAATTATTCAATGTGGGGAAAAAGGTAGATGATATAGAGGTCAAGATAAGTTACAAAATTATCGAACTTTTTTCAGGCGGGCTATATTCCAGTCCAAATAAAGCATTCGAAGAACTGGTTTGTAACTCATACGACGCTTTTGCAGATAAAGTCTCCGTTTACGTACCATCTGATCTAGCTGCAGATGGGGCATTTGTCTGGGTTTGTGACAACGGGGAAGGATTGGACCAAAAAGGACTCAAGGACCTATGGTTGATCGGAGAGTCTAAAAAAAGAATTGATCCATCAAGAGATAAAAAACGGCTCCAGGTAGGGCAGTTTGGCATTGGAAAGTTGTCTACATACATCTTAGCTCAAAACCTAACTTATTTGTCAAAAAAAGATGGAAGATACATCATAGCCACCATGGATTACAATCTCATAGGCAGGAGTGAAGATAGCCTTACTATCGAGGAACGAGAGCTGAGTGAGGAAGAAGCAGAGAGGATATTGAATAAATATGTGCACTCAAATGGGAAATATTTGATTTCTTTTGACTTATTTGGGAGCAGAGCACCTGACACTTGGACAATCTCAATATTAACGAACTTAAAACCAAAAGCGAAGGAGATACGTGAGGGCCGTCTTAAATGGGTACTACAAACGGCTTTGCCACTCAATCCGCAATTCAATCTTTACTACAATGGCAGTAAACTCGAATCATCGAAAATAAATAATCCTGTTACTAAAGAATGGATTATTGGGAAAGATGATGCTACAGCTGAATCACTCGATTACGCCGAATGCCGTTGTGATAATGAAAATTATTTTGTCGATTTTGAATATTTAAAAAATGTAAATGGAAAATTCACATTATATGAAGATTCGCTCCTAGATGGTAAATCCGGAGAAGTCGGAAGGAGCCATGGTATTTTTTTAATGATCAGGGGGAGACTGGTAAATCTAGACGACCCATTGCTTGGAATGGATGCGTTCTCACACGGAGCGTTTAATCGTACTAGAATAGTAATTAATGCAGATGAATTGGATTCGAACCTAACATCCACGCGCGAATCTGTAAAAGAATCCCTGCCATATAGCCAGCTAAAAGAATATATCAAAAAGAAATTTAACAACGAAATCAAAAAATTCTATTTTGATCAAGAGAACAAAAAAGAAGTGGAGGGAAGCCTCTCCTATAGACTGGCTCAGACACCATACAGCACAACTAAGAAACCCATACACAGTTTTATACAGCTATTCTTTGCTGGAAAAATATTCAATCCTTTTCTTATTGAAAAACCAGCAAGCGAATTTGAAGACAAGTTGTTGTCTGAATATAACATAAGTGGCAGCAGTGAGGAATTTTTTGATAAAGTTGATTTTTCACCATTAGACTCGGGGTCACCAATTGCAAAATTTAACCTCGTAAAAAAAACTCTCACGATTAATTCAGTGCATCCATTCATTGCAAACAACATGAATTCGTTTAGAAACACCTTGCCTATGGAGAGCATGGCAATGACAGAGGTATTGACCGAAGCTCACCTCTATGAACTTGGAATTGATGAGTACCTGATTAACAAAATAATGCGAAAAAGGGATAACATATTGAGGCAGCTGGCCCTGTCCGATCGTGCAGGGATTCCCGCAGTTGCACAATTGCTTAAGGATTCTATCTCAAATCCTACAGGGTTAGAAGACGCAGTTTATAGAGCTTTTCTTGCCCTAGGGTTCGAAGCATCAAAAATAGGTGGCAAGGGAACTCCTGACGGTAAAGCAGATGCAATTTTGGGATATGAGAATAACAAATCCCTCAATTACTCAATTACATACGAAGTAAAAAGCACAACAAAGAACAGGATTGCTGCCGAAACAGCCAAATTGTCTGCCGTGAACCGCCACAAAAATGATTATTCTTCAACATATGCTGTTGAAATAGCAATTGGATTTGAAGGGGAAGACGATTCTGAAAGCGCAATAAGCAAGGAAGCAAGACAACAAAAAGTTACGCTGATACGAGTAGTTGATTTAGTAAAATTACTTTTCCTAGCTCCACCTAAGCAGATAGGGCTAAGGGAGCTCAGAAATCTTTTTGAGGTCTATGCGCCCCTTGATGTTACCAAATGGATTAACGAGATCGAGGAAAGAAAAACATTAAATGGTCCATTCTACGAGATAGTAGAAATTGTGTATGATCTGCAAAAAAATGACTCTGAATCACCAACTTTAAGCGTAGTCAGAATGAAATACAACGAAAACAAGGAAAGCAACAAAAAATTATCGATACCAGATGTTAAAAAGTTATTTGATTCACTCTGTACAATCGTTCCTGGATTTGTGCACATCGAGGGCGATCTTGTTTCTGTAGAGGCTACCCCTGGCACCATAAATTCTGCTATATACAAGTCTATCGACTCAGACGTGCCTATTGACCTACAAAAAATCTACATTGACGCCTTCAAGTCGTGATATTAAAATACGAGGACATTTAGAATATTGAACCTATGATTTACGGAAATGTTGTCGATTAATTAATGCTGTAGCATTATTGCCATTGAGAATACATTCTTGGGAATGCATATCATACTGAACTTGCGCCCGATTCAGCGAAACTCAGGATAAAAGAAGCTATACGGGACATACAGGATTATGCGCAGAATATTACGCATCAATATTCCCTGAGCAGTAAAATTTATCCGGAGTGTGTCCATTAGGTATTGATAGAGCGTAATGGTGTGACTGGAATGGGTACTGAAATTGCATACGATCTCGATACGATGGTTGCGGATCCGCAATGGGAGTCAGGAGATTCTTCTGAATTAGCGGTCCATAGGATACATCATTACCCTGCAAAGTTCAAGTCGTTCATTATAACGAAGTCACTAGAGCATGCGCGTTCCAAAGGTAAGAGAATCAACATCATTGCAGATACATTCTGCGGCTGTGGAACTTCGGCCTTCGAGGCCAGAAGGAACGGCATAGATTTCTGGGGATGTGACATCAACCCTGTCGCTACACTGATTGCTAAAGTCAAAAGCGAGAAGTACACAGATTCGGTCATCGAAAGATATTATGACCAAATTGTAAAAAAATTTGAAAAAACACGCAACGATATCATAATGGAACCCATCAACGAAAGAATACTTTATTGGTTCGAAGACAAACAGATGCGCGAACTCAGTCACTTAAAGGCAGCAATATTTAGCATAGTTCCAGATGGAAAAAATAGAAATTTTTTCTTAGTCGGGTTTTCAAACATATTAAAGGGGACATCCAGATGGCTAGCTAAGTCGATTAAGCCTCAGGTGGATCCTGATAAAAAACCTCAGGATGTACTGGATGCTTTCAAAAGGCAGATAAAGGTAATGCGCAAGGCATTCATTCAATCCTCAAAGGAGCTTTCCGAATCCAAAATCACCATTGAGACATCCAGCATTTTAGAACCACGCGAATCTTGGCCTAAAGTGGATATGATTGTTACAAGCCCTCCATACGTTACATCATACGAATACGCTGATATTCATCAGTTGTCGACTTTATGGTTAGGTTATGTCGACGATTACAGAAGCCTACGGAAGGGTACCATCGGCAGCAAAGGTATGAACTTTGACAACACCATGCTCGAAGAGATAAACGATGTTGGAAAAGGAGTATACTATGCCCTGAAGTCGAAGGATAGCGGGATTGCAAAATCCGTAACAAAGTATTTCCTTGACATGAGCAAGGCGGTTGACAATATGTATGATCTCTTATCGGATGATGGGATCATATTCCTTGTTATTGGAAATACGAAATACCGAAGCGTAGAGGTAGATAACGTAAAATTCATCTGCCAGTGCATGAACGATAGGGGCTTCGAAAATATAGATGTTAAAAAAAGAAAAATTTCTTCGAAAACGCTCACGCCTTATAGGGATAAGGGTGGAAAATTCAGAGCCACTAATGATATAAAGAGTGTTTATGCTTACGAATATGTGATAATCGGTGAAAAATCACCAATTTCACAAGAAGTTTGTAAACCTGAAATAGTTCAGGACACTGACTCAACAGTAAGAATCTGATTTTAGAGGTCCACCTCTATAATCCTGGCTTACTGCACTACTATATTCTCTAATTCTGCCTAGAGAAGTGTGGCATCCTCACATATCGCCATGGCCCTCAATCGGCGAGTATGAACGATGGAAAATCCTCTCCGCAGAACTCTTCTAAGGTCTTTCCTGTCTTGCGTAATTTCCTTTTCGATCTGAGGCTGGCCATTCTGTAAGCGTCCTGGTTCATTCCGAATTCTCTTGAAATGGCCAATGCGCTCTCGCCCCTGTCGATCATCGCGATCCTTGCCTCGCGGAAGCTCATCCCCGTCTCCTTCTGGAGCCTGTATATGCACATTGCCATCTTGTATTGCTGCTCCCTGAAATGTGTCCTGATCCGCTTCAATTCATCGTCCATGTTGAACAATTATGTTAATATTATATAATATTATTTCTTAACATCCCTTCTATGTTTATCAAGCGTCGTCTTGGCGCTTTCTGAGGAATAAGACATTTTCAGCTTAGAAATTTCTGATTCATCGAATTTCGTCTCCACAGCATCGATGGCCCGCTTGCCACGAAGCCCCTTGAGCCCATACTCCGCATTCCCAACGAATATCTTCCTATCTCTATCAACGAGCTCATGCCCTAATTTGTCATTCCAATTGGCCATACTGCCATGATAGCCTGTATTGTCCACCTTCTTGTATGGTGTGAGGCGCGTCAATGTCTCTGCGGTTGTGGCGGCTTCTTCCAGATTTCTATTTTCACCGGATATTGAGTCTTCTATCCTGGACCTTGTGACCTCTCCATTCCGTTTATTATCTTTCAAACGAAGATGATGTGTGAACTCATGGGTGATCGTGCTATCTGATTTCGAGTAGAGAGGATTTAGACGTATTGTCTTGTTCACCGGGTCGTAAGATCCTGCATCTCCCATATTCTCGACGACGACCGTCACTCCGTTACCGGATGCCATCTTGTCGAGCTCCCCCTTGGTAAAATTATCCATCAGGACCCTACGTATTTCAGCATCTACGTCCTTTTTGGCATCGAGGATCATTATCTTCCTTGAAGCATCATACTTCTGCCGGGAATATCCCCTTATTTTCCCCCAGTCCTTGGTTGTATCGATACCGTCTATGTCACTTTCGTTGGGGTGCGCCCACCATTCGGCCACTTCTTCCGGAGTTAAGCGCTTGCCTTTTACGACGGATTCCGAGTCGGTGTTCAGGTCCCTCAGAACATTCCTCTTGCTTCCGTTGCGGCCACCTTCGTCAATATTCTGCAACCTCGAAGCGAGAGCGAACAACAATAGGTACAGATCTTAAGGGTAACGTACTGATCGATAACGAATATCTCAGCAGAATCTGCGATAAAATAGAATCGTCGCTATACCATATAATCGAGGTCGCAGAGAGAAACAAGACCGAATTAGAACCCAGGTCTCAGATATCTTATAATTTCGTTGATTCAGTCATGGATCTCAACTTCGAGAACGCCGATATGGAAATACGTAGGATGAGAACACTCGACAAGAAGAACGATCTTGCCAAGCCTATATCTCTAACAAGAGGGGTGTTCGCTAAGATTTCTAGAATAGAAGAGGCGATGCGCCCAGTAAGCATGGAGACCGAAAACACGTTCATCGGCAGGATTACGCTCATGAAGGATCCCCGGGTGGAGCCTACCGATGAGCCTGCCGAAATCGGATTATCTTTCATAGATGTGAACGGGAAGCTAAAGAGTGCAAAATTCAAGATTTCTGGGGAAGAACTTGACAAGGCGTATGATGCATCAAAAAAGCGCAAGAATGTTCAGATATCGGGCAAATTGGTGGGCGCAAAACACAAAAAAATTATAGATATCAAGGATTTCAAAGTAATCGAGTAAGACATTACTCATACAAACATTACTGAATCCAATTATGAGATTCGTATTATCAAAAAATATGCCGGAAATTGGTTTGGCCCTCAGTCAGCAAGGATGAACGCTGGAAAATCCTCTCCGCAGAACTCCTCTAATGTCTTTCCTGTTTTACGGAGTTTTCTTTCTGACCTTAGGTGTGCCATCCCGATATCATCCTGAAGTTACCGACTTCCTTTTCTTACTATCGAAGAAAACATTACTGACGCGTTTTATGACGAACGCGAAGACCAGCGATAATACGAAACTGGATATGAGGCACGTCATCAAATCCGGGAACCACGCCTTGGAAACCAGAATCATCATCCCATGAATTATATAAAATTCATATGAAATTTCGCCCATAAAGTCGGTCATGGGGGAAAGTACGTCCAAGCCTGCCACTATCGACAGTATCGTTATCAGGGGCAGGATCGTAGCAAGATTGTCAAGATGGCCCAGCTGAACCCCCGAAGCATAATAGACGATGTTGCAGAGAAGCAAAGCGGCCAACCACTGTGCAATATTGTTTTTCCTCGTCACCAGCGAGGCCAGCAATATCGTCCCGACCAATAGACATTGGAGATTTCCATAGATCAGATTATTGATCGCGGGTTCCAAGTACTTGGAAACAGCATATGTCAGAATCAGTGTTGCACATATCGAAACGATCAACAGACCATGTGGCTTGACAGACTCTATTTTTTCTCTGTAATATGACCATATGATGCCCACGGGGAACATCATGCCGGAGCCATACCACATGGGCTGCTGCTGAGACAGCAGCGCCATCAGGAGAAGGGACATTGCTGTAACTGCAACAATGGCCAGTTTGGGTTTCAGATATTTGAATGAAATGTAGAAAATCATATAGAAAAAAATCAGTTCGACGACAAACCAAGTGGTGGTCGACGCAGGTCCTCCGGAAATGATGTCGAAAAGATATCTTTGATCGTTGAGGATCGAATGATTATCGAAAACGAACCATTGGAAAACCAATACCAGCAATCCTGCAATCCAGACCGGGACCAGGAGCCTTGCCGTCTTCTTGCCGATAAAATCGTCCAGGTAGTTCTTTTTGTTCTTGAAGCTCTCCATCAGTCCGAAGCCGGAAAGCATGAAGAATGCGCCCACCAACAGATGCCCCACTCCGGGAACGATCTCATAGGGGAACATACCGCAGAAATGGAAAATGAAAATGCCCACTATCAGCATTCCTCGGAGCCTGTTTGTCTTTTCGAGGGAAAATGCACTATCTGATTCCGGCACGGGGACTGACACCTCTTGTGACATATAAACTATTTTCAATCAGAAGATATGCCAGAAGTGCGTGGGCGCAAGCTCGTCCATAGCGTCCCAATTGTCTTCGCCCACCTCTAAACGGATCTTCCTCCACCCTCTTCTTCTGGCATTGATCACCGCTTCTTCGGTTATACCCCAATACTCGGAGATCTGCTTTGTATATACAGGGGGAGAGAGGACGCCTATGGCCTCCTTAAAGGTCAGCCCGCATCGGCTCTGCAGTCTGTAGACGTAAAGAGCATATTCACCCTCGGTGGTCATCCTTAACCATGGTTCGTTCACGCTAACAAATGTTTCGTGTTAGTATTTATTATTTTTTAAAGTTTTCAGCCGATCCTTCGCAGAAATGTCGGGATATTTTATTCCATCCCTTATCATAACATCTCTGAGATTGAGCTCCGAGATATGGGAGCTGTCAAATCTGTCTTCGACAGCCTTTATGGCCCTTTTTCCTTTGGTTCCGTTGCTCCCGTTTTCCGCAGACCCCGCGAACAATGCGCGGTCCTCTGCGATCATTTTGTACGGTTTCTTCCCGTTGATCCGTGATATTGGGCCGTAATAATGAGGATTGTCTGGCGGAACATAGTTACCTTGCCTCGCTGCCGTCTCAGCGACTGTGGCAGCCTCCTCCAATGACACATCTTGGTGTTTTACCAATACCCGGAAATTCGATTCGGATCTTGTTCTGACAAGAGGAGATTTCCTATCCTTGTCCACCATGCGTGAATGGTGCACCATCTCGTGCAGCAACGTATCGTCGTCGAGGAAGCGCGGGTCCACCATTATACGATACGTCATGCCGTCAGACCTGCCGTGGTATTCTCCTGCATTACCTGTGAGTCGTGTAATCTCGACAGTCAGACCATCTTTGGACAGGGCATTCTGCTCCTTCAGAGTGAAGCTTTCGCTTAGCATCATGCGGATTCTTTCTTGTTCTTTTTTCGTGCCTCCCACGACCGCGATCTTGCCTTGAGCATCCTTCCGGCCTCGTGTCTTGAGTGCACTAAGGTCGAAATAGGTGCTTTCAATGTCGTCCACTCCTTTAATGTCGCTCTCGTTCGGTCTGGCCCACCATTCTTTTACGTCTTCGGGCGTGAGCTTGCCCTTGAGGACAGTCTTCGCTTCGGAGCTCTGATCTATGATCACATTGCGCCTCTCCACGTTGGGTCCAGTGCCCTCCCTGACATTTGTAAATCTTGCGGCCAGAGCGTATTGCGGGACGTTTCCGTTATCGTCAACCGGTATGTAGTACTCTTTTCCTCTGACCTTTACCTTCTCTCTTTTGGCTTCTACTACAACGGAACCGACGGGTTTCACTTCTCCAATCTTCTTCATGAAACTCTTCCTTTCCTCGACAAACCGCCCCCGTTTATCTCGGGGTTGCCTGCTGGCATTCCTGCTTTTATCACGGGATGTTCGGGCCTTTGCCTTGGCCTCGTTCTTGATAGCTCTGATCTGTGCGGCATTCTTTCTCATTTTCTGCTCCTCGGCTCGTCTTTCCTCTTCCACAATGCGATCGTCGCGCCGTGCATGGCGCCCTTCTGTGCCTGTATCTGACCGTGGGCATACCTCTGTTCAGCTTTGGCGTCCTGCTCTTTGGCCCTCGCCTTGGCCCGGTCTGCTTTGGCCTGTTGCCTGTCAGCCCGGGCCTGTGCCCTGTTCGCTTTGGCGGTATCCCTATCGGCGGCCGCCTGCTCTCTCTGCCGGCGAATCGCGTTTTCATCTGCCTGCCTGCGCTCGGGCAATGCAGCCTCCTTCGATTTGCTTGGCTTGGCGGTCATTTTTCTGTTGCTAGTTTTCTTCATTTTCTTTTTCCCTTCCCTTCTAGATCCTTCACAACGTCGGCAGGTGTGACCTGCCTCCGGGTGACCGTTTTCTTCTGTGTGATGATGGCCTTCTGCTTTTTAGACACAGATTTCATGGCCGGAGCTCTGGCCTTCTCAGCAACAGGCTCGCAGATTGTCTGTGGTGCACGAAACACCGGGGAGTTTCGTCCCTTTTTGACATTCTTCGACCTGTGTTTTTTCCTTAGCTGGAACATTGACCTCCCTCCTCTCTGTTGCATCTGCGACTGCTCCTCTCAAAATCCCCCTCGGTGCCCCCCTTATCAGGTTGTATATATACGCGCGCGGAACCACTCCTTATTGTGTTGTTATCTCGTGATTCAGAGGAAATCTTGCGCGAAGGGTTCCTGTCAAAATAGTTGTTATAGTGTAGCTTGATGGTGCTCTCCGGTTGCTGCAAATAATTGGCGATCTTACGCCATATTATGCCATCGGCTCTCATGCGGTCGACCATGAGGGCCTCCTCGCGAATCCTCGCCTCGGTGGCTTCCAATGCCTCCTCTTCGCTCTCTGCTTCCACTCCGTCGAAGTATTCCGATATGGCATCCGGCAGCTCATAGGATGCAACCCCGGAGCATTTGTTGATGAATTTGACTATATCGAAATTCTCTCCAAGACTAAGGGATGCTGACGAGAGCGTGTCGTACGCATATCCGCCGGTGCGTAGCTTTTCACAAGGTGTTGTCCATGACGTCGACGGGATCATCATCGGCAAAGGTTCGTCGTACGAGCTCATCGCCATAGTCGTTATATCCCTTGGTTTAAGCCCTAGTCCCGGATATTGCCGTATAAAATCGGATGCAACGACCGTGTCCTTTTTCCACAGAACTCCACAGTACCCGGGTACGTTGGGGTCGTCCTCAAAGTTGCGGATTCTGGGAACAAGGTTCCGCTCGGTCGGAGTCAGGAGCATCGTACAGTGCCCGAACTTGCGCGTTATTCCCATATAACGAACCATCGCCTGGTTCTCGGGTGATGAATTCTGGTCGGCCAGCATGAAGTTTTGTGCCTCATCTAATAGCAGTATAATCTTGATGTTGCCCATACCAAATTCGTGCAGCAGGTCCCCGGTCTTCCGGAACATATCTGCGATAGTCTGTACGTGGAAGAAATTGTCGGGATAACCTACACGGATTCCACCACTGAACGTCTTAAGCATAATCATATTAGAGATGCAAGCAACATTGCCGAGCTGGGGATATTTCCCTTCGACAAGAGGTTGGACGAAACTTATTGCCGCGTGGCTTTTGCCCGAGCCTCGGCCGCCTCCCCAAATGTGGTTAATTCCACCCCTGACAGTGTCCTTCACGAACTCGTCCATGTCGAAGTTCATTCGGACACCTCCGTGTAGCGGCTGTTGATCCCGAATATCTGCGGCTTCTTCTTCGATATGCCTAGGAGCCCCACATCTCTCATTACCATCTCATAGACGACAAGCCACGAACGGAAGTCCTCGTAACTGAGGACTTCAAAGGGGTCCTCCGGCATCGGATGCTTCGACTGCTGCTCCTTATACAGGTCGTTGCTCCACAGGGGCACTGGCATGGCGGCCGACAGGCTGACCTCGAATGCCTTCAGATTAAACGCCCTCAAGTCCATTATATCAAGTGCGCCTATGGATTTAGCATAGTCCGTATTGAGGCGTTCCACGATATTGAGGTACAGTGATTCTGTCATCAGAATCCTCCTTTGGGATGACGTATTACTGCAGATGACCAGACATCCTCGGATATTCCTCTCTGCCTTACGATTTCGCTGTATTCGCCGGAACCTACGGCACGGCCGAAATCCTTGATACAATCTGTTCTGTTCTCGAGGAACTGCATAGCGGCCGAAGTCCTGATGATTTCGCGCAATGCTAAGATGACCTCTTCTGCACCGATACGGTCAGGCAACGGTTCATCCGACAGTACGGCAGCTGGAAACTCATCGAGTATCATATGGGCAAATTCGAGTGCATTATCATCCATCATTCCCATCAGCGTATCCAGACGGTCGATGAGAGACTCTTTTATGCGGTCGGCATCATGTAATGCCATCTTGACATCATAGTATGCCGATCCGTAGATCGACATCTCCTGTGTCGCTGTATCAGGATAGGTCGTCACCAGCGTCACCTCCTTCGGCCTTCCTGCGGTCGCGCTCGGCCCCGATGCGCCTTAGTATATCATCCGCGGCTCCGGCCGCATCTACGTCCAATCTAATCATATTAGTCAGTATTGATGCGGCACCGTCGAAGGGTGCCGTTGCCGCGTAGATCTTTGCACGCGCCGCTTCCGCCCGTGCTTCGGCCGCGGCGGCCGTGGCAGCAATATATGTATCGGTCTTCAACTCGTACTCTAGCGGGTCCTCGAGTGTGCTCTCTGCGAATGTTACGCTGTGAATTTCGCGATATGTGTGAATCAGATATCTAGGGAGCCTTATGATATCGCCATCGTCACCCTTCACCTTCGATGTCCATATCTTGATCATACCGACAGGTTCGATCTCGACAGTATGCATCGACGTGATATACGCTGACACGCTCAGCGGCCAAATGTGATTATCGATGGAACGCCTCTTGGTGCGCCTAGCAAGAGATAGGTCCATTTCTATGGTGTTCTTTACACCGGACAGTGCTTTGATACACGCAATCAATGATTGTGGCATGTATAGGTGCTCACCGCACCTGTAATAATGAAAGATTTCCACAGTGTCCGAGTTAAGCGAGCCATCTATCAGATCGACATACACGTTATCTCCGGGCTTGGCCATCACATATCCTAGGGGATAGCCAACATCTATGGCCAGGATTGTTATTACTAGTCCATCAGGCATAGTGACCGGTGCAGACGATACCCATAACGCTATGGCCACAATAAGCTCGGCCATCAGCAATATCACAAAGATAGGGTCTTTCCACGGTACCTTCTGGTGGACAATGTGACGTGCGGTGTATCCTACATATATTCCTATCATGCCAACGGCAATTCCTAAGAGCGCGGACAGATAATCCATAATTTACCACCCCAGGACGAACGTGGAGACGCAGGCGGCCAGGGAGATGATGCTCTTAAGCGGCCTATGTCTCCAGGCAAAGTAGAATGTCGAAACCAAGAGCCCAAGCCTCAGCATGGTCGGACCGTAACCAATTATCCAAGATATGATATCGGAGAGCTCTTGAGATATCGCTATCACTTCAGAACCTCCCTCTTATCCGGTATCAGGTGCATTATGCGCCTCCTACGACCCAGCCGAACGGGTTCTCGCCGAAAATATGAGAGACATACGTGTATGCATGCATTCGGAGGTAGCCGGCAACAGTTCCGTCACCGTATGTGACGTAGAGGGAGCTGCACCAGTCTATCAGGTGGTCAGTCTCCCAGAGCACCGCTGTAATCATCAGGACGACCGCCAGGCACATGGCGACCCTGGAGACTACATATCCGAGCATCAGACCGCGCCCCCGTTGAGATGTATGAGGACCATACCTATCAGCGTTATAACAGAAAGGACCAGAAAGATCGAGCCGCTGATCAGCAGCAATCCCTTCATGATCCTGATCATATCATCACCGCCAGTACGTCTGCATAGAATCGGATCAGGGCGACGCACAAGTAGATTGCACCTATTGCCATCACTCCCGGCAATACAATGCTACGCAGAGGCATCATCCGAACACCTCTGCAACCCAGAAGTCCAGATATCCCATTGCCATCAGGAGGGCAAAGAGAACCAAGGCCCCGGCCATGAAGAACATGGCCGCCTTGAGTATGGCCCCGATCATGCCCGGTCCCCCCTGACGGCCTGCACAGCATAGATTGCGCATCTTGCGATGACCACCGCGACGATGATCCACAGGATTATGTGCATTAGAACCTCCACGGCAGCCAGCCCCACGGGTCCTCGTTACCGAGTGCTACACGTGCAATCCAATCACTTGCGACGACGCCGATCAGCGCCACAACCAGCCCTATGACGATCAGCGCAGGCATTTTGACTATGTATCCGATCAAAGCGACGATCGCACCGAGCTCTACGACAATAATCATGATAAGAGTCGATGCGGACAGCACCTTGGGCGCGTCTGAGCGGTCCCAGTCGAGCTCCTCGAATACAGAGATGCGCTGGACCTCTTCAACGTCCAGGTGTAGGCTTGGGACCTGGGCGCCTCCGTAGATTATCTCGTCGGGCAGGAAGTAAGCGCCCTTCTGGACGACGATGCTCTGATAGTTGCCGGCGGTCGATGCCACGGTCCATCCTACGGCCGTATCCGCCGCATCCCAGACCATGACCATGCCGTCCTGGCCGAACGTGTTGTTCTGTCCGGAGTATACAGTCCAGTCTTTCAGATATACGTACGGGGTGAATATCACGTTCTCCGCGATCGCGGTACCGTCGGGTGCATAGATGCTCCCGTGGCAGTACAGGTCGAGAGACTGCGCGGAGATCTTTGTCATACCGTCCTTGAGAACACCGCCATAACTGTTATTGTACTGCCCGATCTGGTCGAGCGCCATGACGTACATGGCGTAGCTCTGCTCCGCGTCGACGCCCACGTTCATAAGGTGAGGGATCAGCGACGACGGCGAAAGCAGCATATTGCTCGTATGGGTTTTGGCCGAAATGGTCCACATCACCTGTGCCGACTCCGCAGACTCGTACAGCAGGGTGGTGAGCTGGTCGTAGTACTCTCCATACGAGCGCACCAAGGCCGCAGGCGAGCCGTGAGATGTCTGCGGTGTGTCGCAGCCGGTTATTTCGAAGTCGAGAGTATTGCTCTCGACCGTCGTTCCGTTCCAGTTTATGCCAATTTTATCTCCTGAAACGAAGGCGTATCCGTAAGAATCGTCGCAGACTATGCCCATTACGCCCTTCACGGGAGCGGCGTGCTCAGACACGGAAGACATGAACGGGCCCCCGTATGTGCCGGGTGAAAGTACATAGAAGCCGGACGGCAACGACGAAACGTCGTTCGCTCCCTTGGTCAGGGGGATTGCTGAGGACCCTGCCGCTATCGGAGTTATCGTCCCGGCGTTAGTGTAAGCCCAGATTGTCGAGTTCTTGGTCGATGCGTCGTCACCGACGGTCTGCGAGAGATAGACAATATTGTCTGTGCCGGTGACCGTGGCGAGTGTGCAGAAGTCCGCGTGCAGAGTTACCGTCGCGTTACCAGTGCCGCCGTTATCCCATATAAGCCGGATCTGGAGGGTGCCGCCGTAGTTTGTGGCGTCCCACTCGTCGCGCAGATCGACGGAGACGGTTACCGCGCGATCGAGAGCGTCCTGGGTATTGAGGTTTCCTGTAGAGATCGCATCATATATGCCTCCGAATTCAAGGATGCCGTCCGCGTCGAACTTCGCCCCCTCGTACCATACGGACCCGGCGGCTATCTCCGCCGCACGGTTGAGGTATGCATCGGTCAACTTCCACGTCTGAGTATCGTTCCGGACAAGGTCGGATGCGACCATCAGTAAGTTATACTGCTGCTCTGCGGAACGCTGTGCGTCCACATTCCTGGCGTACGCTTTTATTGCGTCGTCATCCCCCGCAGGAATGTCGAGCTGCGTATTCTGTCCGTAATCGTATATCCACGCAAGCATAGGGGACCCTATCATAAGCCGGAGGGCAGCTTTTATGCCCTCCTGTGTTTCATCACTGACAAAGCCCGCAGTCTCGACTGGATATTCTTCTGGCTCCTCGGCGGCCGCAAGAGGGGCCGCGGTAATTGTCAGCATGAGTAACACCGACATTGCCGCAAGCGTTGCGAAAGCTGTTTTCCGGTGTTTATAATTTAAATCCATTTGATCACCATCAAAATTGCGACCACGGCGCATAGGAGAGCTGCGCCCGCAGGCCAGATGCTACGGTTCGCGGCAGAAGCAAGCAGAAGAACCGCAGATGCCGCTCCCAGGGCTATCGGCCAAATAGAGATCGGTTCGTCCGGTTCATAAGGTTCAGGCTCCGGCTCGGTCACGATCTCGACAACCTGAGAATAGCTGGCCGACCCGGAAAGGCCGACTTGCTGTAATTTGAGAACGTAAAATCCAGGCTCTGTCGCCATGCTCAGGTTTCTGCCCTCGTAGATGGATACTAAGTCTCCGTCAATAGTTGACAGAGACCACGAATACCGTGCGACCGAATCCTGAGTGTATCCGGTAGGGAAAGCTGTAACCGTGCCTTGTGAAACCTCTGCATCGAACTTTACCCATGGATCGGACAACGATGATTGATATACATCTATCCGCCACGATTTTGCCCCCATATACACAAAATAGCTACCCGATTCCTGCGTTACACCAGTTACAACACGCCTATCGCTGTCGTACGATAGCCATGTAACCTTTTTGCCTGTGCTGTCGAAGACAAGGATTTTGGGGTCCGAGCCAATGAAGACTCCGTAGTTGTATTCCTGATTTCTGGCCACAGACGTTGGAGGAACATCATTGTAGAATCCGATGTAGCGCTGGAAAACCCGAACGTCGCCGTCAGAAGAGACGAGGTAGGCCTTCACGGTATAGAGCCCGGGGCCCCAGGTCTGTGATACGCTCAGGCCACTGATAACACGCCCGTCTCCCAGGTCCCAAATGACCGAATCTCCCGGGCCTGCATCGACCGAAAGCGTGGCTTCGAACCCCTGTTGAGAGACCGATATGCCGACAGGCTCCGCAGAGCACTCCTCAGCCAATACCGGAATCAGCAGACAGGATGCCGAAACAATCACCGCGAACCAAGCAAATTTCACTTCATTCACCTTATTGGTAGAAAATCGCTCCGTTGCTCGGCGAATTGGTTACCACTAGAGCACTGACCACCGTCAGGGTGAATGTGTGCGTCTGAGACGCATACCCAGGGACGCTCAGGACGACCGTGATGTCATAGGACCCTGCGACCGGGGGTGTTCCCGATATCGTACCTTCTCCGACAGAACCGGAAAGCCATTCTGCGCCAGACACCGTTATCGATACGGCTGGAGTCGTGCTCAGCTGGTGGCTCCACGGCGTGCCGGCTACAATGTTTGTTGCAGGGGGAGCAGCATAATTGATGGAGGGGTTCCACTTAGCCCACAAGGTGAGGTCCGTGTATGCGGTCCAGTTCGACCCCACGGGTCCGGTAATAGCGCCGTCCCATTCTGTGTAATACCATCCGGCGAAGTCATAGCCCTCTTTTGTCGGGGTCGGCAAATCCCCGTATTGCTCTCCGTTTTCGCGGTAGATCGTAGGAACGGAGCTCCCGCCCATGGAGTCAAATGTGATAGAGAATTTAGGCTGGATCACAAAATTCCATTTGTAGCCGGCGTTAGACGTTACCGAGTATGTTCCGGGCGTGGTGAACGACCCGTTCATATCGATATACGAAGATCCGTCGTAAACCGAAGATGAGAATGTCACGCCAGGAATAGACCCAGAGGTAATGGATGAACCCAACATAATCCTGTTATAATTCGCTGAGTCTCCGACATATCCAGTATATGTGCCAACCAGAGTATCTGATTGATACGCAACATTAACAATGAGGTGGTATTGCACGGTTCTGTAAGAACCTCCTGTCATCGGGGTATATTTACCTTCGATCCAGCCTTTATAGTCTGAGCTCATTGTGTCATAGTTGTATGTTCCAGCGCTGTTATAGGATCCAGATACTGTGAAAGATCCATCTCCATTCATTGTGTATGTGAATGCGGGTTTATTCACTCCGTAAAATCCAGCGGTATTGAGGCCTGAAATATTGCCATCGATTTCCTGAGCTTTGGCCAGAGGAACAGTGAAAGACCATGTCTCTCCAGGTTGCGTATTAACTGTTACTCTCCATCTTTCTATGTTATAACTTGTGTATTTCTCCCATCCCACTGTAGTGCTCGCATCTGACTCGTCAGAATATGATACGAGCATGACACCGCCTGCCGCCATCAAGAGACAGACGGACGCCAGGGCCATCAGAGTTTTAGTCTGCCTTCTCACAATCTGACCCCCTCGAATCCCTCGATGAGTTCGGGTAGCTCTACTACGTCCAGAATTCCAAGCGCAGCTATTGCGATGAGAATCAGAACAACTACCGTTACGCCCGGAGAACGGGATGCAATTGCGGCGATACCGAACATGATGATGCCCGCGATGAGGATCAGATCGGTCCCGCCGATGACTATCCCGTCATCGACTGGAACTGTCTCGATATCAGAAACGGTCTGATAGATAGTCACGTCCGAAGTCAATGGCGCAGTCCAGTCAAACTCTATGGTCCTGTCCGAATCGATATAGTAGGTGACGGTCTTCCCTTCAGGTGCGGCTGGCATCACCACAGCTTCTCCGTCCTGGACCATGATCGCGTCCACAATTGTTCCGTCGGTCCCTCTGATCGTCAGAGTGTGCTCGGTCACGCCGGGAGCGACGTCGGACCATGAAGCGTATACTGATACGGGGGCCTCTAGGCCCTGTGACCAGTCGAACGGCGCAGTCAGTTCCTCATCCGCGTACCATCCAAGGAACTGGTGTCCCTCCCAGACAGGATCTTCCGGCTGGACTGCGGCCGTGTGCACATCGGCGTATATTTTGTCGATAGCAGGCGCTCCGGCAGGCTGAATAACTTCAACATAGGGGTTGCCCATGACATGCAACAGATAATAAGCAGTTGCACTGGAGCCGCCGTTATATGAGTTATATACCGTTTGAGTAACAATGTAGTCGCCGGGCGCTGCATAAGTGTGCACAGGGTTCCATTCAGTACTTACAGGCGTTCCATCGCCGAAGTCCCACTCGATGCTTTCCGCGTCAGATCCATTGAACACCATGTAGATTTTCAGCGACCAGAATTCGCCCTGGTCCGGTATCTCGGCATCCTCGGGAATCTCCGCGGCTAGTGCGACGCCGGCGGATCCCAGGATGGACAGGACAAATAGAGAAATGGCAGCGACTGCTGCACTGGACACGAGCGCATTTCTTTTCCTGTCAACCTCAGACATAGAATATTGCTCCTGTGCCCGGATCATTCGTGGGGATCAGTTTCGAATAGACCGTGAATGTCACCGTTAGATTGGCAGTTTCTCCGTAGCTTGATGTGGCCGTGAGGTAGATCGTCTGAGCGCCCATGCCGGTAGGCGTACCGGTGACCTTGCCGGTCGCGGTGTCAAGGGACAGACCTGCCGGCAAAGTCTTGCCGGATGTAACTGCCCATGTGAAGGTCCCCATTCCGTTAGCGGTGGGGGTCATGTTGACCGTTCCGCCGGTGATGATGTTGGCCTGAGAGCCGGAAACGGACATGTTGGACGCTATGTTGAACAGGATCGGAATTTCAACGGACTGCGTAGGGTTGGTGGTTGTAGCGAGCAGTGTAACCTGATACTGGCTTCCGACAGCGGTTCCCGCAGGGACGTTGACTGTCAGCGTCTTGCCCGAGAGAGTTCCCCAGGTGCCGCCTGTTCCGGCGGTTCCTACGCCCTGCGACTTGATTGTCACGGTCGGGTTGAGATCTGCGGGGAAGGTGGGAGTATAGGTATATCTCATTCCGGGAGCGATCGTGATCTCCGTCGCCGTGGCGGCCTCCGCCTCGTCTATATTGGAGATCATTATGAAACCGCCGCCTGCAAAAAGGACGGAGACGGCGATGACCGCCATGAGCTTCGTGTTGATGATGTGATTAGACATTGGTAATGGTCCGACCGCCCGATCTGATGTCGAGAGGTCGTGAGATTATCTTCCAGGGCCTATTTAGATAATATTTGACTGGCGTTAACCAAAATGTTAAAGTCATGATTCAAAAGGAAATCCTTTTGATTAATCTCGATTCGAGGAGAAAATCAGCCGAAATATTAAAGCAAAAAATGGTTTTGGTCAATGGTGTTTTTGGTCAGCCAAAAAGAGGCTACAACTCCCGACTTTCGGTGTGCTTGAATATCGCACTTTCGGTCACCTCCCTTAGTTATCTTATAATGTCAAAACAACAATGTATCGTCATGAAGGAGAAACTTCAATTGAGAATGGGCGAGCTATTTTCCGGCCCGGGCGGTATCGCATGCGGTGCGGATATGGCCGTTGAAGCTTCCAGAGGATATGGTGAAGTCTCGTTGACCCACGCATGGGCTAACGATTATGACAAGGACACCTGTAGCACTTATGCTCACAATATCCAGATTGACAAACACAAAGTAAAATGCAAGGACATTAGAAAGCTAGATATTTCATCGCTAGGGAGGATAAATGCGCTTTCTTTCGGTTTTCCATGCAACGACTACAGTGTCGTTGGAGAACAGAAGGGCATTAATGGTGCATTCGGTCCTCTATATGAATACGGCATCATTGCACTGAAACAGCATGAACCAGATTGGTTCTTGGCTGAGAATGTAAGTGGACTGAGAAATGCGAACGACGGAAAGGATTTTCAGAAAATCCTTCAAGAAATGTATGACGCAGGCTATGATATTTTTCCGAATCTGTATTGCTTTGAAGATTACGGAATTCCTCAAGCTAGGCACAGAATGATTATAGTAGGCTTCAGAAAAGATCTTGAATTGAAATTTTTGATTCCCGCTCCGAGCCATACCACAATAACGTGTAAAGAGGCTATTGAAAATCCACCGATTCCCGCAGATGCATTCAATAACGAGCCGACAACCCAGAGCGAGGTCGTAATTGAGAGATTGAAATATATCAAACCTGGAGAAAATGCATTCACCGCAGATATCCCGGAGAGGTTGCAACTTAACGTCAAGGGCGCGAAAATAAGTCAGATATACAGAAGGCTGGATCCGAATAGGCCTGCATACACTCTGACTGGATCAGGCGGAGGAGGGACGCACATGTACCATTGGTCTGAGAATCGTGCCCTGACGAACAGAGAACGTGCCAGGATACAGACATTCCCAGATTCGTTCTGCTTTGTTGGAAGTAAGGAGAGTGTGAGAAAACAGATTGGGATGGCTGTTCCTCCACAAGGTGCCAAGGTCCTCTTCGAATCCATATTCAAAACCATTCTGGGGATTCCATATGCCTCCGTACCAGCAGTGATCGAACCTATGATTCACAAAGTCCAGGATTGTAAAACCAAGTTAGATCTGGAGCCTCCTGCAGGGGTTGCAATGGATGAGTGAGATAATTACCAATGGGGCAAATATGCCTCCAGATGAAGAAAACAACCGAATGTTAAGAGAAATATTGGTAGAACCTGCTGAAACCTGTGATGAATTACGAATTGTTTCTGGTTATGTGTCTTCATCAATGGTTAAAAGGCACATAGAAATCCTCGACAGATTGGAAGAGAATCTGAAAAAAACGATTGAAATCAAAATAATCGTAGGAATGATTCCAAAAGACGGGATGTCCATCATTGAGCACAATGCATTCAAAAATCTTGTTAAAGAAAGAAAGAACCTCGTTTGCTCATATATGATGACGAAACATCCTGCCTGTCACTCCAAAATATATGTCTGGTATTCAAACGGCGTTCCGGTTTTGGCATACAATGGTTCTGCTAATTATTCCCAAAATGCCTTCTTCGGAGACCAGATAGAGTCGATGAGCAAGTGCGACCCAAATTCTGCTTCGAGTTTTTTTGACTCCTTGATCAAAGATACGGCATACTGCAATCTGGATGAGATTGAAGACATGGTCATGATTGTGTCGGAGAAAGAATTTACTAGAAGGATAAAACACATCGAGCAGAGTCCATCATTCGGGTCCAATAATGTAGTACGATTAAGTCTTCTATCTACCCGAACTAAAGAGATGGGTGAAACTTCTTCCCTCAATTGGGGTCAAAGGGATCGCCGTGAGCCGAATCAAGCATATATCCCGATTCCCCGCGAAATAGCAAAGAAAAGATTTTTTCCAGATAAGAAGACAATATTTACTGTAATGACTGATGACGGCATGATTTTCCAATGCGTGACGGCCCAAAACAAAAAGTCCGATCCGCTCCCGAAGGCAATCGAATCTTGTAACAATAATAGCGAACTTGGCATTTATTTCCGTAATAGATTGGGAGTTCCCTTGGGTACAAAGGTAGAAAAATCAGATCTTGAGCGTTACGGAAGAACAGACGTCACTTTCGTCGATTTGCAGGATGGGACATATTACATGGATTTCGGTAAGCCCAGAAATACCTCGTTCAGATTGGATCCAGAATATTGATTTGACAATACCGACTGCATACGATAACATGCCCTGAGACACAGGGTACCTGTAACAGTAGATTGGCGGATCAATGGTGTTTTTGGTTTCGGGTCAAAACAAAGTAAAAACACAATGCCCCATCGATCTTCACCGTAAAAATAAAATGTTATATCAGATCTGCCGCCTTATCTCAAATTTCTGCCCTTCTTATTGGCAATCGCTTCTATCAGTCCAAATTGCATAAGGCCGCCTCTTGTTCTATTGATAAAATATTTATCCGGAAAATCGTTGATGAAATCATCTTCTTTAGAATACAATTGTTCCGTCCCATATGCGAAGATCCTTGTTGTGTCTAATGCCCTGAAACTGTCAATAGATAGGACCGATCTGTCAACATGACCGAATACAAGCCTGTCAAGGGGCATGTTTTTCGACCAGTGTGCCATGATACGTCTTTTGATATCTTCTGCCGTGCCGATATAGACTTGACAATATTCATCCAGTACAATGATGTAATATCCTGGAACACCTTTATACTCATTAAGATCTAAGACCTCCTTAAATTTAGGATGTCTTGAAAGAAAAGAATCCAGTGCTATATTGAACTCTTCTTTATCGAGAGCTTTGAAGTATTGCATGTTGAGGTCAAAATTCTCCAAAGCGTTTTCCGCCATTTTCTCACATTTTATTGCGGTATATTTTATACCCTCCTTACTGACCCTTGTCATATCAATATAATTCTCTCTTGTTAATCTAAAACCATCTGGCTTTGTACGCAGTTCCGTGTTGAAATGTATCATGGACATATCAAGAAATGATTTTGAATCTATTTATCCATTCTCAAATTTACAATTTATATCTCCGTCCGGTTTATGCGGGATACCATTATGAATTTCATTTTCTTTGAAATAACCTTCATATCGGTCCCGTAGGGCGACAATATCTTACTCCGCCATGCAATATTCCAGAGACGAAGACACAGGATGCATGTAATAGCGTATGAGTGGGTCAATGATGTTTTTGGTCATGCAAAAAGAGGCCGTAACCCCTAGACTTTCTGTGCAAATTTGAGTAACTGTAACCGAGCGTTTTTGCTGTCTGCCGTAAAGTCATGCCTTTGGCGGCACACTCGGTGACAAGCTCCATGTCGATGTCCATCTTCGGCCGTCCTATCGGTCTGCCGGACTTAGTTCCGTGCGCTTTGGCATACCTGAGGCCCTTACGTACCTTCAGAGAATGCATCTCTCTCCATTGCTCTCCTTGATTGGTCGCGATGTAGTTGATCGTTTTCTCGATCCCGTCCTCCGGACGGATCTGCATCGATGTGTAACGGAGGACTGTCCCCCTAGGCTTGATTATCCGGAGGAGGGACTCCATGTCGTCATTGCTGCGTGATATCCTCGAGGGGTCCTGCGCCACGATCATCGACACCTGATGGGTCATCAGGTATCCGATCATAAGCTGCAGTCCCGGACGGTCGAGGTTCCCTCCGGAGAA
>ENA-UOOR01001455-UOOR01001455.1-fermentation-metagenome-genome-assembly--contig:-NODE-1455-length-27823-cov-104.201779_pt1 | contig 27823 bp, 30 predicted proteins | sample MGYA00245780_ERZ724029 | MGnify/ENA primary metagenome ERZ724029 (study PRJEB28704, sample SAMN03018315) | fermentation metagenome | biome: anthropogenic terrestrial biome; feature: soil... | reverse complement strand
GCTTTCAGGACTTTATTGTGTTTGTTAAATTCGAAAGGAAATTTACTCTTTGGCCCTTACGTATTCGGTGGCGCTGAGTGCGGCAATTGTGCCGTCACTCACCGCAGTGGTTACCTGCCGGTGGCGTTTGGCAATACTGTCGCCTGCGGCAAAAACGCCGGGGATATTGGTTCTCATTGCTGGATCCACAATGACCTCGTCCCTTTCGTTGATCTCTACCATACCTTTAAATGCGGAGGTATTGGGTTTGTAGCCGATAAAAACAAAAACGCCATCGGTCTCCAATTCGGAGACCGCTTTGGTTTTTAAGTTCTCGATCTGCACCTTTTTCAACGTTCCGTTGCCCATATAGGCACGAAGCTCCGATTCCATCACAAAGCTGATCTTCGGGTTTTGCTTCGCCTCTTCCACAGCATGAGCAAATGCCTGAAAATGGTCAAACTGATGCACTATCGTTACGTGCGATGCAAAGTTGGTTAGGGTTACGGCTTCTTCCAGAGCGGAGTTTCCGCCTCCCACCACAATCAACCGCTTGTCCTGAAAGAAATCGGCATCGCACGTGGCACAATAGGAGATTCCCCGTCCTTCGAACTCCTTTTCACCGGGAATATCCAGCGAGCGGGGTTTTCCTCCGGGGGCCAAGATCACCGATTTCGCCCGGAAGATTCTTCCGTCCTCCAGTTCTACTTCTTTAGTTTCACCCGCTAATTGGTAACGTACAATCTTAACATTTGTCTTGATGGTGCAGCCAAAACTTTTGGCCTGCCTCCTCATAATATCCACCAGTTCGTATCCCTTTATCGTTTCCACGCCAGGATAATTGGCTATTTCATTGGTCAATACCATTTGTCCTCCCGTAACGCCTTCGCTTAAGATCAACGTATCCAGTTTTCCGCGCGAGGCATAGATTCCCGCAGACAATCCGGCCGCTCCGGCTCCCAAGATCATTACGTCGTATATTTTCTCCATACTCTTTCTTTTAAAAGGAAGACCAATCCTTTTGGGGATTGATCTTCATGAAATTAATACAAAAAATAATTATCAGGACAGAAACTGATCCAGATTCGATGTGATTTGCTGCATATTTTGTATGCTGGTGGTTGCCTTGGCTACCTTTCCGCTTTTATAATACATGGTGAAAGGAAGTCCCATAAATCCGCGGCATTCGGGAGCATTTCTTATAACTCCCGATTCCGGGCTGTCAAAAGCCATGGAGTAGAATTTCACTTCAGGGCGTTCTTCTTCCAGTTCTTCCATGATTTCATAAACAGGGATACACATCGGTCCCATACGTCCGCAGCATACCATTACGTTTTCGTTCTCGTTGATAATTTTCTGCAGCTCTTCAGCAGTTTCAATCTCGTGGATGTTAGTTCTTAAATACTTCATAATTATTGTTGATTTTATTGTTATTTTCCGACGACAAAGTTATGGCATAATCGGTTTGAAAACGAAGAATACCGGCTGACATACTCCATGAAAAAAAATGAGCTTTGTCAGTTTTTGGACTGATAAATGTCAGTTATATGAAAAGGTTGTATCTTTGATGGAAAAAGTAAGAAAAATGAACCCATTTCCAGAGAGTGATACAGATAATTGCGAAAAGATGGTAGCTTGTTTTCGCGACTTGAAGCCTGAGGAGCTGACGCTTATCAGTTCCGGTAAAACAGAACTCACCTATCTGGCAGGAGAAACGTTGTTTAAACAGGGCGCATTCTCCACCCATGTCTTGTTGGTAATGGATGGGTTGGTAAAGGTTTACCTACAAGCCGGACGCGATAAGCAGCTGAATCTACAACTGGCAAAACCAGGAGATTTTCTGGCGTTTGCCTCTGTTTTCGGGGAAACGGTACACACTACATCGGCTATAGCGTTGACGGATACACAGGTTTGCATGATTGATAAGGAAAACATGCGTCAATTGTTGATGAACAATGCGGAGTTTGCCATGCGCATTACGTCGCGAAATTTTCGCGATGAGCGTCAATTGTTGACGGTTATCGGTAATATCACGTATAAGCAGATGCGGGGCAAACTGGCTTCGGCACTGTTGTATCTTAGCGGAGATGAATTCTCGGGACAAGAAGTTTTTCCGCACCTTTCCCGGCAGGACATTGCCAATTTTGCTTCCATAGCCACGGAGAGTACCATCAAGTTTCTAAAAGAGTTTGAGCGTGATGGGATTATAGTGCTTGAAGGAAAAGACATCACTATACTTGACCGGTCGGAGTTGGAAAAAACAGAGCGGTTGGGTTAACAAAAGGTTCACTTTCAAAAATCATCCAGGCTTTCCAAACGATCCGCCAATGATATCCAACAGCTCGTTAGTAATGGATTGTTGGCGTAGTTTATTGTATTGGAGTGTGAGTTCGTCCAGCAGATCATCGGCATTGTCGGTGGCGGTTTGCATGGCGATAGTACGTGCGGCATGTTCCGATGATACTGAATCTGCGTGAATAGTGTATAGTTTCAATTTCAGTACTTTAGGGATGAGTTGGTCCATGATGGTTTGTGGATCAGGCTCAACGATATAATCGGGCTGGGGAATTTTCCATCTTTCATCTTCTGTCATCAGGGTAATGGGTAAAAATGTTTCCCGTAACAGTTCCTGTGTTCCTTTGCTTTTGTAGTGATGATAAATTAACTCCACTTTATCGATCTTCTTGTTTAAAAAAAGTTCCATCAGGTCCGAGGCCAGTTGCCGCGTTGCTTCATACGAGGGCTTGTCGGCGATGTGGCGAAAATTATTTGGAGTCTCAAACCCCAATTTCCGGGCTGCTTCATACACTTTATCACCAATGGCATAAATGTGGATATTCTCTTTTCCTAGAGGGAGATATTCGTTTACCGTAACCTTCAGTTGGGAGATTACATTTTCATTGAATCTGCCGGCAAGGCTTGTGTTGGACGAAAACAGGATAAGTGCCACCCGCTTTATCTGACGTCGTTCTGCAAATGGGGAAACCAGGTTATCTTGTGAGTTCACAAAAAGCTCCATCAATTGTTGCAGTTTCTGTTGGTACGGATACAGGTTTTCTATGATTTTCTGTATTTTCCGTAATTTGGAAGAAGCGATCATCATCATGGCCGACGTGATCTTTCGTGTCGACCGCACCGACTGTATCCGTGTTTTTATTTCCTTTAACGAAGGCATTGGCTACAACTGTTTCTTGGTGTCGGCAGCAACGGTTTCCAGAATGTTAGTGACAACATCGTTGAGAACACCTTTTTTCAACTCATCCAGTACGTCTGTCCGGTGGTTAAGCTCAAGAATATGGAGAAATTTCTTTTCAAATTCGGAAACTTTTTCCAACGGAACATCGGTCAACAGCCCTTTTGTTCCGCAATAGAGGATAGCTATTTGCTTTTCTACACTCAAGGGTTGATGGGGCGACTGTATGAGGAGTTGCTCGTTTTTTTGCCCTTTATCGATGGTCATTGCCGTCACTTTGTCCATATCGCCACCAAATTTGGTGAATGCTTGCAGCTCCTGGTATTGAGCCTGATCAATTTTGAGCGTTCCTGCTACTTTTTTCATCGACTTAATTTGAGCGTTTCCGCCTACGCGCGACACCGAGATCCCTACGTTTATGGCCGGGCGCTTGCCGTTGTTGAACAAATCGGTCTCAAGAAAAATTTGTCCGTCTGTAATGGAAATCACGTTCGTGGGAATATATGCCGATACGTCTCCCGCCTGTGTTTCTATGATGGGAAGAGCGGTAAGGGAACCGCCACCTTTTACTTTTCCTCTCAGACTTTCGGGAAGGTCGTTCATCTGAACGGCCATCTCCTCCTGCGAGATAATCCGTGCCGCACGCTCCAGCAGTCGCGAGTGCAGGTAGAAGATATCTCCCGGATAGGCCTCCCGTCCCGAAGGACGGCGAAGAATCAGCGATACTTCCCGATAGGCTACGGCCTGCTTGGAAAGGTCATCGAATACTACCAGGGCATTTCGTCCCGTATCGCGGAAATACTCGCCTATGGCAGTTCCGGTAAAAGGAGCATAGTACCTCATTGCTGCAGGATCGGCTCCGTTGGCGGCAACAACAACGGTATAATCCATTGCTCCGTATTCCTTGAGTGTTTGTACGGCAGCAGCCACCGTTGAACCCTTTTGTCCAATAGCTACATAGATGCAGTACACCGGATCCCCAGTTTCGAAATTACTGCGCTGGTTAATGATGGTATCGATGGCGATGCTGGTTTTTCCAGTTTGCCGGTCGCCAATGATAAGCTCGCGTTGTCCGCGGCCGATAGGAATCATGGAATCCACAGCTTTCATTCCCGTTTGCAGAGGAGTATTTACGGGTTGCCGGAAAACTACCCCGGGCGCTTTACGCTCCAGTGGCATTTCATAAACCTCGCCGGTTATTTTTCCCAACCCATCGATGGGTTCACCTATCGTGTTTATGACACGTCCCAGCATTCCTTCTCCCACAAAGACTGAGGCTACCCGTTTGGTGCGTTTCACGGTTGTTCCTTCTTTGATTTCTACCGAAGGCCCCAACAGGACGGCACCGACGTTGTCTTCTTCAAGATTCATCACGATGGCATCTACACCGTTGTCGAAACGGAGCAGTTCGTTAGCTTCGGCATTTCGCAGTCCGTAAATCCGGACAACACCGTCGCTCACCTGCATCACAACGCCGGTTTCGTCGAATCGAACATCGGTGTCTATAGCCTGCAACTGCATGCGTAACACTTCCGATACTTCGCTCGTTCTTATTATATTGTTAGACATGTTTTTATTATCAGACGATTTTTCTATTCACTTCTTTCAATTCGCTCTTTATCCGGAGTAGTTGTCCCGATACGCTTGTATCCAATCGATTATCGCCTATTTGAAGTATAAAACCTCCCAAAATGGATGCGTCTGTCAGTCGTTCCAATTCTAATGTTTCACCCGTTTTGCTTTCTATAAACGACTTTAATCGGTTGTACGTGGGTTTATCAACCTTAGTGGCCGTGATAAGCGTTCCGCTTAAGATGTTGAATTTTTTCCGGTATAATTCCAAAAAGCGCAAGGCTATATATTGCAGCCGCTCTTCCCTTTTATTTTTGAGCAACAGATCGATAAACTGTTCCAACGGTTTAGAGATACTTTCCCCTGAGGCGGTATGAATCAGTTTTCTTTTTTCCGGTATACTTATGGCTGGATTTGCCAAGGCTTCCCGGAAGTTGCTCACCTCCGAATACATATGTAGAAGTGTTTTGATTTCTGAATACACTCTTTCCTGCAGGTTTTGTTCTACGGCAAAATCCAGCAAAGCAGTAGCGTATCGGGTGGAAATAAGTCCTGTGTTCATTAAGGAAAGAATTACGATTTTGAAATAATTACTTCGTCCATTAGCCGGTTTATCATTTTCGATTGTTCTTCCTCTGAGTTCAGTTTCTCCCGAAGTATCTTTTCGGCCACACTCACTGAAAGGGATGCTATCTCGCCACGGATGGCCCGTACTGCGCTTTCTTTCTCAATTTCAATCTGTTTTTGAGCATCTGTGATGATTTTATCGGCTTCTATACGGGCACGCTCTTTGGCTTCTTCAAGTATCCGGTCACGCGATTGTGCTGCAGCCTCCAGTATTTTTGCTTGTTCCAGGCGGGTTTGTTCCAGAATTGTCTGGCTGTTCTCTTTCACCTTGTCCAGCTCTTCATGCGCCTGTTTAGCAGCCAACAACGCGTTGTCGATATACCCTTTCCGTTTGTTCACCATCTGTAGGATTACGGGAAATCCATATTTCATCAGAATGAATGCAACCATTCCAAACGAGAGCGACATCCAGAACACAAGTCCCGGTTCGGGGGTCAATAGGGACATACCGGTGCTATTTTATCAGGATAAATCCACAGACTACGACGGCAAACAGGGCTACTCCCTCTATAAGGGCAGCTGAAATAATCATGTTCATGCGGATATCTCCTGCCGCTTCCGGTTGCCTGGCAATCCCTTCCATGGCGGATGTGCCGATTTTCCCGATTCCCCATCCGGCGGCCAGAACAGCGATACCAACACCTAAGGCTGCACCAAAAACATCCAGGCCTGAGCCCGTAGCTTGTAATAAAATTGAAAGTAGTTCCATAGTTTTTTAATCAGTTTATTTGTTTATTGTCTTGTATTTTGTTTCCACAAGTTCTTTTTCTTTCTGATGCGATTCTACGCGTGCCATCCCGATAAAGACGGCAGACAGCATCGTGAACACATATGCCTGTATAAAGGCTACCAGCAACTCCACCAGCATGATAAACACAGTGAAGATAACCGATAATGCCGTCATGGACGCGTTTATGGTTGCACCCATGCTTGCCGTTACAAAAACAATGGCCGTCAACCCCATCACGGTGGAGTGTCCGCCGGTAATATTGGCAAAAAGACGGATCATTAGCGCGAAAGGCTTGGTAAAAACCCCAACCAGTTCGATAACGGGCATCAACGGAACCGGAACTTTCAGCCATTTAGGTACATCGGGCCAGAAAATTTCCTTGTAATATTCTTTTGTTCCGGTAAGATTGACAACAAGCAGGGTTGAAATGGCCAAAACCATCGTTACAGCTATGTTTCCGGTGACGTTTGCCCCACCCGGAAAAACAGGGACAAGCCCCAGGAGGTTGTTCAGAAAAATAAAGAAAAACACCGTGAGCAGAAATGGAGCGTACCGAGCATGGTCTTTACCGACGGCAGGTTTTATAACATCATCATGGATGGACATAATAAACATCTCCATCAAACCGATAAATCCTTTTTTCCCTTCCATCGGATTGCGTCTCATTGAACGGGCAACGCTCATTACGAGAATAATCAGCAAAATGGATGAAAAGATAAGCGATGCAGCATTCTTGGTCAGCGAAAGGTCAAACGGCCTTATCTCGGCTCCGGAAGCATCTCTTTCCACAATTTTTCCTTTGTATTTTCCTTCGTGGGTAACGTAGAATCCGTTAAATGAATTTTCATCATTATGTAATTTCGACGAAAGGAACAGGTGCCATCCGCTTGTCTTACTGTGAAGAATGACCGGAAGCGGAACGGTGATGTGTCCGTTATCCCAGCCGGTAATTTTCCATTCGTATGTGTCTGCCAGATGTTCAAGAATCATTTCTTTCACATTCAATTCTTCGGCTTGTGGGTCCGGACTAGATTCCGGTGAGGCCGAAAGGGGCAGAGCCATTAAAAACAGTCCACACACCCACATCCATATGTGAAACGGGTACTTCATCGATCTTCCAGGTATTTCTTTTTAACCGGATTATTTTTCTTTTGTTCTTCTTTCAGATACATTTCTATTTTCATATAGATATAGGTTTCTATTCCGAGATAGATCAGGTAAAAAATAATAAAAATAATGGCGAAACTGCGTATTTGCTCTTTGTCCAGGAACCAGTAAAGAGTGATGATTATCACTCCAATAAATACTTTTATCACCCGCAACAGCATGTACATATTCACTATTTCCTTGGGATTGTCTTTAGGCATTTTCATCATAATGAAAATAAATACTAATCCGGTTATGTAGAAGAAAAGCGGAAGCACAAAGTACGCATCAATTAATGTGTCGGGGGAAAATATTTTTAATATATACCATACTCCGAACCCTGCTGCAAACAACATAACCGTGTGAACGATGAGAAAATGCCTGACTAATCTCTTCATAATTCTTTGATAATTGATTCCAAACAAACCGTTACCTTATTATTGTTCTTTTCCACAAAACCATCTTCGACAAGCAATTCGATCAGTTCGTTCTGGTGGGTTACAAACGAAAGTCTTCCTTTCACCAGTGATGAAATAATGGATGCATGATTTTCCAGTATCTGAAATGAACCCGATGCGCCGGGGAGTGTGACGGAGCTGACACTGCCGGTGAAAATCATTTTTTCGGGAGAGATAATTTCTAATTGCATGATCGAAGAATGTAAATTACTCTTACAGCTGTGATTGATCCATTAATTTTTTCCCTTTTTCGATGGCTTCATCGATGGTGCCCACATTCAGGAAAGCCATTTCAGGATACGAGTCAAGTTCGCCGTTGAGGATCATAGTAAATCCCCGGATAGTCTCATCAATGGGAACCATTACTCCGGGTTGTCCCGTGTATTGTGCTGCCATGAAGAAAGGTTGGGAGAGGAAGCGCTGCACTTTCCGGGCACGGTTTACTGTAATCCGGTCTTCATCCGAAAGTTCTTCCATCCCCAGGATGGAGATAATGTCCTGAAGTTCCTTGTAACGTTGCAGAAGTTGTTTTACGCGCATGGCCGTGTTGTAGTGATTCTCTCCCACGATAAGCGGATCCAGGATACGCGAAGATGACTCCAGAGGATCAACAGCCGGATAGATGCCAAGCGACGAAATCTTACGGCTCAGCACGGTGGTGGCATCCAGGTATGAGAAAGTGGTTGCCGGAGCCGGATCGGTAAGGTCATCCGCCGGAACATATACAGCCTGTACCGACGTGATAGAGCCCTGTTTGGTAGATGTGATACGTTCTTGCAGCAGGCCCATTTCTGTTGCCAGTGTAGGTTGATAGCCTACTGCTGAAGGCATTCGTCCGAGTAGGGCTGAAACTTCAGAACCGGCCTGCACAAACCGGAAGATATTGTCGATGAAAAGGAGGATGTCGTTGCCTTCACCCGATTGGTCACGAAACGATTCGGCAATACTGAGTCCCGACAGCGCTACCGATGCCCGGGCACCGGGAGGTTCGTTCATCTGTCCGAAAACCAATGTGGCTTGTGACTTCCTTAGTTCGTTGTAATCTACTTTGCTCAAATCCCAATTCCCTTCGTCCATGCTTTTTTTAAACTCTTCGCCGTAACGGATCACCCCCGAATCGATCATTTCGCGCAAAAGATCATTCCCTTCGCGCGTGCGTTCTCCCACCCCGGCAAAAATGGAATATCCGCTGTAACCTTTGGCAATGTTGTTGATCAACTCCATGATCAGCACGGTTTTGCCAACACCAGCTCCGCCGAAAAGTCCTATCTTCCCGCCTTTCAGATACGGTTGAAGCAGGTCAATTACTTTTATTCCTGTGGAGAGAATTTCCTGATTTGTAGTCAGGTCTTCGAACTTGGGAGAAGGACGGTGAATGGGGTAAGCTCCGGAGTGGTCGAGCGGTTTCAATTCATCTATAGTTTCACCTATCACGTTCATCAGACGCCCTTTCACCTGCTCTCCTACAGGCATGCTGATCGGTTGTCCCAATGCTTTCACTTCTGTCCCGCGCCGTAATCCGTCTGTGGTATCCATGGCCACGGTACGGACCGTAAACTCGCCAATGTGCTGTTGTACTTCCAGTATTAATTTCTGTCCGTTGTCTCTGGTGACGGAAAGTGCGTCTTGAAGTGCGGGGAGCTGCAACTCTTTTGATTTTTTCAGATCGAAGTATACGTCAACTACTGGCCCGATAATTTGTGATATATATCCAATAAGATGAGTCATAATGTATAAATAAAGAGGAGGAAACCTAATTCTACAAATATACAAAATATATCCGACAAAACCTTTTTTAATTCATAGCAACGGTAATTGCCTTGTGTACCAACTGCGTTGATTGCTTATTTATTTGTATGTTGTTGCCCGTTAGCAACAAAACGGATGCACTTGTGGATTATTTAGTTTGTTAATCCGGATTGCGTCTTAAAAGAGCCAAGAGAGAAGCAGACATTTTCCCGATGTTCTCTGTCAGGTTAAACTTGAATTTATTGAACTTCCAATTAAACATGTGCAGTTTAAAGGTGGCCAATGATATCATCGTTAAATCGCTTGATGCAACGGACTGAATAAAGGTTCCTTGTTTTTGGCCTTCTTGGAGAATTTGCTCCAGATGGCTACTTGTAAGGGTCATTAAACCAGATATTTCGTTATTTATCTTATCACTTTCGTCCATTAATCCTTCCGAAAATACCGTAACCACGAAATATGGATTTTCTTTAAAATAGAGGCTAAGTCTAGTGAAGAATATTACAAAATCTTTTTCTACATCGCCGGTTTTTGTCAGGTTACTTAATATTTTGCTGATATTGGTTTTTAAATATTTAAGCATCATAATAATAATCTCTTCTTTGCTCGAAAAATGCCTGTAAATAGCGCCTTCAGAGAACTGCATTTCTTTTGCGAGATTTTTAATCGTTAGCCCGTTAGCTCCCGAAGCAGTAAGAATTTTTCCGGTTGCTTCAATAATTTCCAGTTGTCTTGGCGTAATTTCCATTGTAATAATTATTTGACGGTAAAAGAGAACATGATTACAAAGATAGATCTTATTTACGATTACCGGTTTTATTTTTAATTGAAATAAGGGGGTAAACACCGTGCGTGACCATTCATCCTAAGTATAAATATACTTGAATAGCTAAAAATTGTACCTTTACCGTAGGAAAAATTATTTTCCGGTGTCTTATATCTTATTGAATGCTGAAACGAGTAAATGTCTGACGAACAACTCATACACGAAATAATATCGGGCAATACTTCTGCCTTTAAAATGCTGGTGGAGAAATACCAATTACGGGTATTTCGCACCGTTTTAGGGTTCGTTCATTCTAAAGAAGATGCCGAGGATATCACCCAGGATATTTTTATGAAAGCGTATCAGTCGCTCGTGTTCTTTAAAGGTGAATCGGAATTTACTACATGGCTCTACAGGATTACCGCGAATATGAGCATCAATTTCGTCAATCGAAATCGAAAAAACCGGTTCTTGCAATCCCTCGAAGATATTTTTTACAAGCCAAGCGGTGAAAAAACGCCATTGGAACAACTGGAAGAGTCGGAACGCGACCAGCGTATCCGTAAAGCAATCGATTCGTTGCCTGAAAAGCAACGAACGGCTTTTGTCTTAAGTAAATACGAAGAACTGCCTCAGAAAACGATTGCTTCTGTAATGAATATATCGGAAGGTGCCGTTGAGCAACTTTTGCAACGGGCAAAAAACAATTTGCAAAAAAAATTAAGCACACATCCGTAGGAAATTAAATGTCATCGTGTCTAACTCATTAAACAAACAACAAGAATGAAAACGGAACATCAAATAGATGATTTTATCCGACGCGAAAAGCAAACGGAACCTAATCCGTTTTTAAGCAGCCGCGTGATGGCAAACATTGAAAAGTTGCAGAAGCCGGAAGTGAAAAAAAATCCGGTTTGGCAAGTTGCTGCCGTTTCTGCGAGCGTAGCCGCTGTTGTTTTTTTAGGAATATCAATCGGTAACAGTTATGTTGACAGCACATCGCCGGAAACGATTATGAACATCAACGACAGCCAGATGGAAAATTTAGGATATTACAACCTCGAAAATTATGAATAAGACAAACAAAATACTGTGGTTCGTAATAGCATTGCTGGTTATCCTGAATCTGGCAACCATCGGGACCATTTTCTACCATAACAGGCAGAGTAAAGACGACAACCAGGCAATTGTTCTCGATGAAAACCGGCCAAACCCCTTGACCGGACGTTTTTTCAGGCAGGAACTTGGATTCAATGATGCCCAGATGGAGGTTTTCAGGGAAGCGAACCGCCATTTTCAATACGTTGCCAATGATTTGATTTTCGAAATGGACTCACTGAAAAGCGAGATGTTTGAGGAGTTAAACGGGACTCATCCCGACTCAACAAGATTGCATAATTTGTCGGCTCATTTAGGCAGGCATCATGCCGAACTAAAGAATGTCACCAACGACTTTTACCTGAAAATAAAATCAGTATGCGATTCCTCACAATGCGAGCGTTTACAGGGGGCTTTTCTTCCGCTTTTCAGAGATGGGACGGTAGCCAATTTCGGAAGAAGATACAACCGGAACGACAGCATTGGTCGCGGGCAGGAATACAGGCACAGATACAGGCGCGGTTGGAGATTGCAATAAATAAGATAGAAGCACATAACTAACAATTAAAAATCAGAAAAGATGAAAGCAAAACTTTTTATTTCAGCTATAGCAGTTGTTTTATCGGTAGGGATGGTAACTGCTCAGAATCAGAATCCGGTCAGAAAAGACACAACAACTTCCACTCAAAACGGACCTGCGTTTGTGGATAAAGACAACAACGGTGTTTGCGACAATTTTGAGAACGGGACACCGCGAAATCCGAATGCAAACGGAAAACAGCGCCTGCTTGACGGAAGCGGCCGGGGGATGGGCTTCCGTAACGGAAAAGGCATGCCGCGGCGAGGCCGGGGACAAGGCTGCTGCATAGGGCTTCGCAACGGTAAAGGGAGTGCGGTAAATTTCGTGGATGCCAATAAAAACGGCATTTGTGACCGCAGGGAATAAATCACAAAAATCAAAGCACCCGATACCAACATTTAGCCCAATTATGCGAATTTAGTTTGTACATCAGAAAGCCATTGGGTGTTTGCAGAAAAATTTATTACGCAGGAATGTTGAGTTTCAATTCAAAATACTAAATTTACAGCGTTTTGGCGACACCGTTTTACCTCAATACAGGAGTATCAAGATTAATTAATCAAAGCCTATGGATATTAGAAAAAACATTGCTGTCAGCGAAAACGGATTTATCTTTAATCCTCTTACGGGAGACAGTTTCAGCGTTAATCAGACGGGTGTATTTATTCTCCGTAAAATGAAAGAGGGTGACAGTAATGAAGATATCATGAAGGCACTCCAGGAGGAATACGAATTAGATACTTACACCGCCGAAAAGGACCTTTACGATTTCTTGTCTTTACTGAAAAGTTACCAGCTGACCGAAAATGAGTAAAAGAAAAATTACCGTCGGGGTAAGCGGACTCAACAATATAGACAGCCCGGGACCCGGGATTCCTGTCATTCGCGCATTGAAGGAAAGCAGTGAATTCGATGTGCGAATTATCGGATTCTCGTACGAGACCCTGGAACCGGGAATTTATATGCACGAACTGGTGGACAAAGTGTATCAGTTGCCGTTACCCACTGCAGGATCTTCAATGCTGAAAGAAAGGCTGCAATATATTGCGGGCATTGAGAAAATAGATGTAATCATTCCCAATTTTGATGCAGAACTGCACAACTTCATCAAGATACAACAGCAATTGAAATCGGAGCTGGACATTGCCACGTTTCTGCCTTCTCACGAATCGTTTGAAGAACGACAGAAATCGGAACTGAACAAATTTGGCGAAAAATACAACGTAAGGGTGCCGAAAAGCCATATGATAAATCAGCTTTCGGAATTGAAAAAGCTCGAAGACGATTTGGATTATCCCATGGTTATCAAAGGCAGGTATTACGACGCATACGTTGCTTCTTCTCACGAACAGGCAAGCGCTGGTTTTTACAAGATAGTGTCCAAGTGGGGTTACCCGGTGATTGTTCAGGAATTTGTGACCGGAACGGAAGTGAACGTCACCGCCATTGGTGATGGGTATGGCAACTGTATCGGTGCCGTGCCGATGCGGAAGCTTTACATCACCGACAAAGGAAAAGCGTGGTCGGGCATTTCGCTGGAAGATGATACGCTGATGGAAATTACACGCCGGGTGATTGAAAACAGCAAATGGCGCGGTGGCTGCGAGCTGGAGTTTATCAAAACCAAGAAAGATGAATATTATTTGCTGGAGATGAATCCGCGTTTTCCAGCCTGGGTTTACCTGGCAAACGGATGCGGGCAAAACCACGCCGAAGCATTGGTGAAAATGGCGCTGGGTGAAGAGGTAAAACCATTTGCCGGATATAAAAGCGGGAAAATGTTCATCCGCTATTCTTACGATATGATTGTGGATATTACGGAATTTGAAAAAATTTCAACAACGGGGGAAATGTAAAGATGAAACCTACCTATGAACGCCCTGTCATTCAAAAACTGAATACGGGCTTACTCAATAAATTCGGCAGCAGAACCGAGTACACACCCGTAAAACAGATCGATGGTGTTTCCGTAAACAACTTGATGGATCAGTACGGTTCACCCTTGTTTGTGATCAGCGAGAAAACCATCCGTCAAACCTATCAACGTGCGTTGAAGGCGTTTAAAATGCGTTACCCGAAAGTGCAGTTTGCCTGGAGCTATAAAACCAACTATCTCGATGCCGTCTGCAACGTTTTTCATCAGGAAGGAAGCTGGGCGGAAGTGGTATCAGGATTTGAATACCAAAAAGCGCTACACAACGGAGTGCCGGGTAACCTTATCATTTTCAACGGCCCTGATAAATCGGTGGAAGATTTGAAAAAGGCTGTCGAAAACCGTTCGCTTATTCATATCGACCATTTCGATGAACTCTATTCACTTATCGAGATGCTGGAAGGGACCTCCTACAGCGCACGCGTAGCCATTCGTGTAAATATGGACACGGGTGTTTATCCACAATGGGACAGGTTCGGATTCAATTATGAATCCGGACAGGCATGGAATGCTATCATGAAGATTGTGACACAGAAAAATCTCGAACTGGAAGGCCTGCACTGTCACATCGGTACCTATATGCTTACGGCAAACGCATATGCGGTTGCTGCCCGGAAAATGTGTGAGTTGGCACAAGCTACGGCAAACACTGCCGGTGTTAAAGTCAAGTACCTGGACATGGGTGGCGGATTTTGTTCTTCGAACACGCTGAAGGGCTCTTACTTGCAGGGTGTTGATGTAATTCCCAATTTTGACGATTATGCCGAGGCTATAGTGAACACCCTTTTGCATTTTGGTTTCAAACCCGATGAATTACCCTTGTTGATCCTCGAAACAGGGCGGGCGTTGATCGACGAGGCCGGGTACCTGCTGGGGTCAGTCCTGGCTACGAAACGTCTGGCTGACAGTAGGCGGGCAACCGTTCTCGATATCGGTGTAAACATCATGTTTACTTCATTCTGGTACAATCATCGGGTATCGCCCGCACAGGATTTTACGCAGCATGCCGAAGAAATGGCGCTTTATGGCCCGTTGTGTATGAATATCGATTGCCTTCGTGAAAGTGTGAGCCTGCCTTTGCTGAAGAAGGGTGACCGTGTGGTGGTTCACGAAGTAGGTGCATACAACATGACACAATGGATGCAGTTTATCACGCTTCGGCCGAATGTAGTTATGATAGACACCACCGGGAAGGTGCATTTAATCCGGAAAAACGAAACCGTGGAAACTATCGTGGAAAACGAAAACGTACCCGATCACCTAAAGGTTTTCAAGTTGTAAAGTGTAAAAAGGATTGGTAAATGAAATCGCAGATTCAATCCATCGGTGAGTTGCATTTGAATGGCACGATCAACAGCTATGCCCAGATATTCTTTTCTCAGGATAGATGGTACGCCGTCATTTTACTGACGGTCAGTATGCTCGATTACCGGTTGGGATTGGGTGGGCTTACTGCGGTGGTCTTGACCAACCTGATGGCGCACCTGCTCGGTTTCTCGAAAGAAAAAATCAGAACCGGGCTATATGGTTTCAACGCTGTTTTTATCGGGATCAGTATGGTATATAAGTTTCACGTGAACCCGGCGCTGTTTGTGCTTTTCTTTTTTTCTGTTATTTTGGGATTTATGCTGACGATCTGGTTTGAAACCCTGTTATCCAAATACAAAGTTCCCATCCTCACTCTTCCGTTTGTATTCACGTTGTTTGTAGTTGACCTTTCATTTAAAACATTTACCCATATCCAGCCCATTCTCCCTTTCGACCGTTTTACAATTGTTCTGGCAGAACAGATGAAAGTTCCCTGGTATAATGCCGTGCACTTTTTCGATAATACCGAAATCCCGCAGATGCTCTATTTTTACTTAAAGACGATGGCCTCAATTTTCTTTACCGACAGCATTTTAGTGGGGGCGATTGTCGTAATTGCGTTGCTGTTTCATTCGAGAATTAAATCGACGGTGGCTTTTCTGGGATTTTTCTTTGCTTTTGTGACAAGCAAAATGATGGGAGTGGATATTCAGCAGCTGACCCAAAACCTGGCCGGGGTGAATTATATTTTCTGGGGAATGGCTATCGGCAGTTTCTTTATTATCCCCAACGCGTACAGCTACTTGTTGGTTGTCGGGCTTACCCCGGTGCTTTTCCTTTTTTATACAGGTATCGAAAACCTTATTTTGAATATGGGGTTGTCTTCATATACCTTGTCGTTCAGTATTTTGTCGATATTGCTGTTGTTCATTTTAAGGCAGCGAAGCCTGAACCGATTTTTTGTTTTCCCCTATATACAATATTATAATCCTGAAAAGACGGTGTACAAGAATGTAAACTACATGCAACGTTTTGGACAGGAAACCTTGTTTAAGATGCAACTTCCATTTTTAGACAAGTGGACGGTCAGTCAGGGATACGATGGAGCTATCACGCATTTGGGCGACTGGGGAAAAGCGCTTGACTTTGTGATTATGGATGAAGAGGGGAGTACTTGCTTCGGCAGGTGTGCGCAGAAAGAAGATTTCTACTGTTACAACAAACCGGTTCTTGCTCCTGCTGACGGTTATGTCTATACAATCAGCAACATTGCCGGAGACAATGAGATAAACCAGGTTGACACCCGGAAAAATTGGGGCAATACAATTATTATTAATCACCTAAACGGATTATATACACAGATAAGTCACCTGAAGAAAGACAGTTTCAAGGTTCGTACCGGCGATTTTGTAACGAAAGGAACCGTCGTCGCCGCATGTGGCAATTCGGGACGCTCTCCGGAGCCTCATCTTCATTTTCAAGTGCAGCTGACACCGGAAATCGGTGCGGCAACCCATCCGTATCCAATCGGGTATTTTTTCGAAAAAGCAAAGGAAAAACAGGTGCTCCGTATCGGTGAGGTTCCGCAGGAAAATGCAACCGTTTGGAATGTAGTGGCATCGGGTCTGTTGCTTGACGCATTTGAGGCTAAACCGGGAAAACTGCTACGTGTAAAATACAACGGCGAAGATTTTATGTGGCCGGTAGCTACGGATGCTTATAACAAAACGTACATATATTGCCGGAAAACAAAATCGATGGCTTACCTGGAGAACGACGGCACAATGTTCTATTTTACCGATTTTGAAGGGAAAAAATCGTCGCCGTTGTATCTTTTTTATCGGAGTTGCTTTAAACTCCTGCTTTCCTGTGAAAAAGAAATTCCTGTAAAGGACTTCGTTCCCCTGACGAAAGAGCACCCCACCGGAACAAGGTGGATCCAGGACCTGTTGGCTCCGTTTGTAATTTTTACTCGAATCAAGTACCGGTCGGAATTGATAGAGGTGGACAACATGCATTTTCCCGAAAAAGTTGTTTACCTGACACAAACAAATACGGTATCGTTTCATTTTAAAAACCGCCGGAAAGAAACATCGGTGACGGTTTTAAAAAACAGCATTGAAATCCATTTCCAAAACGAAAAATTATGTATCGATTGGGCGTAACGTTAATTATAGTCATGGTTGTGGCTTCGGTTCTTGCTCAGGACAGCCTGCGCAGAGAATTAGACAGCCTCACATATCAGCAATACCTCAACAAGGATTACAAAAACCTGATAGAAACGGGTAAGAAGGCCCGTGAGCAACATATTAATTTTTACTACCTCAATTACCGGACCGCCATTGCCTACTACGAACTGAAAAATTATGCGAAGGCAGCAGAATTCTACAGAAAGACGCTCGCCGAAACCCCCGATGACCCGATTTTGCAGGAAAGTCTTTACTACTCCTATCTGTTAAGCGGACAGAAAGAAAACGCAGCTATCGTTGCCAGATCGCTTGCGCCGCACACGCAGGTAACCATAGGATACAAGCCTTCGTCCGTAGATTACATTTTATTATCGGGCGGATATATGACAAACGACAATACACCGGATATACACTCTGATTTTGCGGGAAACGATTCCGTCAATCAATATAGAGATATGATTTTCACGAGCTTGGGATTGGGCTTTAATCTTTCTTCCCGTTCCAGATTTAAACTCGGCTACCAAGTGTATAACACGAATTTCGAACAGTATACAACCACCGGGCTTGCCAAGACCGATAAACTCACTCAATATCAATTGGTTGGCGCTTTGGAATTCTTTACAGAAAACAATGTCTTGTGGGGAGTTGCAGGGGGGTATTACTTCATTGAATTGTTTGACAGAACAGCCATTTATACTCTCGGAGGCGGAGGAAAGGGATTCGGGCCGGGAACCGGGAGAATCTTCACAACTTCAGGCGGAAAATCCGTTTCGGCATTTTCTGCACTAGTATTTCTGAACAAACGCTTTGCGTACACTTTACCCGAGATTGCTGCAACCTATTCCAATTTTGGGGGCGGGCACCAGTATCAGGTAAAGGGATCGCTTACTTATTATCCGTTAGGTAATCTCAATTTTTACGGAACAACTGCTGCAGCAGTCATCCGCAACCAAGACGCCTGGACGGATACTCAACTTATATTCTCTCAGAGCCTCGGAGTAAAGTTAACCAAACAGTTGTGGCTCGACGGAAACATAAGCCTGGGAAATCACCGGAATTACGTTTCAGAACGCTCTTTTCTGGTGTATGACACGTACGATCCCGTGAAGGCCATTGCCGGGCTTTCTCTTTCCTGCTTTTTCCGAGATGTCATGCTGTCTGCAGGATACCAGTGGCAACAAAGAGAGGGATATGCTTATTCTGCGATCAACTACTCTGCCTATAAATACAACAATCACCTTCTAAATATTGCATTCACATGGAACCTTTAAATAAAAAAAGCGGATGGTTTATCCTTTTGTTGTTGTTCTCAGCAACAGTTTCAGCACAAGTGAATTCATCTCAGGTTTTTGCAGACAGTTATCGATACGAATCGTCGGGCGATTATCAGAAAGCCATAGCGGAATTGAATGTCCTGAACGGATACGATTATCACAAATCGTTGCGCCTCGGCTGGCTGTATTACCTGGCTAAGGATTACGAGAGCAGCAAAAAATTTTATAATCAGGCCATCAGTTTAGCACCGCAGGCTGTTGAAGCCTTGTTGGGAATTTGTTATCCGCTAGAAGCACAAAAGAAAACGGATGAACTGGAAACGGTCTATAAAAAAATCCTGTCGCTGGATAAGGCAAACTCAAAAGTGAATTATGCACTGGGAAATATCTATTATTACCGGAAAGATTTTATACAGGCTGAAAAATATTTTGACCTGGTGCAAACCATGTATCCTTTCGATTACTATTCAACACTGATGAGCGCCTGGACAAAATATTTTCTCAACAAAAAAAACGATGCCCAGCGACTCTTCAATATTGTTCTTATCATCTCTCCAACTGACCAGTCAGCAAAAGAGGGGTTGAATCTTCTAAAATAGCCATTTTTTCTAGCCGTTTTGGCTAATCATTTTCAGGAGTTTCTTGTCGCGTATTTTCACGTTTCTTCCCGTCATCTCAATAAGCCCATCGGTAGCGAATTCCGAAAGGACACGGTTGATGCTTTCTCTGCCTGCGTCCACCCAGTTTCCGATATCCGATTGTGAAACCGGCAGGACAAACTCATCCGAATTAAAAATAGTATCGGAAAAGTCGAGCAATACGTCAGCAAGCTTGCCGCGTGTTTGTTTTTGCGTGCGGTTGGCGCATCGGCGATAAGCCTCCAGCTCGCTTTTGGACAACTCCATGATGATATAGGAAGAGAAATCCCTGTTTTCTTCCAGCACACGTTTAAAAACTTCAATGTCGATAAAACAAACCTCCGAGTCCAATACTGCCGTAACGCTGTACTGATTTATCTTGTCACCCAGTGTAGTGGGTAAACCCAAATAGGTTGGTGCTTTTATAAGGCGGACAATTTGTTCGCGATAGGGCCCTGTGATATGAATTTTTACCAGTCCTTTCCGAAGAAAGATAACGTTCGTGGAAAAAACGCCCTGTTTAATGATGGAATCTCCTTTGCGGAATTTTACCACCGCGTGGTTGTTCTCCAACATCTCAAGCTGACAATTTTTTAGTGTGCTCGATGATTTCATCACACAGGCACAATCGATGCATTCGTTTTTCATACAGCAAAAATAGATAAAAATGTGACATTTATCACTAAATATTGTAAGAATGTTCACCCGGTAAAAACAAATAATTAAAGAAATATATCTTTAATTTGCGTCCGGTTAATTCACTCAAAAACATCTTTTTAAATGGAAAGTATTAATACCCTGACCCTGGAGAAACTCCAGGCGGAACTGGAAAGCCTGGAGGCAAAAGCCGACCGGCTAGAAGTTTCCCGTAAAGACCAGTTGTCTATTGCCATCGTATCGGGCGATATGGATAAAATTCTGGCGGCCATGATTATTTCCCTGGCTGCAGCAGCCATGGACACACAAGTGAAACTTTTCTTCTCCTTTTGGGCGTTGTCCGCATTGCGTGATCCCCGGAAAAAGGTAAGAGGAAAAGATTTTATCTCGAAAATGTTTGGAATGATGCTTCCCAATGGACGCAACAAACTGAAGTTGTCGAATATGAACATGTGCGGTATGGGGCCGGTGATGATTAAAAAACTGATGAAGAAGCAAAACGTGATGTCGCTTGATGCGATGTTTACGGAAGCTGCCGAACTGGGAGTGGAAATCACGGTTTGTGAAATGTCGATGAACCTGATGGGTTTCAAGAAAGAGGAGATGATCGATTATCCTCATCTTCGTTATGCTGGTGCTACCACATTCGTTGCCGATGCCGGTGAAAGCAGTATGCAATGGTTCATTTAAATGTAGGATAATGAAAAAAATACTCATTATTTACAACCAAAACCCATACGACGGAACAGACGTAACCTGGAATGGGCTGAGATTGGCAGAAACATTGCACAGAAATGGTCAATCGGTAAGAATTTTCTTGATGAACGATGCCGTTGATATGGCTCGCGATGAATGTAACCCGCCCGTAACGTACGATCAGGATTTGAGTGCGATGTTGAAGGGGTTGATTAAATCGGGTGTTCCGGTTAAAGTATGTGGAACTTGCATGGCAAGATGCGGTGTGTATAAAAACAGACCTTATTTCGAAGGTGCAGAAAAATCAACTATGCAGGCATTATCGGAATGGGTAATCGATTCTGATCAGGTATTGACTTTCTAATAAAAACCATCAAAATATTAATAATTTAAATACTACAATTATGACAACAGAAGAATTAAGAACATTAAAATCGAACTTAACGGTAGATGCGCGCGGTACAGCATGTCCCGGTCCACTTTTGGCAGCTAAGAAGGCTATCGGTGAAATTGAATCGGGTGAAATTATGGAAATCTTGTCGGCAGACGAAGGAACCAAAAACGATATCCCACGCTGGTGCGAGAAGGTAGGACACGAATACCTGGGTTTTTACGACGAAGATAGCTTCAGTCGCTTGTTCCTGATTAAAGAGTAATTTTCGGGATAACACGTAATGCGGTTTCAGACCGCATTGCGTGTTCAGAAAGTTAAATATAATATTTGACCGCAAAATTTTCTGACGCAATGAAGCGTCAGTTATATTCTTATCATTATTTATCTATGTCAAACGATAATAAATCTCCAAAAATTTTGGTGTTTTCTACCGATAAGATTTCCGATCCGGGAATTGATCAGGCAGGATTGAGAAAAATACACTACTCTCCTTCGGTTTATGTCATCAATATGCCTTGTTCCTCTGGAGTAAAACCGCGTTGGATTCTTCATGCCCTTGAAGAAGGATTTGATGGTGTTTTTATTGCTGCTGACGGACACGAATGCTCGTACAGTGCGAGCTGTCCTGAACGTACAAACGATATCATTCTGGAGTCTCAAAAATTAATGACCGAAAAAAATATAAATCCGAAACGTATCCGTATGGCAGCACTGTGTTCTGTTTGTGCAGAGCCGTTTGCCAACCACATGGAAAATTTCAGTAAAATTTTATCCGGATTGGAAGATTAAACGGAGAAGAAAATTATGAATAAACAGCAAAACAATAATTACGATACGTTGGTAATCGGAGGCGGAATTGCCGGCCAAGAGGCGGCGTTAAGCCTTGCTGATATGAACCATAAGGTGCTGCTGGTAGAAAAAGGACTTTCCATTGGAGGGAAAATGATTCAATTGAGTAAGGTGTTCCCTACGCTCGACTGTGCCGCATGTATCACTACCCCCAAGATGTCGGAAACAGCGCGTCATCCCAATATCACGTTGATGCTGAACAGTGAAATTAACGGAATAATTAAAAATGCCGACGGTGATTTCGAGGTAAACGTAACCAATAAACCGCGTTATGTGATTCAGGAAAATTGTACGGGCTGCCAGGAATGCGAAGTAGTGTGTCCCGAAGTTCGGAACGATGAATACAATATGAATCTCGCAGGAAGAAAGGTTGCCTACATTCCCTTTAGCCTGGCTAATCCGCGTATTGCGACTATCGATCGTCAAGGACATTCTGCTCCTTGTATCAATGAATGTCCGGGTGGCGTAAAAGCATACGGATATATCACTTTGGCCCGAAATGGGCAGTATGAAGAAGCGATGAAACTTCATCTGGAGGACATACCTTTCCCCGGTAGTTTAGGGCGAGCCTGCTATCATCCCTGCCAAAACGCCTGTACGCGTGGATTGGTGGAAGAACCAGTAGATATACGGAAGATAAAACGCTATTTTTCCGATTGGTACTACGAAAAATATCCGCAAGCGCCTGCTGTGGAAATCAAAGAAAATACCGGAAAGAAAGTGGCTGTAATCGGTTCCGGGCCTGCGGGAATTACCGCTGCTTATCATCTTGCGTTGAAAGGACATACGGTGAAGATTTTTGAAGCCGCTCCCGGTGCGGGCGGTATGTTGCGTTTAGCCTTACCGGAATATCGTGCGCCGAAAGATGTGGTGGATAGAGATTTACAGAATATCACCGTTTTAGGAGTTGAAATTGAAGTAAATAAAAAAATAACCGACCTTAAATCGCTTAAAGAACAAGGGTTTGACGCCGTTTTTGTTGGAATTGGAACACACAGGGCGATGTCATCGGGAACCGAAGGTTCTGATTTGAAAGGGGTGGTAGATTGTCTTACTTTCCTTCGTGAAGCCAATATCGGTAAACGCGAAGACCTGACAGGTAAAAAAGTGATGGTGATAGGTGGTGGAAATACCGCTATCGATGCCGCACGTACGTCACTTCGTCTTGGTGCTGGAAAAGTGATCGTGGTGTATCGCCGCAGTCGTGAGGAAATGCCTTGTTTCGCTCCCGAAATTGAGGAAGCTGAAGAAGAAGGTGTGGAAATTATGGTGCTGCGTAATCCGTTGAAGTATATCGGGGAAGACGGGCAACTCACACGGATCCAGTTGACTAAAATGCAGTTGGGCGAAAAAGATGCGAGCGGACGCCGTAGCTCCGAACCAATCAATGGTTCTGAATACATTGAAGATGTGGATTATGTAATCGAAGCCATTGGACTTCGTGCCGATACCAAAGCGTTTGACGGACAGGTAGATTTGAATAAAAACGGAACCATCCGTACCGATGCAAAAACATTGCAAACATCTGTAGATTATATTTTCGCCGGAGGCGATACCGTAACCGGCTCTACCACGCTGATTGAGGCTGCAGGGCAAGGAAAGAAAGCCGCTTTTTATATGGATAAATGGCTGCGTGGATTGAATATGTTCGATTTTGAAGATGGCGATAAACTTCCTGCCATCGATAAGAGAATCGTTTTGGGCAGATTCAAAGGCGAAAAACGGCCACAAGTGAAAAATGCAATGATGCCATTGGCGGATCGCGCCCGCAGTTGGGAAGAAGTGGAAAAAACATTCACTGAAGAAGAGATGAAAGCGAGCACACAGAGATGCCTGGATTGCAGTAACTGCCGTGAGTGCCATCAATGCGTGAATATTTGTCCTGCCAACGCCATCGACTTCTCACAAAAATCGAAAATTACGGAAGTTAAAGCAAAATCGGTAGTTGTGACTACGGGTTACAAACTGTTTCCGCCATCAGCCAAACCCAATTACGGATATGCAAAATACGCCAACGTGATAGATTCGATGCAAATGGACAGGTTGATCGCACCCACACGTCCTTTCAACAATGTCCTTCGCCCGAGCGATGGAAAAGCCCCCGATAATATTGCATACATTCTTTGTACGGGATCCCGGGATTCGGCCATTAAAAATGGAGGTTGCGGTTCCGATTGCATCAATAATCCTATTTGTTCACAGATCTGCTGTATGTACTCCATCAAGCAGGCGCAATTACTGATGGGTGCCTTGCCGATGGCGGATATTACCATTTACTACATGGACATTCGTGCATTCGGTAAGGGATATGAAGAGTTCTATCAGCAGGCTAAAGGAATGGGAACCAATTTTGTGAAAGGAAAAGTGGCAAAAATCCGTGAAACTGAAGATGGTAAAGGTGACTTGATTGTCCGCTACGAAGATGTGACCAAAGGAGTGGTAAAAGAATCCAAACACGACCTGGTGGTACTTTCCGTAGGTGTTGTGCCGAATAAAGAGGTTTCAACTATGTTTAAAGGAGAGATTCTTGAGTTGGACGATTTCAGTTTTGTAAAACAAATAGACGAACTGGTCAGCCCTGCTTTGACAAGCATTGAAGGGGTATTTGTGGCAGGTGCCGCATCAGGGCCGAAAGATATTCCCGATTCCATTCTGTCGGCCGGCTGTGCCGCATCGGAAGTTGCCGGATACTTGAACAGAAGAGAGGCCCTTTTAGACGATAAAAGAACTCAGTTTAAGGTGATGCAAAAGTCAACAATGAGCAAATCTGTTTTACAACATTAAGGAGGAACGGTTATGAGAAAAAGAATTGGTGTATATATTTGCCATTGCGGCGGAAACATTTCCGATTATGTAGATGTGGAAGAACTGAGCAAAATGTTCCACAAAGAAGACGGCGTAGTCGTTTCGAAAGATGTGATGTTCGCGTGTGCTGACTCCAACCAGAAAGCGATGGTGGAAGACATTCAGAAACACAACCTGGATGCGATTGTGGTAGCTTCTTGTTCGCCAAAACTCCACTTACATACGTTTCGTGGCGTGGCAGGACGCGCAGGATTAAATCCTAACAACTATGTTCAGGTGAATATCCGCGAGCAATGTTCCTGGCCACATAGCGATCGTCCACGCGAGGCAACAGTTAAAGCAGCCGGATTAATCCGCGCGGGTATCAACCGCGTATCATTCTCCGAAGCGTTGGACAACATAGAAATAGAAGTGAAAAAAGCAGCGATGGTTATAGGTGCCGGAATTTCGGGTATGAAAGCTGCTATTGATCTGGCACGATCCGGAAATGAAGTTTATCTGGTTGAAAAAGATTATTTTGTTGGAGGACGAATTACGCAGAGAGAGAAACTCTTTACTACCGGACAAAGCGGAAAAGAAATTGTGAAAAAACTGTACGATGAAATTAAATTGTACAAAAATATCACCGTTTTCACCGGAGCCACCATTGAAAAAGTAACCGGAAGTTTGGGCAATTTCAATATTGAGGTGAAAGTGAAACCACGTTATATTAATGGAAAGATTGACAAGCAAACCGTGAACCGGGCAATGGATGATTTACAGGTGTACGTGGATGACGAATTTAATTTTGGACTGTCAAAACGGAAAGCTATTTACAAAAATTATCCAGACGCATTACCCGATGTTCCCGTTGTGGATGTGGAAGCGCTCAAAGATCACCCGGATTATCTGGAAAAGTATAAATCGGTTATCAATCTGAACGAAAAGGAAGAAACCATTGCGTTGCTGGTAGGCTCTGTACTTGTTACTACTGGATTTGACAATTACGAGCCTAAAGAGGGTGAATTCGGTTACAAAAATATCCCGAACGTGATTACACTTCCGCAATTGAACAGGTTAATGGAATTATCGCCAGAAAAATTGATTTACAACGGGAAAGAAATTCACAATGTGGCGTTTATTTACTGCGTTGGAAGCCGCCAGAAAAAGGGTGAAAACAAATACTGCTCACGTCATTGCTGCACTTCGACCATTTATACGGCGTTACAATTGAAAGAGAAATACGGAAAAATCCAAAACTTCCACCTGTATCGCGACATCCGTACGTACGGTAAACAGGAAATTCTGTACGAACAGGCATCGAAACAAGGCGATTTGTTTTTCAAATACGAAGAAAAAGAATTGCCTACCGTGGAGATGAATGGAAAAGGTATTTCGCTGAAGGTAAAAGACTACCTCACAGGTAAAAAGGAGTTGGAAATCGCTCCCGATCTGGTGGTGCTTGTAACTGGAATGGTGGCACGTACGGATGCACCGCATATTTCGGAGTTATTTAAAATTCCAATTGGAAATGACAAGTTTTTCAACGAAATACACCCGAAGCTGAAACCGGTAGAAACGGTTATCAAAGGGGTGTATATCGGCGGTACATGTCAGGGACCGAAGAATGTGAGTGAAGCGGTGCAGTCTTCGCTGGCGGGAGCTTCCAAAATAACGGCATTGCTGAAAAGCGGTACCGTGATGGGCGATCCGGTTGTGGCGCGTGTAAATGCTGATGCTTGTACTTGGTGTGGTAAGTGCGCCGAAGTGTGCGATTACACGGCAATTAGGGAAACCGTTAATGAAGCCGGCAAACATATCGCAGGTGTAAACAAGGGCGTTTGTGCGGGTTGTGGAATTTGTGCGCCGGTTTGTCCCGTGAATGCTATAGAAATAGCAAAATATACCGACAACGAAATAGAAGCGATGATTGACGGTTTTGCAGCCAAAGTGGAAATCAAGGAAAAAGAAGCATCCGGTATTACCGAAGAAAAAGCAGACGTTGTTGCAGCTCACATGAAAGAGTATCCGCAAATCTGGAAAGATATTCTAGCTACCATCGAATCGGATAAAAAAACTATTCCCGAAGTGGTAGACATGCTGAAAATTGCTCCCGAAATGGTTACTTATCATTTAATGACAATGAACAAATACGGTGTGGTAGCACCTGCAGGGACAAATGAAAAAGAAGAATATTATTATTACAAAATGAAATAGTCAAATAGCGCAGGAATTAAAGCTTCGAGATTTAAGTCTTTGTCTCTTTTTCCTGGCTCTAATAATCTTAAGATATGACAAGAGTTAATCCTGAATTTGCAACAGAGTTAATTAAATATGGAGTAGGGGATTTCAATGCGTGTTTTAACTGCGGAAATTGTACGGCTACCTGCTCTCTTTCTACCAACGACAGCTCGTTCCCCCGCGAAATGATTCGATACACCACACTGGGTTTGGAGGACGAAATCAAATCATCGTTGAAGCCTTGGGAATGTTACTATTGTGGCGAGTGTTCCACGGAATGTCCACGTCAGGCAAATCCCGGTGAGCTGATGATGTCTTTGCGCCGCTGGCTCACGGCCAAATATGATTGGACAGGGCTTTCGGGTCTGTTTTATAAATACCTGCCGGCATTTCTTACTGCCATGGTACTGGTGTTTGCGGGGGTATTGTTCTTTGCCAATTCGGTAAATTGGGAATTGGAAAGAATGCTTCATTACGGGCATTTATTTGAAATGTTTGCCATAGCAACCGTTTTTGTGGTAATTTTTATTCCGAACTTATTGAGGATGTGGTATTTCACAGTGATAAGAGCGGGTGTCAAAGTCCCATTTAAAAATTATTTCACTGCGTTAAGCGACCTGTTTGTGCACATGTTTACACAGAAACGTGCCAAAGATTGTGTTGACAATCATTTCCGGTGGTTAGAGCACCTGATACTGGTAATCGCATATCTTTCGCTGTTGTTTACTACCGTGTTTCTAAACTGGTTTGGCACTCAAAATCTGTTTGTAGTCATTCTCGGATATTTGGAAAGCGCCTTTATTTTTATCATCACGGTGGATTTTGTGAAAGATCGCATTCAGAAGAAAAAAGCGTTGACTAAAAACTCCAAACCATCTGACTGGTTTTTTGTAATTTGGCTTATGTTGATGGGGTTAACAGCGTTTTTTGTACGTTTATTTATCGATTTTAATATCCTTGAA
>ENA-UOOR01001454-UOOR01001454.1-fermentation-metagenome-genome-assembly--contig:-NODE-1454-length-27836-cov-5.995824_pt1 | contig 27836 bp, 23 predicted proteins | sample MGYA00245780_ERZ724029 | MGnify/ENA primary metagenome ERZ724029 (study PRJEB28704, sample SAMN03018315) | fermentation metagenome | biome: anthropogenic terrestrial biome; feature: soil; material... | reverse complement strand
CGGCTTCGACGCGGGGCTGCTCACCGGCAGCTTCGCCGAGCCGGCGCTCTACGCACAGGTGACCGCCTACGGCGGGCGCGGCGGGACGACCGCTGGCGCGGGCACCGTCTTCCTCAAGTCGACGGCGCAGACCTGGGGCGATCTCGTGGTCGACAACGGCGGAGTCGTCGCCTCCACGCCGCTGCCCTCTATCCCCGAGGGCGAGCTCGACATCGTCGACGGCTCGAGCGTCGAGGACAGCTCCGCGACGATGGTGGCCGACCTGTACGCCGGCTACTTCGTCAACCTGGACATCGCCCAGAACGCCACCCCGACCCTCGCCGACGACCGGCTCCTCAAGGTCGTCTCGAACACCGGCACGCGCCTGGTGCTCGACGGCGACCCGCGCACCGTCGCGCAGGTCGGCAGCCGGATGCGAGCGGCCTTCGTCTTCGACAACCTCGAGCTGCGCGGCGGCGCTCAGCTCAGCGCCCCGGGCGCCGATGTGCTCGTGCGCTCGGGCGACCGGAGCAGCCGTGACGGGGCGACGCTCCGAGCCTCCGGTTCGGTGGCTGGGCGCTTCGTCGAGCTGGCCGGGGTCACCCGCGTCATCTACGAAGGCCCGTTCGGCACGGTGCAGGGCGGCAGCGTCCTCAGCGTCCCGCCGGTGCTCGACGTCATCGGCGGCACGGGCACCATCGTCGAGGCGCTCGCCGGCTCGCAGGTGCGCATCGCCAACTCGGCGGTCACCGCGCCCCTGATCCGCAGCGGCGGTTTGGTCTCGATCACCGGGTCGAGCACGGTCACCGCGAACGAGCTCGAGGCGGTCTCCTCGCTGCGCATCGGCACCGGCGCGACGCTGACGCACCCGGGCGGCAGCGTCTCTGGGCTGCTCGTCCACGGGATGCCCGTCGTCACCATCGAGGCGGGCGGGCGCATCGACGTCTCGGGCCGCGGCTACACGGGCGTGCGCCCGGGCAGTGGAGGCGTCGGCAGCAGCTCCGGCGGCTCGTACGGCGGCAAGGGCGGATCGACCTCCAACAGCGTCTACGGCAACTACGCCGCGCCCATCGACCTGGGCTCGGGTGGCTACGGCTCGCAGACGCCGGGCGGCGGCGCGGTGCGCATCGCGCTGGGCTCGGGCTCGCTGCTGACCCTCGACGGCGAGATCCTCAGCAACGGCACCAACAGTTGGTGCTGCGGCTACGGCGGCGGCGCGGGTGGCTCGGTCTACGTGACGACCTCGACGCTGGTCGGCAGCGGCGTCATCGCGGCCAAGGGCGGCAACGGCTCGTCGTGGTGGTCGGGCGGCGGCGGACGCATCGCCGTCGACGGGCTCGCTGTGGACGGCCTCGGCGGCGCCTTCTACTCGGATCCGTTCGACCACCTGCTCGCGCAGGGCGGCGGCGGCACCCGGGTCGCGGCGGCCGGCACGGTCTTCCTCAAGACCATCGCGCAGCAGTGGGGCGACCTGATCATCGACAACAAGACCGTCCCCGCGGTCACGCACCTGCCCGACCTGCCGCTGAACGTCGCCGACCAGGTGGATGCCGACCGGCTCATCACCCTGGCGTTGACCATGACGCCCGACTACTACGCCGGGCTCTGGCTGCGGCCGAACGCGAGCCACGCGGACGACGGCGACCTGCGCGACGACGTCGTACTCCAGGTGCTCACGCACGACGCGACCGACTTCGTGCTCGACATCGCGCCGCTCGGAGCGCCGCTCACCACGGTGACCTCGGCGGGCGTCGCCTACCGGCCGGCCTACACCTTCGACAACCTCGAGATCCGCGGCGCCGCCAAGCTGCACACCGCCGGCGACGTCCTCGTTCTCGACGGCGACCTGGCGAGCGGTGACACGGCGACATTCAACCTGGCTTCGGGCACCGAGCTGAAGGCGAACATCGTCGACCTCAACCTCGCCCAGAAGATCGGCGTCGGCGCCCTCACTGGGACGGTCTACACGCACTGAGGCGCAGGTTCGTAGTCAGTAGATGGCGGGCGTCCGGTCTCCGTACCGGGCGCCCGCCTTGTTCATGGAAGGCGGATCTGAACTTCGCCTGCGTCGTCGAAGGTGGAGTTTCTCCTCCATCATGTGAGTCCGCGCGAAATGGCGGATGGAGGGCGGAGCTCCAGCTCCGCCTGCGTCGTCGAAGGTGGAGCTTTGCCTCCATCATGTGAGTCCGCGCGAAATGGCGGATGGAGGGCGGAGATCCAGCTCCGCCCGCGTCGTCGAGGGTGGAGCTTCTGCCTCCATCATGTGAGTCCGCGCGAAATGACGGATGGAGGGCAGAGCTGGAGCTCCGCCGTCCACCAACTCCGTCGCCTCGTCCAAGGCGGAGCTGGAGCTCCGCCGTCCACCAACTCCGCCGTCCACCAACTCCGTCGCCTCTCGAAGCTGAGATTCAACCTCCACTCGCGCTCACTGCCAGAAGCCTGACATTCGCCCCCGGCCGCCGTAGGCTTGCCGGCATGGCACTCGAGCCGCTGGTCGACCTCTTCCTGGACTTCATCCGCACCGAGCGCGGCCTCTCCAACAACACGCTCGAGGCCTACTCGCGCGACCTGCGCGACTACCTCGACTTCCTCTCGAAGGCCGGGGTAGGGGAGCCCGAGGCGGTCCTGCCCGACCACGTCGAGCGGCATCTGGTCGATCTCCACGGCCGCGGGTTGTCGCACCGCTCGCAGGCGCGCCACCTCGCCGCGGTGCGCGGCTTCCACCTCTTCCTGCTCCGCGAGCGGTACGCGAAGAACGACCCGACCGAGAACGTCGAGACCCCGCGCGCGAGCCGAAATCTGCCGGTCTTCCTGACGCTCGACGAGGTCGAGAGGCTGCTCGCCGCGCCCGATGACAAGCAGCCCGCCGGTCAGCGCGACCGGGCGATGCTCGAGGTGATGTATGCCACCGGCCTGCGCGTCTCCGAGGCCGTGGGGCTGACGACCGAGGACGTCAATCTGCGCGACGGCTACCTCGTCGCCCAAGGCAAGGGCGGCAAGGAGCGCATCGTGCCGCTGGGCGAGTACGCCATCGAGTTTGTCAAGCGCTGGCTCGAGGGCGGGCGCGAGGCGCTGCGCAAGGGCCGCACGGCGCGCGCGCTATTCATCGGTCCGCGCGGCACGGCGCTGACGCGCCAAGGCGTGTGGAAGATCATTCGGCGCTACGCGCTCGCCGCGGGGATCAAGAAGCAGATCTCTCCGCACAAGCTGCGGCACAGCTTCGCCACGCACCTGCTCGAGCGAGGCGCCGACCTGCGCGCCGTCCAGGCGATGCTCGGCCACGCGGACATCTCGACGACGCAGATCTACACACACGTCGATCGCGCCCGGGTCCGCCGCATCTACGACAAGGCGCATCCGCGCGCCTGAAGAGGTGTCGAAGAATCCTTCGAGCGAAGACCGGTCAGCCCGAGCCCCTCGGCAGGGCTCGGGGAAGGCGAAGGCGAGGGTCGACTTCGCCTCCCTCGTTCCTCGTGAGGCTACGCTCGGGGGTGAGCGCGTCGCGATCTTGATCCCGCGCTTCCGGATCGGCGCTCGCGATCGCCGCGCGGGTCCCGCGACCGGCGTCGCTGACTTCGAGCAGGCTTTTCCCTTCGCGAAAATCCCCCCTGCCCAGGGTTTCTGGATGGGACAGCGGGTGCCTAGCGTCCCCGAAAACCCGGGAGACTTGGCGATGCCGAACAGCGATTTCCAGAAGCTCTACATCGACGGCGCGTGGCGAGAGGGCAGCAGCGAGTCGACGGGGCGCATCCACAATCCGTACACCGACGAGCCGGTCCTCGAGCTTCGGCTCGCGAGCAAGGTGGACGTCGACGACGCGTACCGCGCCGCTTCTTTGGCGCAGCCCGGGTGGGCGCGCACGCCTCCGCAAGTGCGTCAGCGCATCCTCGAGCGGGCCGGGCACGCGGTTCACTTTCGGCGCGAGGAGATCGTCGACTGGCTCATCCGCGAGTCGGGCAGCACGCGGGTGAAGGCTCACTTCGAGGTGGAGCTCGCCCTGGGCATCCTCAAGGAGGCGGCGACCTTCCCGCTGCGGGCAGAGGGGCGAATCCTCCCCTCGCTCTGGCGAGACAACGAGAATCGCCTCTACCGCAAGCCGGTCGGCGTCGTCGGGGTGCTCACCCCGTGGGACTTCCCGTTCCACCTCGCGATGCGCTCGGTGGCGCCCATCCTCGCGACCGGCAACGCCCTGGTGCTCAAGCCCGCGTCGGCGACGCCGGTGAGTGGCGGCCTGCTCATCGCCGACCTCTTCGAGGAGGCAGGCCTGCCCGGCGGGCTGCTCAACGTGCTGGTCGGGAAGGCCGCGGAGATCGGCGATTGGATGGTCGAGCACCCCGCCGCGCGCGCCATCTCGTTTACCGGGTCCACCGAGGTCGGGCGGCACGTCGCCGAGCTAGCGGCGCGCCAGTTCAAGGACACGGCGCTCGAGCTGGGCGGCAACAACGCCTTCATCGTGCTCGAAGACGCCGACCTCGACTGCGCGGTCGACAGCGCGGTCTTCGGCAAGTTCCTGCACCAGGGGCAGAGCTGCATGGCGGTCAACCGGTTCCTCGTCCACGAGCGGCTCTACGAGCCGTTCATCGAGCGCTTCGTGGCCAAGGTGAAGGGGCTGCGGGTGGGCAACCCCACCGACTCGGAGACGGTGATCGGGCCGCTGCTCAACCGGGAGCAGGTCGAGAGCATTCAGTCGAAGATCCAGGAGAGCATCCGCCAGGGCGCGGTGCCCGTGCTGCGGGGGGAGGTGCGCGGCAACCTCATGGAGCCGGTGGTGCTGAGCGACGTGAAGAACGAGATGCCCGTCGCCAAGCAGGAGCTCTTCGGGCCGGTGGCGCCGTTCATCGCCTTCGGCGACGACGAGGAGGCGGTGCGCCTCGCCAACGCGACCGAGTACGGGCTGAGCGGCGCGGTCCATTCGTGCCACCGGGAGCGCGCGGTGCGCATCGCCCAGCGCATCGAGGCCGGGATGGTCCACGTCAACGACACCCCGGTGAACGACGAGCCGCACGTCGCCTTCGGTGGCGACAAGCACTCCGGGCTCGGGCGGTTTGGCGGCGAGTGGGCGCTCGAGAAGTTCACCAAGCTCCAGTGGGTCTCGGTCCAGCACGAGCCGCGCGAGTACCCGGACGCCTTCGGGCTCGGCAAGGCCGGCGAGGACGACCTGCACGTCTCGCAGGTGATGCAGACGCTCCACTGAACGGCTCCGGCCGACTCGGAAAGACGCGGCCCCGCCTCTTGGCGAGGGCCGCGGTGCCTTTGGGTAGTCGCGAACAGGCGCTCGAGGCGGCCGCAGGGCCGTTGAAGAGGGTGCCGCTGGCTTGATCAGCGCTGATCAAGACCGCGGCGGGTGCGCCGCTGGTTCAGTCAGCACGGATCAGAGCCGCGGCCGTATCGCCGTCGGTCTAGTCAGCGTCGATCTGAGTCGCGGCGGGGGCGCCGCCGGTCTGATCTGCGTCGATCATCTCGGCGGCTGCCCTCGGAACGGCCGTCCCGGCCTTCGGAGCGCCCCTACTGCGCCCGTGTGGGGAGATGGCAGGCCGGCAGCGCCCGAGACCCAAAGAGAAATCCCCTCGCCCGACAGGGGCGAGGGGATCCGAAGTTGCGAGAGTCGAGACCGCTACACGCGGCCGAGCATGCGCGCCTTCAGGCCGCTGGTCGCGTCGACGCGGTACTTGCCGCCGTCGCGGGCGACGACGAGCGCCTCGACGCCGGGCAGCGAGCTGCACAGGCGCAGCGCGGCGTCGGCGCCGAGCACGCAGGCCGCGGTGGAGAGGGCGTCGGCTTCGATCGCCGTCGCGGCGACCACCGTCGCGCTGACCACGCCGTCGACCGGCTCGCCGCTGCGCGGGTCGAGGATGTGCGTCACCTGGCGCCCCTCGACCTCGTAGCGCTGCTCGTAGGTGCCGCTGGTGGCGACCGCCTGGTCCGGCGCGAGCTCGACGCTCGCGAGCAGCTCGCCGGTGCGGACCGGGTTGCGCACGCCGACCTTCCAGGGCTCGCCGTTCGGCTGGGCGCCGACGCTGCGCAGGTCGCCGCCGGCGTTGACGAGGCCGCTCAGCCCCGAGGCCCGCAGCGCCTCGGCTGCGCGGTCGGCGCCATAGCCCTTGGCGATGCCGCCGAAGTCCAGCCCGAGCCCCTCGGCGTCGAAGGCGACGCCGCTCGCGGCGCTGTCGACCCGCTTCAAGCCGGTGCGCTCGAGGCTCGCCCGCAACGCCTCGCGGCCGGGCAGGCGGGTCGGCCGGCCCTGGCGGAAACCCCAGGAGCTCATCAGCGGGCCGACCGTCGGATCGAAGGCGCCGTCGGTCAGGCCGTGGATGCGCCGGCTCTCGTCGAGCACGCGCTGCAACTCGCTCGAGACCGCGACGCGCGCGCGGGAGGCGCTCGCGTTCAGGCCCGACAGCTCGCTGTCGGGCAGGAAGACCGACAGCTTGCGCTCGAGGGCGCTCACCGCGCCGACCGCTTTCCCAACCGCCGCACCCGCGCCCGCGGGCAGCGAGAGCTCGAGATAGGTCCCCATCGCCGCGAAGCGGGCGACCTCGAGGTCGCCTGTGCCCGCGAGCAGCCCGAGCACGCCACGCCGTGAGGCGAACGCCGCGCCCACCGCCAGCGCGCCACCGCCGGCCAGCAGCGCCCGGCGCGAGAACTTCCGGTCTTCCGATCCGTTCTTCATCGCTTCCTCGTCGAAGGGCGGGAGCATTCTCCCGCCCGTTCAATCTGCCGAGATGGCCCGCACCTGCACCTGGAAGCGGCCTGTCGGCGCCCCACGCGCGTCGCGTACCCGTCGGTCGTATAGCCAAACGATTGCGACCCCGATGCCTAGTCCGAGCAGCGCGAAGAGCGCGCTGAGCGGGTCGCGAGCCGCGCCGATGCCCATCCAGCCGAGCAGGCCCCAGCCAAGCCCGGCGCCGAGCAGCAACCCGGCCAGAGGCACCAGGTAGACCCAGGCGCAGGCGGTCAAGAAGGCGCCGTCGCCCAGCTCGAGCTCGACCTGCTGGCCGATCTGCGCTCCGAGTGGATCGCGCGCGGTCACCTGCGCGTTGCGAGCGCCAAAGCCCATGCTGCAGGCCCCACGAGAGTGGCAGCCGTCGCAGGCCCCGGTGCGATGGACCTCGACGACGACCCAGCCGTCGCCTCGGCTCTCGCGCACTGTGCCGCGCTCGATCATCAGCTCTTCTCTCCACTCGCCGCGGCCGGCTGGGCCTCGGGCTCTTCCGGCTTCGCTTCGGCCGCGGGCGCAGCGGGTTTGGCGGCAGCCTTGCGCTCGGCGATCAGCCTCTTGGCCTCTTCCTTGACCGCCGGATCGGGCTCGCGCAGCAGGAGCAGCGACTGGGGCTTGCAGGCTTCGACGCACAGGCCGCAGGCCTTGCACTTCTCGTCGATGCGCTTGGGCAGGCCGTCCCAGATCAGCGCGTCGTAGGGGCAGGCGCGGATGCAGGCCTTGCACTGGAGGCAGCCGGTGGTGCAGGCCTTGCGAACCAGCTTGGCGGCGAGCTTGGTGCTACAGCCCATCACGAGCTTCTGGGACTGCGCCTCCATGTGCAGCACGCGCTTGGGACAGGCGGCCACGCACTTGCCGCATCCGGTGCACTTCTCCTCGTCGATCACCGGCAGGCGCTTCTCGCCGATCTTGATGGCGCCGAAGGCGCAGGCCGCGACGCAGTCACCCAGCCCCTCGCAGCCCTGGGGGCAGATCTTCGAGCCGCCGGGCACCAGCAGCGTGAGCGACTTGCAGGACTCGTAGCCGAGGTACTCGATCCGCTTGGCGGCGATGCCGATCCCGCCCTGGCAATGCAGGCGGGCGACGGCCCGCTCCTTGGTCGAGACGGCGACGCCGAGGATCTCGCCGATCTTCCGGGCCGTCTCGGCGCCTCCTGGAGTGCAGGCGTTCGGCTCGGCCTTCCCCGCGGCGACCGCGGCGGCGTACCCGGCGCAGCCGGCAAAGCCGCAGCCGCCGCAGTTGGCGCCGGGGAGCGCTTCGGTGATGGCGACGACCTTGGTGTCCTCCTCGACGCGGAAGAAGCGGGAGGCGATGGCGAGCAGGCCCGCCGCGCCGGCACCGATGCCGCCGAGAGAGGCGGCGCTGACAAGGATGGTGGTCAGGTCCACGCTCAGCTCCTCACATCTTGACCATGCCGGCAAAGCCGAGGAACGCCAGCGACAGGATGCCGGCGGCGACCAGGGTCACGGGCATTCCCCGCAGGAAGGCGGGGGTCTCGGTGGTGGTGTCCATGCGCTGGCGGATCCCCGCGAAGACCACGAGCACCAGGGCGAAGCCGACCGAGGCGGCAAACCCGTAGAGCAGTGACTGGAGGAAGTTGAAGTCCTTCTGGATGGCCAGCAGCGCGGCGCCGAGCACCGCGCAGTTGGTGGTGATCAAGGGCAGGTAGATGCCCAGCGCCTGGAAGAGGCCCGGGGACAGCTTCTTGATGACCATCTCCACGAACTGCACCAGCGCGGCGATCACCAGGATGAAGACGATGGTCTTGAGAAACGACAGCCCCAGCGGCGCGAGCAGCAGGTGGTAGAGCAGCCAGGTGATGACCGAGGAGACGGTGATCACGAAGACCACCGCGATGCCCATGCCCATCGAAGACTCAATCTTCTTGCTGACCCCGAGAAACGGGCAGATCCCCAAGAACTGGGCGAGGATGAAGTTGTTGACGAAGACCGCCCAGAAGATGAGCTGGAAGTATCCGGCGACTGAGAGCTCCACGGGTCAGCTCCTCCGCAGGCGGTTGGCGCCCACCATCAGCAGTCCGAAGGTCAGGAAGGCGCCGGGCGGCAGCACCATCACCAGCACCGGGTTGGCCTTGAAGCCCTCGCCGAAGACCACCATCTCCAGCGGGGTCCCGCTCAAGAGCGTGCCGTTGCCGAGCACCTCGCGGATCAGCGCCATCGAGCCCAGGGCGAGCATGTAGCCCAGGCCCATCCCCAGCCCGTCGAGCAGCGAGCGCCACAGCCCGTTCTTGGCCGCGAAGGCCTCGGCCCGCCCGAGGATGATGCAGTTGACGACGATGAGCGGGATGAAGACCCCGAGCGCCTGATAAAGCGACAGGAAGTAGGCCTCCATCAGCATGTCGACCATGGTCACGAACGAGGCGATGACCACGATGTAGGCCGGGATGCGCACCTCGGAGGGGATCACCTTGCGCAGCAGGGAGATGGCCACGTTGGACATCGCCAAGACGAAGGTGACCGCCAGGCCCATGCCGAGGGCGTTGACCACGGTGGTCGTCAGCGCCAGCGCCGGGCAGGTGCCCAGCACCAGCACGAAGAGCGGGTTCTCGCGCACCAGGCCCTTGTTCAGGTCCTGGACGGCGGTCAACTCAGCCACGGCTGCCTCCTTGCGTGGGCTGTGCCTGGGCGCCGGCGGCCGGCAGGCGCTGGAGGTACTTGCGCAGCGTCTCCATCGCCTGGTTCACGGAGCGGGTCGCGGTGCGGCTGGAGATGGTCGCGCCGGTGATGGCCTGGATGGTGCCGCCGTCCTTGGTCACCTTCAGGCCCTCGGCGGGGACCACCAGGCCCTTGAACTGGGAGGAGAACTTCTCGTCGGCCAGCTTGGAGCCAAGGCCCGGGGTCTCCTTGTGGCCCAGCACCCGAAGCGCGTGCACCTTGCCGTCGGGAAGCAGGCCGACCATGTAGCTCACCTCACCGCCGAAGCCGCCGGCATCAGAAACCTCGAGCGCCACGCCGACCAGCTTGCCTTCCTGGAAGGCCGCATACATCGGTGGCGCGTCGGCTTCGCCGAGCGCGGTGCGCACCGACTCGGGCCCGGCCAGCCGATCGAAGGCGGGCAGCACCGTCTGCACCGCGTCGAGAGTAGTCTGGGCGCGAGCCGCGGCGATCGGCGCCGTGGTGAGCGAGTTGACCAGGCCGAGCAGGCCTGCCGACACCGCGCAGATGCTCGTGAGCACCACTATCCAGCGGATCTCGGCCTTCATGCGGCCACCCCCGGCTTGGCAGCGAGCGCCTTGGTCTTCTTCACAGGCACCGTGCCGAAAGAGCGTGGTTTGACGTAGTGGTCGATCAAGGGAGCCAGCCCGTTCATCAGCAGGATGGCGAAGCTGACGCCCTCGGGATAGCCGCCCCACAGGCGGATGACGCCGGTGAGCAGGCCGCCGCCGGTCGCGAAGATGACCCGGCCCCAGAAGGTGTTGGGCGAGGTGACCATGTCGGTCGCCATGAAGATGGCCCCGAGCATCAGGCCTCCGGCGAACAGGTGGGTCACCGGCGAGGCGTAGAGCGCGGGGTCGACCAGCCAGGCGGCCGTCGCGATGAGGATCGTCGTGCCGATGAAGAAGACCGGGATCTCCCAGGTGATGATCCGCTTCCAGAGCAGCAGCGCGCCGCCGAGGAGCAGGGCGATGGCCGAGATTTCGCCGAGCGAGCCGCCGACGTTGCCGAGCAGCAGGTCGGTCGCGCTCGCCGACAGCTCGTGGAGCCGGCCCTCCTTGAGCAGGCCGAGCGGGGTCGCCTCGGTGATCCCCTGCAGGTCCGCGCCCGCCGGGACGAGGCCGCGCTCGCCGGGCCGCAGCCAGGTGGTCATCTGCACGGGCCAGGAGATGAGCAGGAAGACCCGGGCGGTCAGCGCCGGGTTGAAGATGTTGCTGCCGATGCCGCCGAAGACGTGCTTGGCGATGAGGATGGCCACCAGCGCGCCGACGACGATCATCCAGGTCGGCGAGGTCGGCGGCAGGTTCATCGCCAAGAGCACCCCGGTCAGCGCCGCCGACCAGTCACCGAGGCTGCCGGGCGTGCCGAGGTAGCGCAGGCAGAGCCACTCGATGCCCATGCAGGCGGCCACCGCGACGACGTAGACGCGCAGTGCCTCGAGGCCGAAGAACCAGAGCGAGACCAGAACCGCGGGCGCGAGGGCGATGACCACCCAGCGCATGATCTCGGGGACGCCCTGCTCGGCGTGAAGGTGCGGCGAGGTGCCGACGACGAGCTTGGGGGCGGCCGACTCGGCCGGCACGGCCGCCACCGGCGCTGTGCTCTGCGCCGGTGCTGGCGCGGTCGCCGGAGCCGCCATCACCTCAGGCTGATTTTTGCTTTCGCTCATTGAGCTTCGCCTTGCCCAGCCGGATCTGCTGAACCAGCCAGCGATAGGAAGGACAGATGTAACTGCAGGTGCCGCATTCCATGCACTCCATCACGTGCAGCGACTGGGCGGCGTCCAGGTCTCCCAGCTCGACCCGCCGGGCCATCTCCCCGGGCTGCAGCAGCAGCGGGCAGGCCTGGGTGCAGCGCCCGCAGCGGATGCAGGGACTGGGGCGGAGATCGCCGATCTCCTTCTTCGAGAGGAAGATGAAGCCGGAGGTCGCCTTGACGACCGGCACCGCGAGCTCGGCCATGGCCATGCCCATCATCGGGCCGCCCATGACCACCTTGGTCGGCGGCTCGTGCAGCCCGCCGATGCTCTCGACGATGTCGCCGACGATGGTGCCCAGGCGCACCCGGTAGTTGCCCGGGTTCTTGACCATCGAGCCGGTCATCGTCACCACCCGCTCGTAGAAGGGTACGCCCTCCATCACCGCGCGGGCGATCGTCGCGCAGGTCGAGACGTTCTGGACGACGCAGCCGACGTCCATCGGCAGGCCCGGGGGCGGGGGAACCTCGCGGCCGGTCAGCGCCTTGATGAGCTGCTTCTCACCGCCCTGCGGGTACTTGACCTGCAGGACGGTGACCGTGACCTCCGGGTCGCCGGCGAACGCCTTGCGCATCACCTCGGCGGCGTCCGGCTTGTTGCTCTCGACGCCGAAGAAGACGCGCTTGACCCCGAGGATGCGCTGGGCGATGCGCACGCCGTGGGCGATCGCCTCGCTGTCCTCGAGCATCGCCCGGTGGTCGCACGTCAGGAACGGCTCGCACTCGGCCGCGTTGATGATGAGCGTGTCGATGGGCTTGTCTTTGGGCGGCGACAGCTTCACGTGCGTGGGGAAGCCCGCCCCGCCGATGCCGACGATGCCCGCGGCCTGGATAAGCGCCTTGAGCTTCTCGGGCTCGGCGCTCTGGTAGTCGGGGACCGGGCCGGGGATGCGGTACGGCTGGGGCGGCCACTCCTGGCCCTCGGGGGCCGTGGGCAGCGCCTCGATGGTCACCGCCTCGCACTCGTAGCCGGCTGGGTGCAGGTGCTTGCCGACCGCGGTCACCTTGCCGGCGATCGACGCGTGCACCGGCGCCGACACGAAGCCGCCGGCCTCGCCGACCGGCTGGCCCTCGGCCACCAGGTCGCCGGCCTTGACGAGCGGCTTGGCCGGAGCGCCGACGTGCTGGCGCAAGGGCAACACCACCCGCGCCGGAGGCTCGAGCGCGCGCACCGGGCGGGCACAGGTCAGCTCCTTGTGGTCGTTCGGATGGACACCGCCGCGGAAGGTTCGCCTCATTGGTCTGTCCCACAGTCGTCGGCCGGGCCGTGGGAGAAGGACCTTCCCTCCCGGGGGCCGTCCAGCCTGCTGCGCATCCGGCTGAGCGGAGCTTCCGACGAGCACTGCTTCGGCGCGCTCGCTCAGTCTCTTGAAAGGCGCCCTATATCCAGCTTTCTGCCGCGAGCGTCAATCACTACGTGACACTCAACGGCACCTGACTTTTGTGAATTCCGAGGGTTGGCGAGGCCCGGCGAGCGGAGTCGTCCGTGAAACGGGCGCGGAGTTCAGGGAGTTGCGCTCTTTACCGGCGTGCCCGCCGAGCGGGCCCGCGCAGAGCCCCGGGGGATAAGGCGAAGTGAACGCCTGAAAAAGCCGGAGATTCCCCGCTCGATGGCTCAAGGCCTCGGGCCGTCGGCGACCACGGCGAACCGGCCCGCCGAGGTGCGCACCAGCCGGTAGTCGCCGCCGTCTTTCGGCGCGAACACCGTGCGGCGGCCCCCGGCCTCCACCGTTACTCTCGGTTCGACGGCCAGATACGAGGCGGTGAAGGAGACCGAGGCGTCTGGCTCGAGCCTCAGGGCCAGGGCGCTCCCCTCGATTTCGATGTGGGCGGGAGCGGCGGTCGAGTTTCGCAGCGCGAACTGCAGCTCGGGCAAATCGTCGCGCTCCGGGGACCGGGGCAGGGCGATGAGCTGCGTGAGGTAGGGCTGACCCCAGCGATCGCAGGCGACGCCGACCCCGGTCTGCGTGAACGCGGCGCTCAAGAGGTTGGCGCGCTGCCCGGGCGAGCCTATCCAGCCCTCGACGGCCTCGCCTGCCGAGCGGGCCCGGAAGGCGAGGTTCTCGGCGAGGGCGGTGAAGCGGTAGCCGCTCTCGCGCACCCGCTGTGAAGGCGAGCGTCGGTCGACGCGGTGGCCGAGCTGCCCGGCGGCTGCCATCGCGATGGACCGCTGCTCGGCTGCCTGCGCGAGGCGCAGGCTGTGCGTCAGGGGCGCGAGGCCCGCGCGGCGGCGCCGGGCGTTGACGAGCTCGACAATCTGCGCCTCGAGCTGCTCATACGGCCCGTCGCAGACGGCCGCGGTGAGGACGAGCGGCGCCTTGGCCTCCACGGCGGGCGCCCCGGTGCCGCTTCGCGGGGCCGCGGGCGCGCAGGTCAAGAGATGGATGGCGCTCGCGACGAGTGCGATTCGCCCGGCGGACAGGCTCACGGTTGCTCCCAGCTCTTCAGATAGCCACCGCCGCCTCCTTCGCCAGCGCCGGTCCCTCGACGCGGCCAGGGTCTCCCGGCAGCCCGCGGCAGGTTGCCCGCCGGGTCCGAGTGCCAAGACGCGCTGTGCGCCGGCGCCGAAGCTCCGAGCGCCGCCGTCTGCCTCTCGCAGCCTCCTTGACTAGCAGCCGGGCTCACTGGTACGCGAATGTTCATGATCAAGCGGTCCCTACTTCTTCATTCCCTGGTTCTGTTGGCGTTCGTCGCCGCCGCCTGCGGGCACGAGGTGCCCGGCGGGCCGGACGGGCAACCGGATGCGTCCGTGGCGGATGCCGGGACCGATGGCGCCCTTCCCGACGCGGGTGAGGCCGAGGACGCCGGCGAAGAGCCGGACGGGGGCGAGCTCGACGCCGGCGATGCGGACGGCGGCGACGATGCCGGTGAGCTCGACGCCGGAGAGCCTGACGCCGGAGAGCCTGACGCCGGAGAGCCTGACGCCGGAGAGCCGGATGCCGGCGAGCCCGACGCGGGGCCGCAGGCCTTCTCGTTTGCCGTCGTGACCGATGTCCACATCGGCAGGGGCTACGATTCCTACTCCGGCCAGGAGGACGACACGACGGGCCGGGCGCGGGTGGCCGTCGCCAAGATCAACCAGCTCGCCCAGACCGAGAACCTCGCCTTCGCCTTCATCGCGGGTGACCTCACCGACAGCGCCGAGGAGACCGAGTTTGCCAAGGCGAACGAAATCCTGCGCAATCTGGAGGTGCCCTGGTTCCCGCTGCTGGGCAACCACGACATCTGGCTGCACACCCCGGGCGACGGCAGGAGCGAGGCGCCGACCGGCGACGCGACCTTCGCGCAGACCTTCGGCGATCTCTTCCGCGACGCGACGGTCGGCGAGGTCGTCTACCCCGACCAGACGGTCTGGAACCCCGAGCGTGAGCTCGACGTGCGGTTTCAGAACTTCGAGCTGCGCTATCGGGGCTACGTCTTCTTCGGCCTCGATTGGAACTCGCGCAAGCCCGGGGTCGTCGTCGCGCGCGGCGCGGCGCCGGAGGCCGATCTGCACAACTTCCCGGGCGGAACGCTGCCCTGGCTCCGGGAGCGGCTGGCCGCGGTGCCGCTCGACACGCAGAAGGTGTTTTTCATCCAGCACCAGGGCATCAAGACGCCTATCTATTCACCCGACTGGCTCTACACCTTCGATGCGAACGAGCGCGACCAGTACAAGGCCGCGCTGCTCAATGCCTGGGACCGGGAGCTGTACTGGGGCCTGTTCGCCGGCCATATCCACCGCCGCTGGGAGGGCTCGGCCTTCGACGACTGGCCCGAGCTCATCCAGATGGAGACGGCCGCCTGCCAAGACGGCTCTCAGGTCACTTTGGTTCGGGTCGAGGTCGACGGGACGGTCGAGGTGCTCGTCGCGCCCTGAGCGAGCGAGGCGGCAGTCAAGGGTCGATGGCCCGGGCTTCGCCCGGCGCCCAAATGCCGGGCTGGCAGGCGAGGGTTGGTCGGGGCGCATGGCAATGCGCCCGTCCGGAAATCGAGCACGAGCCCGTCGTTGAGAGGCGTCGAGAGTCGCCTGCTCAGGCTTGGCCGAGCACCGACGCGGCTTTCCGCGGGGGCGTAGCGGCCTGCGCCTGGCTTTTCACTCCCAACTCAAAACTCAAAACTCCCAACTCAGTCGAGCCTCGTCGCTACGTTGAACCTTGGGTTCGTCCCGAGGAGTGCGCCATGGCGAAGTACCCCGACGACCGAGCACGCGGTGAGCGGCCTGATCCGCTGCAGCGCGAGCGCCAGTTCTACGAAAAGATCGAGCGCGAGCAGGACCTCGAAGAAGAGGAGGCCGCGCGCGTGCTCGAAGAGCGCGAGGAATTCCCGCGCGGAGAGAAGCGCTGAGAGGTCGTGGCGAAGAACCCTTCGAGCGATAGCCGGTCATCCAGAGCGTAGGCCGAGCCCGCGAAGCCGCAGTCGACCCCGCCTCCCTCGTTTCTCGGGGAGGCGGCGCGGGGGGTGAGCGCCGACGGGCGCGCGGGGCCGAGGTCACCCCGATTTCGCGACGCCTCTGTCGCCCGGCAGGCGCGGCGCCAACCCCTCGGGCCCGCGACGCTGTGAACCCATCCGTTCAGTCCGGCAGGCGCTCCCTCGTCGCTCCAGTCTGGCGTTGCCATCTTCCAGCCAGAGCGATGGACCGGGGGGGGAGGAAGAGAGATGCCGACCAAACGCCGCTCGATCGTCGCGACGGCGCTCGCGCCCGCCGCGGTCCTCGCGGGGCTGACCTACTCGCGCTACCGGCGCGACCTGCAGACGGCCCGCCAACGCATCCAGACTGGCAGCCACCTCGCCTACACCAGCTTCGGCGCGCTCGAGTACGCGGACCTCGGCGAAGGTGCGCCGCTGCTCGCCATCCACGGCGCCGGGGGCGGCTGGGACCAGGGCCTGGCCATTGCGCGCGAGCTGGACGAGGGCTTTCGCGTCGTCGCCCCGTCGCGGTTTGGCTACCTGCGCTCGAGCCTGCCGCAGGACGCCTCGCCGAAGGCTCAGGCCGACGCCTTCGCCGTGCTGCTCAACCTGCTGGAGATCGAGCGTGCTGCCGTCGTCGCCGCTTCAGCCGGAGCGCTCTCGGCCGTGCAGTTTGCCTTGCACTACCCCGAGCGGTGCTCGGCGCTGCTCCTGCTGTCGCCGGCCGCCTGGACGCCTGAGCGACAGCGGGCGCGGCCACGCCTGTTCCCGGCCGTCGTCTTCGCCTCGAGCTTCAACCTCTGGCTCGCCTCCAGGCTCTTGCCGCGCCGTCTCGAGCGGTTCATCGGAAGCACGGCTGGCAAGAGGCTGACCGGCTCTGAACGCGAGAGCCTGCGCCGAATCGCCGAGGGGCTGCAGCCGCTCGACGCGCGCCGACAGGGCTTGCTCAACGACGGCAGAAACCAGGCGAGGCGCGAGCCCGTCCGGCTCGAGCAGCTCCGCACTCCGACCCTCATCATGGCCGCCGCCGACGACCCGTGGGAGACGCTGCCGGCCGCCCGCTACCTCGCCGGACACATCCCGGGGGCAAGGCTCGTCGCCACCGAGCACGGCGGCCACCTGCTGCTCGGTGGGCTCGAGCGCCTGCTCCGCGAAGCCGGCGAGTTCCTGCGCGCCAACGCGCCGCCGCGGCCGCACCCCTTGCCGCCGGGGCCCCACCCCTCGCCGCGCGGATGACCCCACCCGCCCTGCGCCGCGGCGCCCTGGTCGCCCTCAGCCTCACCGCGCTCTTCCACGCGGCCTGCCCGGCCTGCTCGTACCTGAGCTATCGGCTCTCGCCCGACTACCCGCGTGACGAGAGCGCCACGGTCGACCTGCCGGGGCTCGGTCAGCCGGTGAAGGTCTACCTCGACTCGCTGGGGATCCCGCACCTCGAGGCCCACAGCGAGGCCGACCTGCTGCGGGCCGTGGGCTTCGTCCATGGACGCGACCGCTTCTTCGCGATGGACCTGATGCGGCGGATCGCCCAGGGCCGGGTCTCCGAGCTGGTCGGCGAACAGCCGTTCCTCGGCGACACCACCGTCGACTTCGACCTCGCGATGCTCGGCTGGGGGCTCGGCGAGGCCGCGCGCGCCGACGCCGAGAGGGTCGCCGCGCCGATGCGCGCGCTGCTGCAGGGCTATGCCGACGGGGTCAACGCCGCCTGTGATCTCTACGAGCCCATCGAGTACCGGCTGCTGGGGGTCGAGCCCGAGCCGTGGCGCATCGAGGACACCTTCGCGCTCGGGCGGCTCAACGCCTGGTCCATCAGCGCGAACTGGCGGGCCGAGCTCTCGCGCCTGCTGCTCGCGCTGCACGGCGGGGTCGACCGCGGCCAGGCCATCTATCCCAACGAGCCGGGCCTCGGCGCGGCGAGCCTCGGGCCAGAGACCGAGCCTCGGCCTCTGCCGCCCGCCTTCGCCCCCGAGCTGCGCGAGGTGCTGCCCTCGCGCGGCGTGAGCTCAGGGCGCCTGGTCGGCGGCGCGCGCGAGGCGACCACGCTGTCGGCCTTTGCCTTCAGCGCCGGGGCGAGCAATAGCTGGGCGGTCGGCGGCGGGCGGACGCGGTCGGGCATGCCGATGACCGCCAACGATCCGCACCTGCTGCTGATGGCGCCGGCGATGTTCTACCAGATGCACCTGAAGGCCCCCGGGCTCGACGTCATCGGCTACACGACCCCCGGGCTGCCCTACGTCATCGCCGGGCACAACCGCCACCTCTCCTGGGGCACGACCGCGGCGGTCGCCGACGTCGTCGACCTCTACGTCGAGAGGCTCGACTCCTGCCGCGTGCTCGGCCCCGAGGGCTGGTATCCGCTCGAGACCCGCGAGGTCGTCGTCCGGGTGCGCGGCGCCAAACCCGAGGAGCGCCGCTTTGCCATCCGGCGCACGCGCCACGGGCCGCTGCTCAACGACTTTCAGCCCAAGCTGCTGCCGGAGGGGGCGCCCGCGGTCGCCGTGCGCTGGGCCTTCACCGACGCGAGCGCGAGCTTCGAGGCCCTCGCGCGCGCGAACCGGGCGCGAACGGTCGTCGAGCTGCGCGACGCGCTCGCCGGGCTGCCCGGCCCCATCGACGCCTGGACCGCGGCCGACACCGAGGGTTCGGTCGCGCTCTTCGTCAACGGGCAGGTGCCGCGGCGCCGTCACCTCGGCACCTTCCCCGCGCCCGGATGGCTCGCCGAGTACGACTGGGACGGGATGGTCCCGGCCGGCGGGATGCCCTTTGCCCAGGAAGGCGCGGACGGGCTGCTCGCGCACGCGAACAACAGCCTGCGCGATCCGCGGCGCGCCCGGGTGCTGCTCGGCGCCGACGCGGGGCCGCGCTTTCGCTACCAGCGCATCCGCCAACTCCTCGAGCAGAGCGGGGCCCACGACGCCGAGAGCTTCGCGCGCATCCAGACCGACACGCTCTCGCTGCACGGCGGGCGCGGGGCGAGCCTCCTCGCGGCCGATCTCGCGGCGCTCGAGGCCGACCCCATCGAGGCCAAGGCCCGGGCCATCCTCTCGCGGTGGGCCGGCGAGTGCGCCGAGAGCTCGGCGGGCGCGGCGGTCTACTTCGTCACCTGGCGCAACCTCGCGGTCGCCGCGCTCGAGGACGAGCTCGACGATCGCGGCCTCGAGTTCGTGCTCTCGGACCCGTTCCTCGTCGCCCGGCTCGACGACTGGCTCGAGGACCCCGAGCAGCCGGTGTGGGACGACCGGCGCACCAGCCGAGTCGAGCGCCGGGCCGACCTGGCGCGCGAGGCCTTCCGCAAGGCGGTCGCCCAGCTCGTGAACGAGCAGGGGCCTTCGCCCCAGGCCTGGAGGTGGGGGAGGGTGCACGTGCGGCAGATCGCGCATCCGCTCGGCTCGGTCGAAAGGCTGGCGGGCCTGGTCAACCTGCCGCAGGAGCCCGCGAGCGGAGCGGTCGACTCGGTGTGGAAGTCGCAGTTCGACCTGGGCAACCCGAGCGCGCCTTTCCGTCCGATGGGCGGACCGGTCGTGCGGCTCATCGTCGACCTCGCCGACCTCGACGACGCCCGCTGGGTGCTCAGCACCGGGGCCTCGGGCTGGCCGGGCTCGCCCCACTACGCCGATCAGCACCGGCTCTGGGCCCGCGGACAGCTCGCGAAGATGCTCTTCTCTTGGGACGAGATTCGGCGCGAGGCGCGCGCGCTGATCACGCTCGAGTGAAGAGGTGTCGATCGCGTGATGACCGGTCACCGCCCCAGCTCACCCTGAGCGTAGCTCCCGACGCGCACCGGCGTGGTCGCTCACTTCGCACAGCTCGCAAGCGCTGTGGTGCCCGCGCCGTCTCCCGGCTTTCCGCGGGCGATCAAGCCGGAATGCGGAAGGCCAGCATGAGCGATCGCCCCTCCCAGCCGCGCGCAACCAGCGGCAGCGCCTCGGAGCTCGCGCGGGATCGATATCTGCCTGCCGGTACGAGGCCAGAACTCCTGACCTACCCAGCGTCCGGGCTGGGGCAGGGCGCAACAATCGATGAAACGTGGTGGGCGGATTTCCGTCCGCTGCCGAGGCATTTCGCCCGGTGTTCGAGCAACCGTGCCGCCGACTAGGGCATCGGATGTTTCATCACCAAGGTGAGGTGGCTCAGGAGTTCTGGAGTCCCCGCTCGGCCCCGAGCCAGAAACGACAAGCGAGAGACGGGGAAGGGGAGGCGGCCCCTGCACCGTTGGCCTGCCCCCCCCTCCTAAACGGCGCGCACGACGACCGTGCTTGCCGCGTAGTTGGTTGCGCGCGCCTGGGAGGGGCGATCGTGCGTGCTGAACGCGACGCGTCTCCTCCGAATCGATCGTGGTTCGCTCACTACGTGCGGTCTTGTAGAAGCCCGCTGCCCTCGGGCGCGCTGATGAGATCGAGACGAGCACAAGCTGCGTTCGCGCGTGTTGTCAGTGCGATCAAGCCGGAATGCGGAAGGCCAGCACGAGCGATCGCCCCTCCCAGCCGCGCGCAACCAGTCCCGAAACGAGCACCGTGTGCAAGCGCGGCGTTTGAGAGGGGAGGGGGGCGGGCCCACGGTGCTCGCGGCCAGCACGATTCTCCGCTTCCGCTGTCTGCACCAAGCTGCCGGCCTCCGCGAGCTTGGTCCGTCGGCTCTCGATCGAAGAGGGTCCTTCGACAGCGTCTCGGGCGGTCGCGCCCGCCCGCCGCGAGGGGCACGCCGGCGGTCCGGACCAGCGCCCGGCCGCCTGCCCGAAGGTGGACCGCTCACCCGCGATTCGCCGGAGCGAAGAGGGCCTGCCGCTCGCCCATCCCCGCGAAATCCCGCAATCCGGGTCCCGGCACGCTCCTTGTCCGGACCGGCGCGCCGCCGCTGTTTTCTGGCTCCTCCGAGGCCTCGCTATGCTTTCGGGTGGTCGCAGCGGCAGCCGCAGTGGGGGCGGGACCGAGGAGCTGATGATGTGGAGCATCGCCTATCGCGTCGTCGCCCGGCGCGCGTCGTGGAACGAGGAGGAGCTGCGCAGGCTGCGCGAGCACGCGGACCGATGGCGCGGTCGGCTCAGCCGCGGCGCTTCGGGATACGACGTCTCGGGCCTGCCGGCGACCGATGACCTCTTCGCTTCGACGACCCCCGGCGGCGGCCGGGACGCGGCGCGCGACTACCTCGCCCTCGTGCGCGCGCTCGCCGAGCTCGAGGCCCTGTTTCCCGGTGTGGAGGCCTACGTCTCGGACGAGCTCTTCGTGCGCCTGCCGCAGCGGCCGCGGCAGATCGACCTCGCCGAGCTTCGCCGCGAGGTGCTTCGCGAGCTCGATCCGGTCGAGGACCTCGATGAGCTCGACGACGCGCTCGCCCGGGCGGATGCCGCCTACCGGGAGTGGGTCGTCTCGACCTGCCTGCGCCAGAGGCTCGAGGAGGCGCGACGCGACTTTCTGCTTTGGAAGCGCTCGCGGGCGAGCGACGATTCGCCCGTCCCGTCCGGCGAAGGCAGCGCGCCTTCGAAGAAGTGAGGGGCAGAAAGCCGCGCCGATGGCCCGTCGCCACAGCAACGAGACTGCCCGCGCGGCGACCGCCAAAGTCCTCGCGCTGCGACTCGAGCCCGGGGCAGACCTGAAGGAGACGCTCGACGAGCTCGCGCGCCGCCACGCGATAGAGGCCGGGGTCGTGCTCACCTGCGTCGGCAGCCTGAGCCGCGCGGTCATCCGGTTGGCCTCCGGAACGAAGACGCGCACCCTACGCCGCAAGCTCGAGATCGTCTCGCTCGTCGGGACGCTGTCGGCGCGGGGCGGCTCGCACCTTCACGTCTCGCTCGCCGACACGCGAGGCGCGATGGTCGGGGGCCACCTGCAGCCCGGGTCGATCGTGTTCACGACCGCGGAGGTGGTCGTCGGCGTACTTGCCGGGGTTCGCTTCGAGCGCGAGCAAGACGAGCGGACCGGATACCGGGAGCTCGTCATCCGTCACGGCCGGCGGTAGCGCCAGCCCTCGTGCTGCCGGGCATCGCCCGAAACTCGAGCGATCGGTCGCAGGTTGGTAGGGGCGCATGGCAATGCGCCCGTCGATGAATTGGCCCCAAGACCTTCAGTCGGGGATGCGCCGCAGCGGCACACGAAGGCGAAGCGCCGGTCGTTCCCATAGGAGCTCGGGCACCCCCGCGGCTTGCGCCGACCCGGCCAGCAAGGCCGCGCGCTCGGGCGGCGGTCCGCGCCTGAACAGCAGCCTGTCGAGAGCCCAGGCACCGAGCAGCCCGACCGTCGTCCCCGCGGCGTCCCAGGCGAGATCGCGGAATGAGGCGTCTCCGCCGCCGGTAAGATCATAGAGCTCCTTGACCGCCCCCGCGCCGAGCGCGAGCCCGGCTCCGGCGACCCACGGCGCCCACTCCTCGTCGCACGCGAGCGCGCCGAGGGCGTAGCCGCCGCCGGCCAGCAGGGCGCTGAACCCGAAGTGCAGCGCCTTGTCCTTGCCGAACCAGGGGTCGTCCGACTCGGCGAGCGCCGGGGAAGAGAAGAGCAGGGTCATGGCCGCAAGAGCGCGATACATGCCTTCACGCTGTTTCACGCTCCCCGTCCCGGTCAAGGGGCCACAGGTGGCGCGCCGAGGCCTTGACCTTTCGAGCGTGGTGGCGGACAAGAGCCGCCCCCTCGTCGGATAGCGGAGAGCATGAGCTTCATCGAGTCGCTGCTTCAGGGAACCCCGCTCATCAAGCTGGGAATCGTCGCGAGCCTCCTGGCGAGCGTGGGCACGGGCTTCGGCGCGCTGCCCGTGCTGGCGACCCCGAACATCTCCCGGCGCATCCAGAACCTGATGCTCAGCGCCGCGGCCGGGGTGATGCTCGCCGCGACCTTCTTCTCGTTGCTGGCGCCCGGGCTGGAGGCCGCCAACGCGCAGGCCGGAGGCGGGGTCGGCGGGGCCGCTCTGCTCGGCACGAGCGTGCTGGCCGGCGCGTGGATAGTGCTGCTGATCCACCGCTGGGCGCCGCACGAGCACTTCGACGGCAGTGAAGGCGAGGAGCGCCCGCGCATGCGCAGCGCCTGGCTCTTCGTCATCGCCATCACCCTGCACCACTTCCCCGAAGGTCTGTCGGTCGGCGTCGGCTTCGGCGGCGGCGACGTGAAGAACGGGGCCGCGCTGACGACGGCGATGTTCTTCCAGAACCTGCCCGAGGGCTTCATCGTCGCCATGGCGCTCATCTCCCAGGGCGTGGGCCGCGTGCGCGCCTTCCTGATCTCCTCGGCGACCGGCCTCGCCCAGCTCTTCGGCGGGCTTGTCGGCGCGATCGCGGTCTCGTTCGCCGGGGCCTCGTTGCCCTGGGCGATGGGCTTTGCCGCCGGGTCGATGCTCTTCGTCATCAGCCACGAGATGCTCGCGCAGACCCACCGCGAGGAGCAGGGCGCGGCGGCCACGGTGAGCCTCATCGGCGGCTTCGTGGCGATGATGATGCTTGAGGCGCTGCTGCATCATTGAAGGCGCGCCTTTGGCGAGCGGCGGGACGCCTCTCCGGCGGCCGGCAGCTCGCAAGCTCGGCGCTGCGGCGGAGCCGCGGGCAGCTACAGGAGCCCGCGCCCCTTGATCTCCAGGTACTCGTTGATCACCGCCGCGCACAGCTCGGTCGCCGGGGCGTTGACCACGTGGGCGCCAGCGTCGCGCAGGCGGGCAATCGTCCGCTCGCGCTCGCGCACGATGCGCCGCGCCGCGGCCCGGGTGTAGGCGGTCTCGGGATCGGTGGGGACGGCTCGCGCCGGCCCGAGCAGGGCGCTGTCGGCGACCGCGACGACGAGCGGCAGGTGCCGGGCGCGCACGTGCAGGGTGCGGTTGAGCACCGAGCGTGACGAGTCCTCGTCGAGCAGGTCGGTGAAGGTGACGAGCAGGCTGCGGCGTTTGATGCGCGAGGCGACCAGGCCGAACGCCTCGTCGTAGTCGCTCTCCACGAGCTCGGGCTGGAGCGGGTAGAGCTGGTCGACGAGCGCGCGCAGGTGCTGTCGGCCGCGCTTGGGCGGCAGGTAGGCGCTCACCTTCGAGCCGAAGGCGCACAGGCCAATCTGGTCGCCGCGGTCGAGCGAGATGCGCGCGAGCCGCAGCGCCGCGTCGACCGCGTGGTCGAGCTTGGTGCGCTCGCCGATGCGCGAGACCATGTGCCGGCCGCAGTCGAGCAGCAGCATCACCGTCTGGTTGCGCTCGGGCTCGTACTGCCGGGCGATAGGCTTCTGGCGCTTGGCGGTTGCCTTCCAGTCGATGACCCGCACGTCGTCGCCGGGGATGTACTCGCGCAGCGACTCGAACTCGCGCCCCTCGCCGAGCGAACGGCGCAGCCGGGCAAGGCCGGTCTCCTCCTCGGGCCGGGCGAGCGCGAGCGCGTCGCGCGCCAGGGCGTTGAGGTCGGGGTAGGCCTTCACCCGCTTTGCCGCCGCATATCGGTACTGGCGCTGCGCGAGCCCCCAGGGACCGCGCACCCGAAGGTGCAGGTCGCCGAAGTGGTGGTCGCCGCGGGCGGCGGGGTTGAAGAGGTAGGTGAGCTCGACCCGCCCGCGGGGCGGCAGCGAGAAGGGGTGGCGAAAGCGCGCGGCGTCGGCGGTCGGCGGCGGGGCGTCGGCGAGGGTGCCCGAGATCGGCCTCTCGGAGAGGTTCTCGACGACCAGTCGCGCGCGGTTCTGCGCCCCGGCGCTGACGACCTCCTCGACCTCGCGCCGCGCCTCGAGGGCGCGCGCGCGGGGGCAGCGGCGCAGATCGACGAGGGCCGCGGCGAGCAGCGCGAGGTCGAAGGCGACGGCGGCCCAGACGGCGGGCGGCCAGGCGATGGCGACCACCGCCGGCAAGAGCCCGAGCGTAGCCAGCGCGGCGAGGCGGGAGGTCGGGACCATGGTCAGCGCGGGACTTCGACCTCGTCGAGGATCTGGCCGACCGCGTCCTCGACGGTCAGGCCCTCGATCTCGGCTTCGCTCTTGAGGGTGAGCCGATGCCTGAGGACCGGGCGGGCGACCGCCTTGACGTCGTCGGGGGTGACGAAGGGCTTGGCCTCGAGCGCCGCGACCGCCTTGGCCGAGAGCAGCAGGGCGATGCCCGCGCGCGGGGAGGCGCCGATGCGGACGCGCGGGCTCTGGCGGGTCGCGCGGCAGAGGCTGGCGACGTAGGCGAAGAGCGACTCCTCGACCTTGACCGAGAGGGCGGCCTGGCGCAGCGCGATGGCCTGGTCGCGCTCGAGCACCTTGCCGACTCCGGCCGCCTGCAGGTCGTGGCCGTCGAACCCGGCGTGGGCGCGGCGCAGGATCTCGGCCTCGTCGGCGGCCTCGGGGTAGCCGATGCGGATCTTCATCAGGAAGCGATCGGTCTGGGCCTCGGGCAGCGGGTAGGTCCCCTCGAGCTCGAGCGGGTTCTGGGTCGCGATGACGAAGAAGTGCCGGCCGAGCGGATGCGCCTGGCCGTCGATGGTGACCTGGCGCTCCTCCATCGCCTCGAGCAGCGCGGCCTGCGTCTTGGGCGGGGTGCGGTTGATCTCGTCGGCGAGCAGCACCTCGGTGAAGACCGGGCCCTTGGCGAGCTTGAAGGTCTGCTCATGCGGCCGCCAGATGCTGGTGCCGAGGATGTCGGCGGGCATCAGGTCCGGGGTGAATTGGACGCGCGTGAAGGACAGGTCGAGACAGCGCGCGAGTGACTTGGCGAGCAGGGTCTTGGCGACGCCGGGGACGCCCTCGAGCAGCACGTGACCGCCGGCGATGTAGGCGGCGAGCAGCTCGGTGACGGTGGACTGCTGACCGACGACCGCCTTGGCGATCTCGGCGCGGAGGGCGGCCAGGGCGCGCGGGAGGTCCTGCTCGAAACTCAGTTGTCTCGCGGGGATGGACATGGCGCCGGAGGATAACACGGAGGGTCGAGAGGCCCTGGGACCGCTGCCATCCCGGCGGCCTGCGGGCGGGAGTGGGCACGGAGGAGTGGACCCGTATCCGTCAGCGGATCGGGGGCATGTCGACGAGCGTGACGTTGCTCGCGAGCTCGTCGCAGACCGCGCGCATGACCGCGGCCCTGTCAGCCGGAGCCTCGCAGCAGAGGAGGACGGCGTTGGAGCGCACGGGGACGACGTAGCGCCGGATGACGGCTCGTTCGGGCGCGAGGGTTTCGGTCCATTCGATCTCGGCGATGCGTCCCCGGTCGACGAGTCGCTCGTCGGGACCAAGCAGTCGACCCTCCGCGACCGCGGTCCTTGTGAAAGGACCCCGGAGCGAGATGAGGCAGGTGCCGTCTGCCGTCGAGGCGCTCGGCCGGTCGATGAACGGGCCACGCAGCTCGAAGGGCCAGCTCGCGTCGCGGGGCTCGGCCTCGAGGCGGAAGTTGGGAGGGCAGGGCAGCTCGATGCCGAGCGCGCGGATCTTCCAGCCGGCGCTCGAGTTGCCAGCGCCACGGCCGCCCGCGATGGGCGCGTCGAAGCGAGCGGGCGCGAGGTGAGCCTTCAGGTTGGCGTGCCGCGGTGGATGGGCGAGCAAGATGTCGACCATCGCGACCGCCGCGAGCGCGAGCAGAACGCCGCGAAAAATCGAGGCGTCGCGGTCGGGTGCCATACAGCAAGCGTGCGGCGCGCCGGCGCGAGCGGCGAGGAAGCGGACGGGCGAGTAGGAGCTCGCATGCGCCGGTCCTCGAGCCCTGGTCAGCGAGAGGGCGGGCGCGCCACGCGCGCGCTGGCGAGCGGCGCGCACGCGCTCGTCGGCTTGCCGCACCACGCATCGCAACGCCAAGCTCGCTCGCTCGAGGCCTCTCATGACCAAGCGCGACTTCCGTCCCTCGCCGGCCACCGAGCCGGTCTATGCCAGCAATCCGAGCGAGGGAGGCGAGGACCACGCCTGCGACGAGTCGGCGCTTCCTCCCTTCCCCCGAGCCAATCCGAACGAGCGGATACTTCACCCACCGGGCGTTCCGCCGCTACCCGAAGGGCGAGTATTCGCTCGGGCCGGGGCTCCGCTGCTACCGGGTTGGGATGATGCGCGCACGGGGGCTCGGACCAGGCGCGCCCGGCGACGGCGAGTGGTGCTCGTGGCCGTCCTGGGCGCGTTCGTCGCCGGACTCGTGGTGGCGGTGCTGCTTCTGCTGGGCTGGTCTGGTCGCTGAAAGAGGCGCCGAGATATCCCTCTCCCCGCTCACCCTGAGGTTCACACCGGGCCCTCGCCCGGCTGTCACCTTGAGCTGACAGGGCTGTCGACGGGCGCCCGTGCCCCGGTCAGCCCGAGCGTAGGCCGAGCTTGCGGGGCCGGGGTCGAGCCCCTCGACTCGCCTCGTTCCTCGGGAGGCTACGCTCGGGGTGCGCGGGGCGACACCTCTTGAGCGCGACGGAGTCGCCGGCCTCAGGCGCAGCCGAGCTCCCGCTCGAACAGCGCGAAGTCGCGCGAGAGCAAGGCGAGCTCGTTGGGGGTCGCGCCGGCCTGCTCGGCGGCGCGGGCGCGGCGGACGAGCTGCAGGTAGCGCCCCTCGGGGACGCCAGCGCGGGCGCGCAACCTTCGGGCGACCTCGAGATCGTCGAGCGAGGCGCTGATCCCGAGCCGCTCGAACAGCGCGAGTCGCAGCGAGCGGTAGAGCTCACCGCACAGCTCGCCGTCGATGCCGGCGCGGCCGTAGAGGTGCGCGAGCTGTTCAAGGTACTCGGCCTGGGAGCGGCGACGGCTCGCCCTGAGCGGCCGCGGCACGCCCAGCCGCCTGCCGACCGTCAGCGCGAGGAGTCCGGCGCAGAGGAGGAGCTGGAGCATCGTGGGGCCGAGCGCGGCGAAGAAGCCCCTGCCGGCGCGCTCCTCCTCGGTGTGGTGGTGCTCGTCGAAGTAGAGGCGCCCGCGCGCGGCGAGGTTGAGCCAGAAGCGCAGGTTGTCGCCGAGGGCGAGCCGGCGGTTCTCGGCAAGATCGGAGCCGGCGAGGACCACGATCTCGCCCTGGCCGAGCGGCAGGCCGAGGACGAAGGCGGTCTGGTCGACGCCGGCCAGCGCCTTGGCCGGGCCGACCGCGGTCTCGAGCCCGTCGTCGGCGGCGACCCGCAGGGTGCGAACTCCGGCGAGCGGCCCTCCGGGAAGCCAGGGGGCGGCGTCGGCGCCGGTCGGGTCGCGCGGCTCGGACTGCCGCTCGAGAAGCTCGCGCAGGCTGTCGTCGAACGCGTCGGTCTCGAGCAGCGGCGCGGGGCGCGGACCGGTCTCCCAGCGCAGCTTCAGCTCGGTCTCGATGTACTGGGTGCGAACCCTCCGAGGCACGGCGTAGACGAAGGTGCCGCCGGCCTCGACCCAGGCCCGGAGCGACTTCCATTCCTCCGGCGAGACGAGTCGGCGGGTGGGCGCGAGCGAGACGAAGACCTTGGCGTCGGCGGGCAGCTCGCCGAACGGCTC
>ENA-UOOR01001453-UOOR01001453.1-fermentation-metagenome-genome-assembly--contig:-NODE-1453-length-27840-cov-9.814072_pt1 | contig 27840 bp, 19 predicted proteins | sample MGYA00245780_ERZ724029 | MGnify/ENA primary metagenome ERZ724029 (study PRJEB28704, sample SAMN03018315) | fermentation metagenome | biome: anthropogenic terrestrial biome; feature: soil; material... | reverse complement strand
GAGCGTCGGATTGTGGTTCCGAAGGTCGCGGGTTCGAGCCCCGTTTTCCACCCTGATCTCATGATAATGAGGTTTTTTATTCTCTTTAGATTTGTTTTAGGTAATCACCTGTTTTATAAATAGGTGATTTTTTTTTGTCCTTTTTTTTAGATTCCATGCATTCGCCGACGGAACTCCGCGCAGACAATAGCCGTGGCAGCGGCAACATTCAATGATTCGGAAGTCGTGCGGTTCAAAGGGAAATTGGGAATAAGCAGTCGCCGGTTAATTTCTGCCGCGGTGTCGGGTCTGATGCCTTTGCCCTCGCTGCCCATCACGATGATGCCATGTGTCGAAAGCTGATCGGCATAGATATTTTCTCCATCCAGGAAAGTGCCATACAGGGGCAGGTGTTGATGTTTCCGTAAAAAAGAGACGATGTCGGTGTAGCTGACTCTTACACGGGCGATAGCGCCCATGGTAGCTTGTACCGTTTTGGGGTTAAACAGATCGACGGTGTCGGGTGAACAGACAAGGTGATCGATGCCAAACCAGTCGGCAATACGGACGATGGTACCCATATTCCCCGGGTCCTGAATGCCGTCGAGCGCAAGATATAACTTTCTCTCGGGTTGAATTTCTTCGAGATTGTTTTCGGGTTGATAAAAAACACCGATGATCTGAGGGGCTGTTGCCAGCAGCGTTGCCTTCCTGAGTTCCGTCTCGCTTGCCTCCACCACTTCTTCTGCTCTTATACCGGGATGTGCAGACAATACCTCCGGTAGTGCCGCAATAAGCTGACAGCGGCAGGTATTCAGCAAATCGAAAACAAGCTTTGCTCCTTCGGCGATGAAGGTTCCGCGTTCATCACGAAATTTCTTCTCTTTGAGCGACCGAATCTGTTTTATTTTGTTGTTGCTTAAACTCATGGGTTTTTTAATATCGCAATCAGCGTTCTGCTATCCGATTTTTAAATGAATGTTATTTCCGTCAGTGGTTCGGCTTTTAGTGACTGCCTCCGGTTTTAGTCTTGCATCTATTTTCTGCTTGTTTCTGGAGTGTAAAAGTAACAATTTAATCGCAACATTCTGTGTAAAAAGAGTACTGAACAAAGAAATTGAATAAAGCATGACATAATTATGTCATAAAATAGAACAAACATATCATTCTTGTAAGGTTGATAGTTTCAAAAAATCGTTATCTTTGTAATAATTAGTTTGAGCGTTAATTGTGGATAAAATTTAATTTATAACAATATAAAAGGTATATTTCCAATAACTTATGAACGAAAAAGCAATTATGGACAAAGTGGCCGATAACATCAGAATACTTTCGGCGTCGATGGTAGAAAAGGCTAAATCGGGACATCCCGGAGGTGCCATGGGGGGAGCAGATTTCATCAATGTCCTGTTCTCAGAATTTTTGGAGTACGATCCCGAAGATCCTACATGGGAATCACGGGACAGGTTTTTCCTCGATCCGGGACACATGTCGCCCATGCTCTATTCAGTGCTTTGTTTAAGTGGTAAATTTTCGTTGGACGAACTGAAGGAATTCCGGCAGTGGGGCAGTCCCACACCAGGACATCCTGAAATAGATTTGAACCGGGGTATAGAGAATACTTCCGGACCCCTGGGGCAGGGACATGCCTTTGCAACCGGTGCTGCTTTGGCAGCCAGATTCCTGCAGGCAAGACTCGGAGAGGTGGTGAACCATACCATCTACACCTTTATTTCCGATGGAGGTATTCAGGAAGAGATATCACAGGGCGTGGGGCGCATTGCCGGACACCTTGGCTTGAGCAATCTGATTATGTTTTACGACTCCAATTCCATACAACTCTCCACTACCACCTCCGAAGTGACCAGTGAAGACGTTGCGAAAAAATATCAGGCCTGGAACTGGAAAGTAATTACCATAGACGGTAACAACGTAGAGGAAATTCGCAAGGCACTCACAGAAGCCAAAGCTGAAAAAGAGAAACCTACCCTCATTATTGGCAAAACCATTATGGGACGCGGTGCACTGGCTGCGGACTGCACTTCGTTTGAATGCCAGGTGTCTACGCACGGGCAACCACTCAGCGCTGCCGGAGCCGATTTCGCTCAGACAATCAAAAATCTGGGCGGCGATCCTGCAGATCCTTTTGTAATCTTCCCAGAAGCAAAGCAACTTTATGAAAAAAGAATGCAGGAACTGAAGGAAATTGCAGCCAAAAAGAGGGCAAAAGAAATGGAATGGGAAAAACAAAATCCCGAATTGGCCGTAAAGAGACAAAAATGGTTCTCGCGTGAACTGCCCGAGATCGACTGGGCAGCCATACAGCAGAAATCGGGCAGTGCCACACGTGCTGCTTCTGCCACTGTGTTGGGTGTACTGGCGCAGCAGGTAGAGAATATGGTGGTAGCTTCTGCCGACCTCTCCAACTCCGACAAGACGGACGGCTTTTTGAAACATACCAAGGCATTCAAAAAGGGAGACTTCTCCGGTTCCTTCCTGCAGGCAGGTGTTTCCGAATTTACCATGTCGTGTCTCTGCATTGGAATGAGCCTTCATGGTGGTGTGATACCGGCTTGTGGTACTTTCTTCGCCTTCTCCGATTATATGAAACCCTCGATTCGCGTGGCTGCACTGATGGAAACGCCGGTTATTTTTATCTGGACACACGATGCATTCCGCGTAGGTGAGGATGGCCCTACACACCAACCTGTAGAGCAGGAAGCACAGATCAGACTGCTGGAGAAATTGCAAAATCACCATGGACAAAACTCCATGCTGGTTCTTCGCCCTGCCGATGCAAACGAAACGACAGTCGCCTGGAAAATGGCTCTCGAAAACAAACATACTCCCACCGGACTGATTCTATCCCGTCAGAATATCAAAGATCTTCCTGCCGCAGAATCACGCTTCCAGGAAGCACTACAGGCCAATAAGGGTGCCTATGTTGTGGAGGATGAAGACAACTACGATGTAATTCTATTGGCTTCGGGATCGGAAGTCGCCACACTGGTGGAGGGCGCTGCCCTGCTGCGTGCCGACGGAGTGAAAGTACGCATCGTCTCTGTTCCCTCCGAAGGACTGTTCCGGGCTCAATCGGCCGAATACCAGCAATCGGTACTGCCAAAAGGCAAAAAGAAATTTGGTATGACCGCAGGTTTGCCCGTTACGCTAGAAGGACTTGTTGGCGCCGACGGCTCGGTGTGGGGCTTGAACTCCTTTGGTTTCTCTGCACCTTACCAGGTACTCGACGAAAAACTGGGATATACTGCTAAAAATGTATATGAACAGGTAAAAAAAATATTGTAATCAAAAAAACGATTGATATGTCGCTATTCGACCATTCAGAAAAACCCATCGGGATTGGATCTGATCATGCCGGTTTTGACAAAAAACAGATGATCATCAAAAAACTCGAAGAGCAAGGTATTCCTTATAAGGATTTTGGAACCTATTCTTTGGAAAGTACCGATTATCCCGACTATGCACACCCCCTTGCTGCGGCTGTTGAAAGCGGCGAATGCTATCCCGGAATCGCCATATGCGGTTCCGGAAATGGCATCAACATGACGGTGAACAAGCACCAGGGAATACGGGGTGCATTGTGCTGGAATCCGGAAATTGCATATTACGCACGGGCACACAACGATGCCAACATCCTCTCTCTTCCAGGTCGTTTTCTCAACGATGAAGAGATTTATGAGATCCTTGTTACTTTCCTGAATACCTCCTTTGAAGGGGGACGACACCAGAGGAGAGTCGACAAGATCCCATGCGTTTAACGTGATATTTCGTCGTGAGTAACCCCATCTCCTCTTTATATTACAAGGGAGATGAAATTTATTGATCTCATGAAGTGGAAGAAACGATCCGGTCTGCTTTTGTTGCTATTTCTCTTCTTGCCTGCTTGCGAGTTGACGGAGATGCAATTTGATAATCATCCACGGGGCAATTTTGATGCCCTGTGGACGATTCTTGATCGGAATTATTGTTTCTTCGACTATAAAGAGATCGACTGGGATGCAGTTTATGCGGAATACAGTGCCCGTATCACGTCGGATATGAGCAGCGACGCTCTCTTTAAACTGATGGGAGAAATGCTTGCGGAGCTGAAAGACGGACATGTGAATCTGGCCGCAGCACACGATATTACCCGTTACTGGCAATGGCAGGACGACTACCCGGTGAACTTCGATCCAACCATTCAGAAATATTATCTGGGAAAGGATTTCGGTATTGCATCCAGTATGCGATACAAGATTCAGGAAGATAATGTGGGTTATCTTTATTATGGCAGCTTTTCAAACGATGTGGGAGAGAGTAGCCTCGATCAGATCTTAAGCAGGATGGCCATCTGTCATGGCCTCATCATCGACGTAAGAAACAACGGTGGGGGGAATCTGACCAACGTGGAACGCATCACCAGCCGTTTTTTCAATGAGCGCACTCTTATTGGTTATATCTCCCATAAAGTAGGACCGGGGCACGACGATTTTTCTCCATTATTTCCCAAGTATGTGGAAAGCTCCGATCGTGTGCGCTACCAGAAGCCGGTGGTCGTGCTCACCAACCGGGGATGCTACAGTGCCACCAACGAGTTTGTCAGTATCATGAAGTATGCTCCCAACGTGCTGGTGATGGGCGATAAAACGGGTGGTGGCAGCGGATTGCCTTTTACTTCGGAATTGCCCAACGGGTGGTCCATTCGTTTCTCCGCATCTCCCATGTTCAATGCCGAGAAAGAACACATTGAGTTCGGGGTGGAACCCGATATCTACGTCAGTATGAAAGATGTCGACAAGGAAAAAAACAAAGACACCATGATTGAGGAAGCACGAAAGTGGATCAAAGGAATACAATAAACTGCATTTTACCAGTCATGTTCCGAAAAGAGATCTATACCAAGCGAAGAAAACAACGCGAATAAAACAACTCAAAGAATCATTCAAAAATCAAAAATGGGGTGTCTACAAGTGAATAACCTTTATGCATAAAGGCCATTTTCCGTTGATAGAAAGGTGAATATCTTGTTTTTCAATATTGTAAAAAAAGAGACTGCCCCATAATTGAGGCAGTCTCTTGCGCATAATATCGTGTGTGGTTATTTACCCATCGCGCTGATGGTGAAGCTATAGCGGTATTCTTTTTCTGAAAATCTGTACTGATCAAGGGGTTTGGCTCCCCATGAGTTTAAACCTGCCACGCCTCGCTGGAACAGATCCACGCAGAGTACGGTCTCGTTGCGGGGAATGATATCCGACCAGTGCTGCTGTTTCTTGGTCATGCCGGGATCCAGATCCTCGGGGCGGAGGTTTGTCGCACTGACCGATAACGGCTGCGCACCATCCACACGGATGCCTTTTCCCTCCTCGTTGGTCAGTGTGAGCCAGCGTACATCAGTTTTGTTGCCGGTCTCCTGTGGACGGTAATACGTATAAGCCTGCTCTTCCACAAGCCCTTTCCAGACACCCATGAAGGTATCGTCGTGCCGGTCAATATAGTTTTCACGTGGTCCCCGTCCGTACCAACTGAACTGATTGAGTTGTTTGGGTAAAACCATCAGCATGCCAAATCGCATCATCTCTGGGAGTTCATCACTCTGGGCCTGATAATGCAGATCGGTAGTCAGGCTGCCGTCATTGTTCACCGTGTAGAGTATATCCACGAAGGCCTCAATTCCTCTGAGCTTCGCACGATAAGCGAAGGAGATACCATTCTCTTTCTCTTCTGTTCCCCGATAGGTATAAATCACGTTGTGTCCGGCTGCATCCCATAAACGCAGGAGGTATTGTTCTCCTGAACCGAAATCATTGTCCACCGGTGCCCTCCAGAAATTGAGGCGGGGCAGTTCCCTGAAAACATTCCTGCCGGCTGATTTGATACTCAACAATGAACGGCCATCCTTCAATGAGAAAACATATTCTATATTCCCCGAAGTGATGGTGGCCATCTCTGCCTGGATATTTTTATTGAGTGATCCCTGGCTGCTTCCTGCCGTGAAATATTGGTTGATCTCCAGCGGGAACTCCTCTTTGGCCACTTCAAAGCCCGGTTCAATAAACTGGTTGCCTTTTTTGTCGTAGGCAAACAGCTGGAGATAATATTCGGTACCTGCTTCTGCTTTCAGTGCTGGCAGATCAAGCTGAACATCTTTGCGGGAGTCAGCTGCTACTTCCACGCTGAAACTGCCTTCCGAGAACTTCTCCCCGTTTTTCAACAGAATCCATTTGTAGTCATGTGAATCACGGGTTAAAGGAATGAATTTATAGTCATTGATGACCGTGACAAGGCCTTTATTCAGGTCTTTTGCTTCAAAAAGGATGTTTTGATACACCTTCTTTACAATGTAGGTGTGTGGCATATATTGCTGATCTGGCGTGATGATGCCATCCATGCAGAAGTTGCCGTCGTTGGGCAGATTGTATCCTTTGAGGTCGCCACCATAAGCCCAGTAAAAGCGTCCCTGCTCATCGTGGGAGGGGTAGCCGTGGTTGTACCATTCCCAGATAAAGCCACCCTGCATGTTTTTGCTGCTCCGCATCAGATCCCAGTATTCCTGGAAATTACCCATGCTGTTACCCATGGCGTGTGCATATTCGCACATGATAAAGGGACGTCCCAGGTCTTTGGCTGCATCCCGCTTCATGCTCTCCCAGGAGGGATACATGGGGGCAATGATGTCGGTATTCCTGTCGCGCTGATGGGCCTGTTCATACTGTACGGGGCGACTTGGATCGCGTTCTTTTGCCCAATCATACATTGCGAAAAATGCTTTCCCGTTGCTGGCCTCATTGCCTAGAGACCATGTGATTACCGAAGGGTGATTTTTATCTCTTTCAACCAGTCGGATCATTCTGTCCATATGTTGTGCTTTCCATTCGGGAAAGTTCGACACATTTTCGGGACCATAACCCAATCCGTGTGATTCCAGGTTTGCCTCATCTACCAGGTAGATTCCATATTGGTCGCATAGCTTATACCACAAGGTTTGCTGCGGATAATGGGATGTGCGCACTGCGTTGATATTGAGTTCTTTCATCAGTTTTATGTTGCGCATCATGATCTCTTCATTCACCACATTACCGGTATTTGTGTTAAACTCATGAAGGTTTACCCCCTTGATCATCACTTTTTTCCCGTTCACCATGAGTTGCCCGTCGGTGATCTCTATGTTACGGAAACCAATTTTGGACGAGGTAGACTCGATTACTTTACCACGTTCATCTTTCAGTGTCAGCAACAGAGTATAGAGATTAGGTGTTTCGGCAGTCCATTTCGCAGGATTGGTAACTTTGCCTGAAAGCGTGATCTCCTCTTCCTGTGAAGCGGCAATTTGAGCACGTTGTGATTTTTTGAAAACCGCTTTTCCCTGGTTATCCAGAATGGAAACATCCAATACCCTGCTTTTGGGTTGGTCACTGTAGTTTTTTAGCATCACTTCCATGCTGAAGACCCCGTGGCGGTAGTTCTTATCCAGACCTGGATGAGCAAAGAAGTCCCTGATGCGGGTATCGGCAGTACTGTAGAGGTAAACATTCCTGTTGATTCCACCCAGACGCCACTTGTCCTGATCCTCCAGGTAGGAGCCGTCACTGAACTTATGAACCTGACACGCTAGCAGATTCTCACCGGTGCGGATATAGGGAGTGATATCAAACTCGGCAGGGCTCTTGTCGTTCTTGTTGAGGCCGACCTTCTGACCGTTTACATAGACAACCATGAAGTTGGTGCCCCCCTCAAAATGAAGGAAGATGCGCCTACCATCCCAGTTTTCAGGAATGGTGAAAGTGTGGCGGTAGCTACCCACCGGTGAATTATTCCGGTCGATGTGGGGTGGGCGTGCCGAAAAGCCAAATCCGATATTCACATACATCGGGCTTCCATAACCATTAAATTCCCAGTTCCCCGGGACCGGCATGTCGACCCACTCCTTGTCATTAAAGTCCTTGCTGAAAAATCCTGCTGGTACTTCTGCCACCCTCGGAACCCAGTGGAATTTCCATTTTCCATTCAGTGACTGAAAATAAGGCGATTTGGCATAGTTGTCCTGCTGGGCGGTCTGTTCATCGGCATAAGGTATTGCCGTGGCTCGTGTCTTTTCAAGATTGATTGCGAATATTTCCGGGTTTTCCCATTCCGGCGGAGTTTCCTGTCCAAAGATTGGATTCATCGTGAACAGCATGGCGCATAACAATGTAAACAGTAATTTCATGTGCATAATTTTTATTAAATGATTAAACAACGTGTATGTTCCCTATAGTCACAAAAATAGCACTATTTATTGACACTTGATGCGAATTAAATAGATATTTTTCATCGGATACAACAATTATCGTATTATCTACACTTATATTCTCAGTCTTTTCATTGTTTGTTTCTATATATTTTTAATTATTAATCAAATTTTATTTACTTTGCATAATAAGTGTTTCTTTCTATTCTGGAAAAATAAATAAAAGACCGCCATTTCGGAAAGATTTATTCAATGGATCCAGATGAAAGCATGAAAGAGGAGAAGTGGTGTGTGTTGTGAACAAAGTTGACCGACAGTAAAAGGGTTGTTAGAGCCTTTTTGTAAGTATATCAGAGCGTGTCCCGGTGTAGTAGCTACGAGCGGATTTTGTTGTGGGCAAAATATCCACAAGCCGGAGAGTGTTGGGTGAATAGTCGAATCTGAAATGATGATACAATGAATGCAGTGATGGGAAAGCGAAACAAGAAGACACGATTGTCTCTGATGATGTTTCTTCAGTTTTTTATTCAAGGATCGTGGTATGTTACCATGGGGACTTATTTGGGAAATACCCTTCGTTTTTCAGGGGTGGAGATTGGCTTGGCGTATAGTACGGCGGCTATTGCTGCCATTGTTTCTCCTGTGATAGTGGGAATGATTGCCGACCGGTTTTTCTCAGCCAACAGGGTGTTGGCATTTTTAAATATCACGGGAGCCTTTCTGCTGGTTTGGTTGACTCAAATTGACCAGTTTGCGTTGTTTTTTCCGGTGTTGCTGATGTACACCATCTGTTTTATGCCTACCATGTCGTTGTGCAACGCCATTTCTTTTGATAACCTGACTGATACCGCTAAGGAGTTCTCCCGTATTCGTTTGTTTGGTTCATTTGGTTGGATCATAGCGGGTTTGCTGATTAGTTCGATGAATTTAGAGAAGCTCTCAACCCCTTTTCTCATTGCCGCTGGCATATCTTTCCTCTCGGGTTTGTATGCTTTTACCCTTCCTTACAAGGCGCCTGAAAAAAGAGTTGAAAAGGCGACAGTGGGGCAGATTCTTGGATTTGACGCTTTTAAGCTGACTAAGGAGCGGTCGTTTCTGGTGTTGTTGGTGTTCTCGGCGATGACCTGCATCCCGCTCGCTTTCTATGACTCTTTTACCAATCTATTTATTGTGAATGTCGGCGTCAGTAATGCGGCTGCAGCTATGAGCATGGGGCAGGTGGCTGAAGTTGTCTTCCTTTTCGCATTTCCCCTCATCTTCCTGAAACTACGTTATAAGGGAAGTATTGTGGCGGCTATTGTGGCGTGGTTGCTGATGTATGGATTTTTTGCTCTCGGAGCGCGTACCGGAGAAGTGGGGTTCATTTATGCCGTGCTGCCGCTCCATGGATTCTGTTTTACCTTTTTCTTTGTTTCCGGACAATTGTTTGTGGATGAAAAGGCGCCCTCGTCGTTGCGCAACTCGGCGCAGGGGCTGATTGCATTTGCCACCTACGGTGTGGGTAAATATCTTGGTTCGCTGATAGCCGGAAATGTGGTGGATCAATACAGTACGGTTCAGGGTGCTTACAACTGGGTCTCTGTATGGACGGTGCCTTTTGTGATGACGTTGGTCATACTCCTTGGATTCATTGTCTTGTTCAAAGAGAAAAAGAATAAATTGGCAGCATGATGTGTTATGTTTTTTTATAACACTGAATAATTAATAACATTTTTTTGTTACAGGAAGAAGCGAAAATTCGCGTTGTGTTTAGTAAAAATTATTTAAATCATTGAAGCATGAATGAAACATTTAAAAAAATGAAAGCAAGTCGGAAACAACATGCATCCAAATTATGGGTGCTGCTGTTTTTTGTGTTGTGTACGGCAACCGTATCAGCACAAAAAATAGTAAAAGGGACCGTAAGTGATGTAAACGGAGAACCGTTGATTGGCGTGAATGTTGTAGTGAAAGATGCTGCCACAGCCATTGGAACCGTAACAGATGCGGACGGGTCCTATTCATTGAAGGTGCCGGGAGATAACTCCATCCTGGTATATTCCTACATCGGCTACAACACTGTAGAAGTTGTTGTGGGAGCACAAACTGTCATTGATCAGATATTAACAGAAGAGACACAAATGATGGATGAATTGGTTGTGGTAGGTTACGGCGTTCAGAAGAAAGTGACCGTCACGGGCTCTGTGGCAAGCGTGGCTGGCGAAGATCTGAAAGCATCGCCCACCACCAACCTGTCGAATGCCATCGTGGGTCGTATGCCGGGTGTAATTGGATTTCAACGTTCTGATGAGCCAGGAGGTGGTGGAACAACCATTCGTATTCGTGGAACGAACTCACTCGGATTTAAAGACCCGTTGGTAGTAATTGATGGCGTGCCGGGACGTGCCGGCGGTCTGAATCGCATCAACCCCAATGAAATTGAGTCGATGTCGGTATTAAAAGACGCTGCAGCAGCTATTTATGGTTCGCGTGCAGCCAATGGTGTAATCCTGATTACCACCAAACGGGGTAAAGAAGGGAAACCCACCATTACCTATACGGGAAATATGGGGTTCTCACAACCTACCCGCATCCCAGAGCTTGCCAATGCTTTTGAATATGCTACAATGGTGAATGAAATTGATAAATATTCCGGTCGGGATCCCCGTTATTCCGAGGAAGACCTTAGGCAATACCAGGATGGTTCCGATCCATGGGGACATCCAAATACGAACTGGTATAAAGAGACCATCAAGGATATTTCACCCACCTATCGTCACGATGTCAGCATAACAGGTGGAAGCGACCGGTACAAGTTTTTTGTCAGCCTAGCCGCCAATGGAGAAGATGGTATTTATAAAAATTCAGCAAACCGATATGACCAATTCAGTTCGCGGGTGAATCTGGATATGAAAGTAAACGACTATCTCGATATGTCGTACGGAAATGTCAATCGTCTGCAAGTTACAAATTATCCGGCACGTGGTGCCACGGATATCTTCAGCTCAATGGTTCGCAGTAAGCCTATCCTTCCTGCCTATTGGCCCAGCGGAGAGCCGGGACCAGATATTGAATACGGTGATAACCCTGTTGTTCGTGCTACTCCAGCAACCGGAAAAGATCTCTATAAAGCTTATTATATCCAGAATACGCTGCGGGCTACTTTCAAAGTGCCGGGTGTGGAAGGGTTGATCCTGACGGGAACTGCATCATATGACCAATATTTCAATAACCGGCGTCGTTTTGAAACACCATTCACCCTTTATACATGGGATGGTAATAAGGAACATACGCTCACACCTTCTCTCAAGGGTGTATCTCAGCCTCAACTTGAGGAAAGAAGAGAAGAACAAACCGACTGGATGACCAACCTTGTGGCTTCCTACGATCGTGCTTTTGGTAATCATAACTTTGGTATCACTGCAGGTGTGGAAGCACAGAAAAACCAGTGGCGCATGGTAAGGGCTACCCGTAAGTACTTCATATCTGATGCGTTGGATGAAATAAACAACGGATCGGTAACCGATATGGAAACAGAAGGATACTCCTGGACCGAGAGTCGTATCAACTATTTCGGACGTGCAAATTACAACTATCTCGAAAAGTACCTGCTCGAGTTTGTATATCGGTACGACGGTTCTTACCGTTTCCCAAAAGATAAACGTTACGGATTCTTCCCGGGCGTATCTGCTGCCTGGCGTGCTTCGGAAGAGGAGTTCTGGAAGGAGAATCTTTCCTTTATCAATTATTTCAAACTACGTGGATCAATTTCCCAGACGGGAAGTGATTATTTGCTCGATACCGGTGGAAATCTCGACAGAAGTATTCAATACCTCAACACCTACGGGTTCGGTACCGAGTACTTGTTTGGAACTTCATTCCAGAAGACCCTGTACCCCACACGTACTCCTAACCCAAACATTACCTGGGAGGTAGGAACAACCTATGATATGGGATTCGAATTTAAATTTCTCGACAACCGCTTAGGCGTAGAAACCGACCTGTTCTATCAGAAACGTACCAACATGTTGATTTACAGGAATGCCTCATTGCCACAGATCTCGGGAATTACCCTTCCAAGGGAGAATATCGGTGAAATGTCAAATAGAGGAATTGAGGGTTTGATTACCTGGAACGACAAAGCTGGAAAGGTGGAATATGATGCTTCTTTAAACATGACCTACTCAAAAAACAAGTTGCTTTTCTGGGATGAAACGCCGGGAATACCCGAATATCAGAAAAGAACCGGAAAACCGGTTAATACGGAGTTGTGGTATATTGCCGATGGTGTGTTCAACACACAGGAGGAATTAAATAGCTACCCACATTGGGCCAATGCCAGAACCGGTGATATCAAGTTTATCGATACAAACGGTGACAAAATTATCGATGCCAATGACCGAGTTCGTTCCGATAAGAATTCAGAACCTACATTTGTCTTTGGTCTTACCTTGGGAGTCCGTTGGAATAACTTCGATTTGAGAACCTTGTTTCAGGGAGCTACAGGCGGTATCACTTATATCTGGCGTGAAAGAGCTGGAGAAGCTGGAAACTACTACAAGTTTATGTACGATAACCGCTGGACAGAGGAAAACCCGATGGTAGAACATCCGCGTGCCTATAACCGTGAAAATGAATATTGGGCAAAGCAGGGAACGGATCAGAAGAACACCTACTATCAGTTTAAGACCGATTATCTGCGCTTGAAAAATATGGAGTTAGGTTACACCTTTAATTTCCCGGCAATCCGCAATGTGGGTATCCAGAACCTGCGCTTGTATGTAAACGGAACCAACCTGTTTACGTTAGACAATGTAAAAGTACAAGACCCGGAAGCCAATGACACCGGTCGTGAATATCCGCAGCGTCGTATCTGGAATGCCGGTGTTTCTATCACTTTCTAAATAAAATATGATTATGAGAAAAATAAAACAACTGACAATAATTATCGTATTGGGGTTTGCTATCCTCCTGTATGCCTGCTCCGATTTCATGGATATTGTTCCCTCTACTTCTTATACTGAAGAGATGGTCTTTACCGATGCTGCCCTGACACAGGCTTTCGTCAACGATTTGTACAATAACATTCATCCGGGAGCAAAGGAACATTCTCTCGACGGATTGACCGACGATGCCTATTTTACCCATAACTACGGTCAAAAAGATGTAGTGGAAGCGGTCTCTATTTCAGAGACGAACCTTCAATGGTATAACAACGACAACAATCCGTTTAAGTGGCAAAAAAGATACAGCGGCATCCGCTTTGCAAATATCATCATCAATAACATTGAGAATGTACCCGAGAAAATCGGATATAATCTTGAGCGAATGACTGGTGAAGCCTATTATATGCGTGCACACATGTACCATGAACTTGTTCGCGGTTTTGGTGGAGTGCCCATTATAACTGAAGACTTTTCACTCGATCAGATGGAGGAAATGAAAAAACCGCGCAGCAACATGCGTGAATGTCTGGAGTTTATCGTAAGCGATCTGGAGAAAGCAGAACAATACCTGCCTGCTACAGTGGGTGCATCAGAATGGGGTCGTGTAACCAAATATGTTGCTACTGGATTGAAAGCCCGTATCTTGCTGCACGTTGCCAGTCCACTCTACGCAGATCGCACGATCAATACCCTCGATGTGAATCAGTTCGACGGTGACCGCATGGCTACCTATCGCGCTGCAAAAGATGCAGCAATTAAAGTGATTGAAGAAGGTCCCTTCGAGCTGATCGATTGCAAGGGAGGCAGTAATACCGATAGAGCCGAAAAATTCAAAGCTATCATGACCGATACCCGGAATAGCGAACAGATGTTTGTCCGGAATTATCACACCTCCATCGGCGCTGAGAACAGAATGGGTTTGTGGCACGGTCCCAATGGTTATCATAACTGGGCGGGAACGACACCAACACAGGACCTGGTAATGGCTTTTGAGTTTGAAGACGGATCGATGCCCATAGGAATGACCAAGCCGGGTGAGTTCCAGAAGGGAAATCCCTATAATGGACGTGAACCGCGTTTTTATGCTACCGTGGCTACCGACGGGAATACTTGGGGACGGCCTCGCCCAGCAGATGCCGTTACACTGGATCCCACTCCACTGGGGCGCCTACAGGCTGGAAAATATGAAGTTACCAACGGAGACGTGGAGATTGAATACCGCGATGGTGTGAAACGTCGCTCCATGTGGGGAGTAGACACACGTCAGGGTCCTATTGAGGACTGGAACGGATCGTGGACAGGTTATTATGAGAAGAAACTGATTGACACCTCGGTCGACGCCCAGTACTTCAGACAAACCGTACCCCACGTCTACATGCGTTTGGCAGAGATGTACCTGATTGCGGCAGAGGCATGTGTGGAACTCAATGAGTTGGAAGAAGCGGCAGAATGGCTGGACATCCTGCGCGGACGTATCGACCTGAAGGATACCAGAACTGCGTTGATTGCAAGGGGTAAACAATTTAACCAGGCCGACATGCGGGAGTTCGTACGGCAGCAAAGACGAGTTGAATTTGCATATGAACAGCACCGATACTTCGATATCCGTCGTTGGATGATTGGGCCGGAATGTGGCAATAAACCTTTAACCGGGATTGTGGTAGAGGGTATCCTAAAACCGGGACAAACATCGATGAAACCCTACATTCACAACGAGGATAAATATGATTATTACTATTATGTAAATGATCTCTCCAGTCGTGAAAACAGAAAGTGGCTGGATAAGATGTACTTTGCTCCCATTCACCAGGATGAGATTCGACGTAATCCCAACCTGGTTCAAAATCCAGGTATGGATTGACATGCAGTAGATGATGTACTGCCCTGGAGCGGGTTGCTTTCATCTGAATCGACCTGCTTCAGGGCAGTTTATTTATAGGATGACCGTGAAGTGGTGAATGGAGCTTCTCTGGCATGATGCTATCGAATAAGAATGAGATCGCGAAAACGCATTTTATGGCTATATCTTTTTATTTATAACAAAATTTCGTACTTTTATAGGCAAAACACCTTGTGGCATAGATAAAAACTATAGTTAAATTTCTCTTATCAGAAAAAAGAATGTCTAGATTTTCAAAAAGAAACAGGAGGCCAGACAAAAAAAAACACGGACGAAGAGGCCTTATTCTGTTGTCAGGAATCATCATAGGAATTGTGCTTGTGGCAGCTTTGTACCAGACTTCCGTCTATTTCTCCTCCAACGAATCGTGTATGATGTGTCATGTTCATCCTCACGCGGAAGAGAGCTGGAAACTTTCCACTCATGTGAATAACGGTAGCGGCGTAATGGTTAATTGTGTGGACTGTCACCTTCCTCCCAAAGACAATACCTGGGAACATTACACAGCCAAGATGGCATTGGGTGCACGTGATGTATGGGGATATCTCACCAAAGATAGTACCGATTTCAACTGGGATAAAAAATCGGAACTGGAAAATGCGGTGAAATACATCCCCAATAAATCCTGTGTAAAATGTCACCAGAATCTTTTTCCCGAGGGGGTTACCGACGATGGCATCACCGCACACCTCTATTACGAAGAGAATGCCGAAAAACTTGATCTGCAGTGCATCAGCTGCCATCTCGATGTGGGACACTACAATCCCAATTATGCCCACGGCCAGATGGCGGGTATTCCGGGAATGGGCGGGTCGTACGCTGTGGATACCAGTCTCTATTTTAAAGAACCCACTGTCGTCACTGCTTTTGCCGACTACCGGGAACAGGTGCCCGGCACAGCCGTATCATTCCTGATGAGGGCAATACCTGGAGGAACCTTCAGCATGGGAAGTCCGGAAAAGGAACCTTTCCGCAACACAGATGAATCGCCGCAGCATGAGGTGGAAGTCACCTCTTTCTTTATGGCAGAACTCGAAACAACCTGGGATCAGTATTGGTCGTTTTATGCCGAGACAATGAGCGAGGGACGTACGCCCCCGGAGACAGTTTATGAGAATAACCTTACCGCACTTGGCGTGGATGCCATTTCAGGACCCACACCTCCTTTCGGTTATCCCGATCAGGGATGGGGGCAGGGCGACCGCCCAGCCATCACGATGACACACTATGCCGCAGAGACATACTGTCAGTGGTTATCGGCAAAAACAGGAAAGAAATATCGTTTGCCTACCGAGGCTGAGTGGGAATATGCTGCACGTGGTGGCAAGCAGACAGCCTATTTCTTTCCGGGCAGCCCAAAAGATTTTTCTGCACACGGATTCATGCGAAATATCTTCAAACCCAAAACCGACAGCATCAGTGCCTATGTTGTCTACGATGTTAATAGCGACAGCCGCACACAACCGCCTTCTGTTGTTTTAGCCAATCCCTACGGGTTGAAGAATATATTGGGAAATGTGATGGAGTATACGGCCGATAAATATGACCCCAAGGCATACGGCAAGCGGTCGGGAGTTACCCGCGATCCGGTGGTTACACAAGGCGACGAGTGGGTGGTCCGTGGCGGTAGTTATGTTTCCGATGCTTCCGAAGTGCGGAGTGCTGCCCGGGCGCATACACATCACGAGGCGTGGCTCAAGACCGACCCGCAGCAGCCCAAGAGCATCTGGTGGTATTCCGATATCAAAGGGATCGGTTTTCGTGTGGTATGCGAGCCGGGTGACTCGCTGATAGCACGTTAATCGATAAGGTGCTGGATATAAAACCAACAAATGACGGTTGACTGCGAAAGCGGATTTATTGACAATACAACTTTTAATCATATACAATATCCTAAAACAAAGAAAGATGAAAAAAGAAAACAATGTAACCAGAAGATCGTTTCTGAAAGCCTCAGCTGTAGCCGGGGCAGTAGGAGTTATCGGAACAGGCTCTGCAGGATTGTTGACCTCCTGTAGCGGATCAGAAAAGGGTAAAAGTGCCAACACCCCCTTGAAAGAGCCGGGAAGCTATTACATTCCCGAACTTCCTGATTTGGCTGCGGACGGCAAAGAACTGAAAGCAGGTGTGGTAGGCTGTGGCGGACGTGGATCGGGTGCTGCCATCAACTTTCTGAATTCTGCCAATGGTGTCACCATCGTAGCGCTGGGAGACGTATTCCAGGACAAGGTCGATGGACTGGCCGATAAACTGAAAGCGGACAAAAATATAGATATTCCCGCTGAGAAACGTTTCGTGGGTCTGGATGCATACAAACAGGTGATCGATAGTGATATTGATATTCTTATCTGTGCCACTCCTCCTTTCTTCCGTGCCGAACATTTCAAATATGCAGTTGAAAAGAACAAACACTGCTTTTTGGAAAAACCTATTTGTGTGGATGCAGCCGGATACCGTACAATCGTGGCAGCGGCCAAACAAGCTCAGGCAAAAAACCTCTGCGTAGTTACCGGTACACAGCGCCACCACCAACGCAGTTATGTAGAGTCTTATAAGCAAATCATGAACGGTGCCATAGGCGAGATCACAGGCGGAGTAGTATACTGGAACCAAAGTATGCTCTGGTATCGCGAACGTCAACCACAGTGGAGTGATTTTGAATTTATGGTACGCGACTGGGTGAACTGGAAATGGCTCTCTGGCGATCATATTGTAGAACAGCATGTACACAACATCGATGTCTTCACCTGGTTCTCGGGCCTGAAGCCGGTGAGCGCCGTGGGATTCGGTTCACGCCAACGTCGTGTGACCGGAGATCAGTATGATAATTTCAGCATCGACTTCACCATGGAGAACGGCATCCACCTGCACAGCATGTGTCGTCAGATTGATGGCTGCGCCAACAATGTGAGCGAGTTCATCCAAGGCACCAAAGGTTCTTGGTCGAGCAATGGCGGACATGTCATCAAGGATCTGGCTGGCAACGTGATCTGGCAATATGATGGTGAAGCAGAGAAAACCAGTTTCCAGCAGACCGATCCATATACACTGGAACATGTGAATCTGGTTAACTGCATCCGTAGCAACAAACCCATTGAACAGGCTTCAGAAACAGCGGTTTCCAATATGGCAGCCATCATGGGCCGTGAGTCGGCCTACACAGGACAAGAAACTACCTGGGACGCAGTGACCGCCTCACCGTTGGATTATACCCCGGCCGACATGAATATCGGCAAAATGGATATGTCCGGATTTACGGTTCCTGTACCGGGAAGCGCCAAATAACAACCTCGTTATGACAATCGACAGAAGAAAATTTATTCAGACCACTCTCGCCGGTACTGCTGCCCTCGCAATTGGAGGTAGTAATTCTGTGGCTTCTGCCAGTCCGAAGAAGGAAAAAGCTCCCGGTAAGGTGAAATTAAACATCTCTTTTCAGGAAGGCACCGCTCCCGGTGCCAGCCTGAAGGAGAAGTTCGATTTTATGGAAGCACATGGTGTGGTAGGCTTTGAACCGCATGGAAAGCCTTTACTCGAACGGAAACAGGAATTCAAAGATGCCCTCAAAGGACGAAACATCAAAGTGAGTGCTGTGTGTGCCGGATTCGACGGATTTATTCTTTCCACCGATCCTGCTATTCGTAAGCAGTGTCGCGATTCGATGGCCGAGTTAATCATTGCCGCCGGTGAATTTGGTTCTACAGGCGTGATCATTGTTCCTGCCTTTAACAACCAGGTGCCGGTGATGCCACACACGCAGGCAACACGCGACTTCCTTTGTGAGCAGTTCAATGAGATGGGAACGCTGGCACAAAAGCATGGCACGACTGTTATCCTGGAGCCGCTGAATCGCAAGGAAGCTTTCTACCTTCGACAGGTGGGCGATGCAGCTTCCATCTGTCGGGACATCAACAATCCGGGTGTGAAATGCATGGGCGATTTTTGGCACATGACCTGGGAGGAAAACTCCGACAAGGGGGCATTTATCTCCGCAGGTGAACATCTGCAGCATGTGCATGTAGCGAGCCGCAAGCGTCGCAGCATGCCCGGAGAAGATGGTGAAGCCGACAATTACGTAAATGGATTCAAAGGCCTTAAGATGCTGGGGTACGACAAGTATGTCAGCTTTGAGTGCGGCTGTCAGGGCGAACGCGCCGTCGTAGTGCCCGCTGCCCTGGAACTGCTTCGCAAACAATGGGAAGAAGCTTGAACACTTTATTCCTACTGAACTTTATATCGTAAAATGAGCGAAGGATGAATTTCTTTCGCTCATTTTAGTCCATAAAAAAGGCAAAACTGAGAATATAAATCGACTGATGGATAAGTTAATAAATGCCCTCTCCTCCTACAAGACCAGCATCGTACTATTGCTTCTGTACGCAACCGGATTGGCAACAGCAACACTTGTGGAGAAACAGATGAATACTGAGGCAGCAAAAATGCTGGTATATTACTCACCGCTGTTTATCCTCTTGCAGTTTCTGCTGGTGATCAATTTCCTCCTGGTGTTCGTCCGCTACAACTATATCAAACGCAGGAAGTGGGCAATGATTGTGGTGCATCTTGCCCTCATTGTGATAATGGGTGGAGCGCTCACCACATTTCTGTTTGGCAAGGAAGGACAAGTACACATCCGTGAAGGAGAGCGTACCGATGAAATGGTGATGCACACCTCGAGGGGAGTCAAAACAGAAAAAATGCCTTTTGTGCTGGAACTTATCGATTTCAGGCTGCACCGCTATCCCGGATCTCAGAGTCCCTCTTCCTATGAGAGCGATCTGCAGGTGCATATCGATGGGGACGTGCGCAAAACAAAGATATTCATGAACAATGTGCTGGATCTGAAAGGATATCGTTTCTTTCAGGCTTCCTATGATGAGGATGAGCTGGGAACCATTCTTTCGGTGAATAAAGATGTGGCGGGTCGTACCATCACGTACAGCGGTTATGCGTTGTTATTGTTCGGCTTTCTGCTGATGTTCTTTATGCCGAATTCCCGTTTTAGGAAGTTGGGGCGACAACTCAGAGAAGCACGAGAGGAGGCCGGCAAGCTGACTCTCATTGCTGCCATGTTGCTTGTTCCGCTCATCGCCTTTGGAGAACCAGACGATTCACTTCACCAAATTACAATTCCCGAAGATCATGCAGCCCGGTTCGGTGCATTGCCGGTACAATTCCACGGACGGGTCATGCCCATGAATACCTTCTCCTCCGAGATCCTGCGAAAAATATACAAAGAACAGACTTTCGGCACTCTCTCTTCCGATCAGTTTCTGCTCGGACTGCTCTCCATACCGCAGAAGTGGATGGAGGTGCCTTTTATCGCACTTCCGAATGAACAGATCAGCATGCAATATAATCTTCCGAAAGACGTTGCTCCCTATTACCATTTTTTCGATCAGGAAGGGAATTATCGTTTGCTGCCACAACTGCAGCAAATCTATCATCGGCCAGCTTCCGAACGAACAGCAGCAGAGAAGGATTTGATTCAACTCGATGAGCGCATCCACATCGTCTATCAGCTGATCCATTATGCCATGCCGGGCATTTTCCCAAATCCGGGCGATCCCTCCCACACTTGGTATGCACCCGGTGATGATCTCTCCGATTTTCATCCCCAGGACTCACTGTTTATTGCCGGTATTTTTAACCAATATCTGTCGGAAGTGCGACTGGCACTGCAGCATGGCGACTGGAGCAAAGCCAATGAACGACTGGATGACATTGCTCGTTATCAGCAACAAAACGACAAAGCTTCACTCATACAACCCAAAAAGATCGACGCCGAAGTACGCTACAACCAGATGAATATCTTTAGCCGCACCAGAACAGGTTATTTCATTTTCGGTGGGATTCTTTTAATTCTTGCGTTCTTGCAAATGTGGCAGAGACGCGATTGGCTGCGTAGCGCGATATTTTCAGCGGTTGTTTTTATCGTGTCTCTCTTCATTTATCATACCGCGGGCATGGCCCTACGGTGGTATATTTCGGGTTATGCACCCTGGAGTAACTCTTATGAAACCATGGTTTATGTAGCTTGGGCTACGGTACTCGCGGGATTCATCTTTGGTCGTAAAAATAGCCTCACCTTGGCTTTGGCGACTCTTTTCGGAGGAGTTATTCTCTTTGTCTCCGGCCTCAATTGGATGGATCCACAAATCAACACCCTTGTGCCGGTATTGAAATCGCCCTGGCTCATGTTTCATGTGGCGGTGATTGTGGCGGCATACGGATTCTTTGGAATCAGCTTTTTACTCGGGATTACCAACCTCTCCCTGATGGCTTTTTCAAAAAAGAATCTCTCTCTGTCGATTCGTATCAGGGAACTGACCATCATCAATAACCTGTCGTTGTTGGTGGGACTTGCCTTGATGACCATCGGCACCTTTCTGGGGGCTATTTGGGCAAACGAGTCATGGGGCCGCTATTGGGGATGGGATCCCAAGGAGACCTGGGCATTGATTACCATCGTGGTCTATTCCATTGTCACCCACCTCCATCTGGTGAAAAAGTGGCAGAGTGAATGGCGGTTCAATCTGCTGTCGGTCTTTGCTTTCTCTGCCGTGCTGATGACTTTCCTTGGAGTGAATTATTTCCTGAGTGGGATGCACTCTTATGGGCAAACCAATAGTAACGCTGCTGTTTTTTTGTATATTGCAGCTGCTTTCGTGGCATTGGGTATATTGGGTGGCGTTTCTTACAGAGCAAATAAGAGCGTCAGCCAAATAAAGTGAGCGTAGCGAACAAGCAACACACACAAAGTGAGTGAATAATGTGCGCAGCACGAATAATGTGAACGGAGGGAACAAATAACGCGTAGCAAAGATATGATACACTGGGGCTTTATTGGTTGCGGAAACGTGACGGAAAAGAAAAGCGGACCAGCCTTCAGCAAGGTGGAAGGTTCGGATGTTGTTGCGGTGATGCGGCGTGACATAGACAAAGCGAAAGATTATGCTCGTCGACATGGTGTCGGGAAATGGTACGACAACGCCGCGGATCTGATCAATGATCCGCAGGTGAATGCCGTTTATGTGGCTACTCCTCCCGGTTCCCATGCGGAACATGCCATTGCTGCCATGAGGGCCGGTAAGCCAGTCTATGTTGAGAAACCAATGGCGGCCTCTTATGAGGAGTGCTGCCGGATGAACCAGGTTTCTGCAGAGACCGGTATTCCTTGCTTTGTCGCATATTATCGTCGCACGCTGCCTTATTTTCTCAGAGTGAAGCAGTTGATTGACGATGGCTTGTTGGGTGAAATCTCCACCGTGCAGATACGTTTTGCCATTCCACCTTACGCGACCGATTATGATCGGGAAAATCTTTCCTGGAGGGTGAAAAAAGAGATTGCTGGAGCCGGTTATTTTTATGACCTTGCATCCCATCAGTTCGATCTGCTTGATTTTCTGTTTGGAGAGATTGCGCAGACAGAAGGTTTTTCGGATAATAGGGCAGGTTTATATGATGTAGAAGATACCGTTGCGGCTGCTTTCAGATTCCATTCTGGTATTGTGGGAAGTGGAAGCTGGAGTTTCGTTGCTCCGCAAGATACCCGGACCGACCGGATTGATGTGGTGGGTACAAAGGGAAAACTTTCCTTTTCCACATTCGATTTCTCGACCATCCTTTTGGAGTCCGCCAGTGGAATTCAAGAGTTTAGTGAAGCAAATCCAGAAAATATTCAGTATTACCTGATTCAACAAATCGTAAATTACCTGAATGGTCGGGGCGAGCTACCGGTTAGCACAGGTGCAACGGCACTACGTACAAATTGTATAATGGATGAAATTTTAGGATAATTTTCTATCTTTTCCCTTCGCATACCGCCATATCTGCCATGAGTTGACCAGGTTTTGCCATAAGACATAGGCTCCCGGTCCGAGTGTAGCCAATGGATTCAGATATGTTTGAGTGAGCCAGATAGCCAGTACTGTATTTTTTTGCCCTAATCCCTGGCCACCAGCGACAGTCCACCCAAAGCGGGTGCCAATTTTTCTGCCAAAAAAGAACTGGAGGAGACAGATCAGCAGAGAGGAGACAGCAATGATCACCTCCAGCGTGTAGTTGCCGTCGTCCTGCAAACGAACATATTGGGTCACATTACCGATCACCACGGTGAGCGCGACTGCCCAAAGGTAGAAGGAGATAATTTGTGCAGACCGGATCTTTTTGTGGACTTGGGGAGCGGTTTTCTGTAAAATGAAAGACAGCAGGAAGGGTACAACGAGAATGGGCATCACCTTCAGCAATATATGCCAAAAGGAAGAGGCAAAGGAGACCTCCACGCTGCTTTCCCCCACGACTGATAAAAACAAGGGAGCAATGAATGCCACGGAAAGATTGCTGATGATGGAGTAGGCGGCTGTCACAGAGATGCTTCCCCCAAGGATCCCTGCCACCACAGGAGCCGAAGTAGCTGTAGCTGTCAGCACGCAGATCATGGCGGCCTGAGCCAGTATTTCGTTAAATGGTCTCAGCACCAGATATACCAGTGCACTTCCCAAATATTGTATGGCTAGGAGGATAAAATGAAATTTGTTTAGTCTAATGTCACTCCAGCTTACCCGACAATAGGTAATAAAGAGCATGAGAGAGAGCAGGTAGGGTATAACCGGTGAAAAAATAGCAAGCTGTTTGTGAAAAGTGATCCCCAGGATCATTGCGACGGGGAGCAGATATTTCTCGATATATTTCTGCATATCAATTGTAATAGTTCGCAGGCGTAGAGGATGGTTCCGATGAGCGGAGCATGTCTTTGAAACGGACATCCAGCATCCATTGTTTGCGGTCGAATACGAAGTCGGTGATAAATTTTTCTATCTCAGGAAGAAACTCTCTCATGGGATATTCCGATACTTCGTGGCCAATACCTTCCATGATATAAAAAACATGGGGATATCGCTCATTTCTGAATCGTTTAGTGAGTGATTTGGATCCAAACATGCCCAGTTTAAATAAACGGGTATTGTCGTAGGGTACCAGTTTGTCGGCACTGCCGTGAAAAAACAAGGTGGGAGCAGGTGGTTGTGCGTAAGAAGGGAGTCCCTCCGTACTGAATATGCCGCCTGCAAAGGAGATGACACCTGCATACCGGAAGTCATCGGGTAGCACCTCCGACACAGGATGGTTATTGCGTTTCATATAATCGGCTTGTAGTACCGTGATGGCACCTGCACTCGAACCGCTGATGATGATAAGTGAAGGGTCGATATGTAGTGCATCGGCATGTTTCAGCAGATAATTCGTTGCAGCATATAAATCGGTCACAGCCAATTCAATGGCCTGCTGGAGCGGTTTAAAATTTAAAAGACCCGGAGCCTCTTTTCCTTTCATACCCAACCGGTAATCAATCGAGGCTACGGTAAAACCTTTGTTGGCAAAATATTGAAAATAGGGAAGATAATATGCGGCATCGCGCTTACCCTCCTTGAATCCCCCGCCAAATACAAACAGAAGACAAGGTTGAGGCAGGATGGTTGCAGAGTCGGTTTTGTATAAGTCGAGTTGTAACTGGATGCCCTCCACCTCTTTATAAACGCGAGTTTCTTTCTGCAACGTTCCCGCAAGCAGCACAATGGGCAAGAGTAGTGCTGCAATACCTATAAAAACCCTCTTGAGTAACATATCTTACGATTGAATAAATTGGGTGACCAGTTTCACTGTTTCTTCCTTCGCACGGTCGAAATCGTCATTACACACCACCACATCGAACTGAGGTGCAAAACTCATTTCATACTCTGCTTTAGCAAGACGGTTTTCAATCACCTGCGGCGTGTCGGTACCCCTTTTCTCAAGCCGCTCACGCAATACCTCCACCGAGGGTGGCATCACGAAGATGCTCAGTGCCTGTCTGCCGTAGTATTTCTTGATGTTCAACCCTCCGATGCAATCCACGTCGAAGACCACATTGCTGCCTTTTTCGAGAATGCGGTCAACTTCGCTCTTCAGTGTACCATAAAACTTGTCGGTATAAACCTCTTCATATTCGAGAAACTCATTGTTGGCGATGCGCTTGCGAAATTCCGCTGGTGTAAGGAAAAAATATTCTACCCCATTTTTTTCGTCACCACGGGGTAGACGGCTGGTTGCCGAAATGGAAAACCGAAGATCCAATCCCTGTGCCAGCAGATATCTGACGAGTGTGGACTTACCCGCACCGGAGGGAGCTGAAAATATAATTAGTTTCGCCATACATGAAATTGTTCAGGTAGCAAACCCTTGTTGATAAACTGTTGCTACAGAATATTTAAAATTTGTTCTTTGATCTGCTCCAGCTCATCCTTCATTTGTACCACGATACGTTGCATGCCCGATTGGTTGGACTTTGAACCGAGTGTGTTGATTTCACGCCCGATCTCTTGTGCGATAAATCCCAGTTTCTTTCCCTGGGAATGACTGTCGGCAAGCGTTTCTGTAAAGTAATCGAGGTGATGGGCCAGGCGTGTCTTCTCCTCGTTCACATCGAGCTTCTCAATATAATAAATCATCTCCTGCTCGAAACGGTTTTTGTCGTATTCTATTCCCTCCAAGTTGTGCAAACCATCATAAATGCGGTTTTTGATGGTCTCTATGCGTTCCGTCTCAAAAGGTTCCACTTCTATCAATAGTGTACGGATAAGCTGTATTTTCTCTGTCAACACCCGGGTTAACATCTCCCCTTCTTGTTTACGGAAAGCAATCACTTCATCCACAGCCTGGATGATTGCCTTTTCAATGGTATCCCATTCTCCCTCATCCAATGCGTCGGCCTCCTGTTTCATCACTTCAGGCAAACGCAGCAACAACGAGAACCACTCCTGTGGGGGAGCTATATTGAGTTCTGCAGCCATATCGCTGATTTCACGATGATATTGAGCCACTACCTGATGGTCAATTTTCGAAGACACATCTTTGGAGATCACCTCCACATTCAAGGAGAGATCAACTTTGCCTCGTTCCAGTCGGCCAGCAAGTGTGTTGCGTAACGCTATTTCCTTCTCTCGGTAAATAAGTGGAAGACGGGTGAACAGATCAAATTGCTTGCTGTTCAGAGTTTTTATTTCAATTGTGACTTTTTTATTGGGGAGCTCAGCTACCGCTTTGCCGTATCCCGTCATGGATAATGCCATTTTTTTTGTTTTGCACAAAGGTAGCATTTTTGGCTGAAACAGGTATGTTTTGGCATCGAAACTTCAACAGTGCCGTTGCCAAATAATCAGAAAACGGGTTCAAGCATTTTCTTTGCGCAGGGATTCGTGCTCTTTCTCCTTCAATGCCCGGGCTGCTTTATCCTGTTCGTCGGCCAATCGGAGGAGCCGCCTGCTTTCCACAAGATTCGATACAAGCAGGAAGAGACAGGCTGCTGTGGCAAGAAATTTGAGGGAACCCGGAACAAAGACCTCGATGGTGATGATGGTACCTAAAAGCAGGCGCACTTCTGTGGGGCCGAATATGCCCGAGTCAATGGAATACTGTCCGCCTATTTTGTAACGGAGCTGCGCAGTGATCATCTCCCATCCGTATAGCACCACGAACATGAACCCAGCATATTTCCACAGGCCGGGCACAAAAATGGTGAATCCCAGACCAATGAGAATGGTTCCAATCCAGTCTACCGTGACGTCGAGCGAGAAGCCGTACCACTTACGGGGTTTATTGCGGTAGTAAGCTAAACGGCCGTCGAGTGAGTCACCGAACCAGTTGATGATGAAGCCTAGTAGGGACAACAACAGCCAGTAGCGACCAAAGTAAGCCCCCAGCACAAAACTGGATGCCACCATCAGGTTGCCGAAAAGACCAATGGCCGTGAGCCCGTCAGAACTTATCCACGAGGGTATTTTTTGTACCAGATATGCAATGCTTTTCTGTTCCCACTCGCGAAGAATGTTGGTTCTTTGCCTGTCTGTGGCGATGAGCCTGAGCGACTTCGCCATGCTTCTTTTACTATTTTTCATCACCGGGGTTCTTTTTGTGAATCATCTTAACATGGCAAAAGTAAGGATTAAATTGTCATGTTACAAATTTGTTTCCAAAAAAATGGGTCCATCTATTTCTTGAAAAAATAAAAAGCCGTCCTCTACGAGACGGCTTTTTATAAGATTGAGTTAGACTCTCTTATTTTTCTACATTCTCATCCTCAGTGGGTACAATCAGCTTGTATCCTTTTCCATGGATGTTGATGATCTCGATGTTGGGTTCGGGTTTCAGCAGTTTACGCAGTTTGGTGATGTACACGTCCATGCTGCGTGCATTGAAATAAGTATCCTCTTCCCATATCTGTTTCAACGCGTGGTTGCGTTCAAGGATGTCATTTGCGTGAGAACAAAGGAGCGATAACAGTTCAGATTCCTTGGTAGTAAGCTTTGTTTGCGTATCACCAATGATCAGAATCTGTTTCTGCGTGTCGAAGGTCATTGTGCCAAAATTGTACACTTGTTGTTCTTTGCTCTTTTTACCTTTCACCCGACGGATGATTGCTTCAATACGCAGCACCAGTTCTTCCATGCTGAAAGGTTTGGTGATGTAGTCGTCTGCTCCAGCTTTGAAGCCTTCCAGTACATCCTCTTTCATATTTTTGGCAGTGAGGAAGATCACCGGGATCTCCGTATTGATGGTTCTGATCTCTTTCACCAGCGTTACGCCGTCTTTCTTGGGCATCATCACATCGACAATGCACAAGTCGTATTTTGTTTTTACAAATCCTTTGAAACCGGCCTCTCCATCGGGAAACAGATCGGTATCAAAACCCTTTGCCTGGAGATATTCTCGCAGCAACATGCCAAGATTTTCATCATCTTCGCATAAAAAAATTTTTAATTTCTCTTCCA